>OBMA010001178.1_pt1 | contig 15970 bp, 15 predicted proteins | sample 1539141 | NCBI WGS metagenome assembly OBMA01 (sample SAMEA3991484, study PRJEB22521) | metagenome | biome: anthropogenic terrestrial biome; feature: sewage plant; material: raw primary sludge | place: Sweden | collected 2012-09-26 | reverse complement strand
TTCTAACATTTAAAGGTGACTCACCTTTTAAAAATGCTATTCCTTTTTCATCACAAGCAGCTGCGATAAAAATATTTTCATCACTTGCTTCAATCCCTTCCATTTCTAATCTTTGTTTCCAAACAGAGATTTTTTTCTTTTCATCTCTATCTGCTATATCCAAAGGATTTTCTGTTGTTGGTTCTAATTTTAGTTTTTCACTTGCAAATCTAACAACTTCAGGATCAGGAGCAACAGGAGTTCTACCAAAGTAACCTAAAACCATTTTTCCATAACCTGGAGCTATTTGTTTCCATGGTCCAAACATTACATTAGCATAAGCTTGTTGCCAATAAAATTGTGAAACTGGAGTTACAGATGTTCCATATCCACCTTTTTCAACAACTTCTCTCATTGCTTTTATTACTTCTGGGAATTTATCTAAAGTTCCATTATCTCTCATCATTTGAGTATTTGCAGTTAATGCACCACCTGGCATTGGAGAGAATGGAATAAGTGGAGAAACTTGTGTAGCTTCTGGTGGAATAAAGTAATCTTTTAAACAATGATTTAAAGTCTCTTGGTATTTTAAAATTTTATCAATTTCTAAACCACCTAAATCAAAGTTTTTACCTTTTACAGCATGAAGCATTGTAAGAATATCAGGTTGGCTAGTTCCACCTGAAACAGGAGATGCAGCTAAATCAATACCATCAGCACCTGCATCTAAAGCAGCTAAATAACATGCAACTGATACACCAGCTGTTTCGTGAGTATGAAGTCTAATATGAGTGTTATCTCCAACTAATCTTCTAGCCATTTGAATTGTTTCATAGATTTTTTGCGGACTTGAAGTTCCTGAAGCATCTTTAAAACAGATTGAATCATAAGGTAATCCACTATCAAGGATTTGTCTTAATGTTTTTTCATAAAAATGTACATCATGAGCACCAAAACATCCTGGAGGTAAATCCATAAGTGTTACAACAACTTCATGGTTAAGACCATATCTTTTTATACATTCAGCAGAGTATTCAAGGTTTTGAACATCATTTAAAGCATCAAAGTTTCTGATTGTTGTTGTTCCATGTTTTGCGAACATTTTTGCATGTAAGTCGATTAATTCTCTTGAACCCGTATCTAGCATAACTGTATTTATACCACGAGCCAAAGTTTGTAAGTTTGCATCTGGTCCAACGATTTCTCTAAATTTATCCATCATTTCAAATGCATTTTCTTGAAGATAGAAGAATAAAGATTGGAATCTTGCTCCTCCACCAAACTCAAAGTGAGTTATTCCAGCTTCTTTTGCAGCCGCAACTGCTGGAAAGAAGTCATTCATTAGGACTCTTCCTCCAAAGACAGATTGAAATCCATCTCTAAAAGTTGTATCCATAATATCTATGTATTTCTTAGACATATAATTAACCTTTTAGATTTGTATGATGTTGTACAGCTGCAATTACTGCTGCTATTTTGGCAGCTTCTGTATTTGTTACATTTGCTTCTATTACTACATTAATAGTTTGAGGTTGAGTCTCCTCATTAACAGCTTGAGATTGTGTTTTCTCTTGAAGAAAAAGTTTTTCTAATATTTTTCTTTGAGTTGCATATACTGATAATAGAAAGTATGTAAATACTATCCCAATTCCTATTAACAGTAATTCTACTAAGTTTATTTCCATAACTAAACCTTTTTGTTTATTTAACCGTGCAATTTTAGGGAAATAATCAAAATAGTTCTTCTTTCTAAGTGTCTAAAAAATAGTTTATTATTGCTACAATTATAGTTTAAAAATGATATAATGATTTATGAAAAAAGAAACACTACAAAAACGAACAAAAATAGCGAATGATATTATGTATTATGTTTATACTCACATAGAGACAAATATTGATATAGAGGAACTAAGTATTGATTTAAAAGTTAGTAAGTTTCATATGCATAGGATTTTTAAAGAGGCATTTGGAAAAAATATTTATGAAAGTATTAAATCAATAAGACTTCAAAAAGCATCAAATTTACTTTTGACAAATAAATATTCAACCATATCAAATATTGTAAATTTATGTGGATACTCTTCTCAATCTTCTTTTATAAAAACCTTTAAAGAAAGATTTGAAATGACACCAAAAGATTGGAGAAATGGTGGATATAAAGATTATTCAAGAAAAATTTTACAACAGTCAAAAAGAGCTATGGAATCAAAAGCTGATTTTAGTGATATGACACCAACTATAGTAAAAATGCCTGTTTTTGAAAGTTTTTATATTAGGAATAAAGGTTATAACTCAAATATCAAAGAGACTTGGCAAAAACTTCAAACTTGGATATTAACAAATAACATAACTAACTATAAACAAATTGCTCTTTTTCATGATAATCCAACAATTACACCTTTAAATGATTGTCAATATATTGGTTGTGTTGTTGTGGATAATCCTCAAAAAGTAAAAAGTGATAGACTTCCAAATTTTAAAATTTCAGATGGAGTTTATGCAAAATTTGATTTAAAAGGAAAAACAGGAGATGTCTTACCTTTTATTCACTGGGTTTATCATGAATGGCTTCCAAAAAGTGAATATGAGACAACAACAAAACCATCTTATGCCATATATGAGAAGTTAGATATTTTAGATGAAAGCGATGAATTTGAGTTAAGTTTTTATGTATCCATAAATTTTTAATAAAAAACCGATTACAATTCAAAAAAATTATTGTTTTATTTTCAGGATATTGATTATCTGAGGATACATTAACATTTGAATTGTATTCTTTATAAAATCTTTATCTTTAAGTATGAATTTTCATATATTATTTATGTATTTTAGTTTAAAATGATTTTCAAATGAAAAAAATCAATATCAAACCAGAATATATTTATATATTCAAAGCTTTAGTTATCCTTTCAATAATTACTTTTGTTAGTAATGTTTTTAAAGAACACTTACAAATTATAAATATTGCACTTATTCATATAATACCTGTTGTATTTGTTGCTATATATGGAAATATGAAAGTGACTTTTTTAATAACATTTCTAAGTGTGATACTCCTTAATTTTTTGTATATTCCCCCTTTGTATAGTTTTGATATAAACAATGAACTTTATATTTGGAGTTTTTTTATTTTTGTTTTTGTGGGATGGATTATTACCATTCAAGCAAGAGATTTGAATACTAAAACAAAACAAAATGAGTTAAAAGAGAGTCTTTTACATATTATTTCTCACGATTTAAGAACACCTTTATCAACAATTCATGGAACAGTAAATCTAATTTTAACAAGTGGAAATTTAGATAAGAAAAGAACTAATGATTTACTTGAAGATATAAATTATGCTTCATTAAAAATGAAACGATTAATTACAAATCTTCTTGATAGTACTAGATTATCTGATAAAAATTTTGATTTAAAGTTAGAATGGTGTGATTTTGAAGATATTACAGGTGTTGCACTTGAAGAATTTTCTCAAAAACAAAATGAAAAATTATTAAATATAAAAATAGATGATATGACTTTATATTGGGGAGATAATATGTTACTTACTCAATTAATAATAAATCTTTTAGATAATGCTTTTAAATATTCAAAAATAAACACCTCTATAATTTTAGATATATCAAATTTAAGTAATTTTATAAAGATTGTTGTTTTTAATCAAAGTGAACATATTGATTCTTTAAAATTAAAAAATATTTTTGATAAATTTTATAGATTAGAAGATACAAATGATATTTCAGGAAGTGGAATAGGACTAGCTATTTGCAAAAGTATTGTAAAACTTCATAATGGAGAAATTAAAGCAATTCGAAAAAATGATGGAATATCAATAGAAATAAATTTACCAGTTATGAAAAGAGCAGAAATAATATGAAAAAATTAATTCAAATTGTTGAAGATGATAGTTCTGTAAAAAAGTTATTAGAAATCACTTTTAAAGAGTATGAGTTTAATTCAATTTCAAGTGAAAGTAAAAAAAATGCAATGTTGATGTTTTTAAGTCATAATCCTGATTTAATGATTGTTGATTTGGGATTGCCAGATGGTGATGGAAAAGACCTTATAAAACAAATAAGAGAAATATCAAAAATTCCAATTATAGTTTTAACTGCAAGACATGATGAAAAAGAGGTTATAAAAGCTCTTGATTATGGTGCAGATGACTATATGACTAAGCCTTTTTCTGTAAATGAACTTCTTGCTAGAATTAGAGCAAATTTAAGAAGAAATAAAAATGAAGAGAGCTTAAATGATAAGGTTATTTGTGGAGATATAGAACTTGATATTGTATCAAGAGATATAACTTTTAAAAATGAAAAATTAAAATTAACTCCAATTGAGTATGAATTATTAAAATACTTTTTATTAAATGCAAACAAAACTTTAACTCACAAACAAATCTTACAAGAAGTTTGGGGAACAGGTTATCAAAATGAAATGCCTTATTTAAGAACTTATGTTAATACCTTACGAAAAAAAATAGAAGAAAATAGTACAAGACCAACTTATATAAAAACTGTTTCTGGTGTTGGATATAGATTTTCAGGCGACACTGACTAAATCAAATTTTTATAAAATCTTTATATTTAAAATTCCTTATTGATATTTTATTGATAGATTCTGATTTAGAATAAGAGCATAACAAATCAAAGGATTTCTATGGCTTATTCAGACATAACTATGTTAGTGATTTTAGGTATTTTAGTCGCAATTCTTATTCTAAAATTTATAGATGTTTATGGTAAAGAACAAAAATGAGCTATAAATATGTAAGAACAATTTTTTTAGGATATATATTTATAATTCTTATTGGTGCAGTTTTATTATCTTTGCCTTTTAGTCATATTGGTGAATTAAGATTTATAGATGCTCTTTTTACTTCAACTTCAGCTACTTGTGTAACAGGATTAATCGTAGCAAGTACTTCTGAAAATTTCACATTTATTGGGGAACTTATAATAATTACTCTAATTCAAATGGGAGGAATAGGATATATGTCATTAGTGATAATATTTTTCCTATTTGTAAAAGATAGTTTGAGTTTGGATGATAAAAGAGCAACAAAACTATCTTTAGATTTACCAGATTTACATGTTGGTGCATTTATAAAGAGAATACTTCTTGTAGTTTTTACAATTGAAGCAATAGGTGCAATAATTCTATTTTTCCAATTTAAGGAAAAATATGAATTAATTGATGCGATTTGGTATGGGATTTTTCATAGTATTAGTGCTTTTAATAATGCAGGTTTTTCACTTTTTACAGATAATATGATTGGTTATAGAAGTGATACGATAGTTTTAGGAGTAATCTCTTTTTTAATTATTCTAGGAGGACTTGGATATTTTGTAATTATTGAGTTACATGAAAATAAAAAGTTTGCAAAAAGAATAACGATTCACACAAAAATAGTAATAATTGGAACAGTAGTTTTGATTCTTTTTGGAATGATAATTTTTTTATCTATTGAATGGAACAATCCAAAAAGTATTGGTGATTTTAGCACTTATGATAAAATTTTAAATAGTTTTTTCCTATCTGTAAACTTTAGAACAGCTGGTTTTAATAGTATAGATTTATCAGGATTAAAAGACTCATCTTTATTTTACTCAACACTTTTAATGATGACAGGAGCGGGACAAGGAGGAACAGCAGGTGGTATGAAAATTACTACAATTGCAGTTTTAATTATTATGGTATTTTTTGTTTTAAAACAAAGTAATCAAGAACCTCATGTTTTCAAAAGAACAATAGATCAAAAATTAATAAATAAAGTAGCAGCCATTATAATGTTTTCTTCAGCTTATGTTTTATTTATAACTTTATTACTTGTTGAAACTCAGGATTATCCTTTCGTAAGAATACTTTTTGAAGTAGTTTCTGCTTTTTGTACAGTTGGAGTTTCTGTTGGTGATGGAGGAATTTTAAGTCTTTCAAAATTATTTGATGATTTTGGTAAAGGTTTGATAATAATATCAATGGTAGCAGGAAGATTAGGAGTTTTTGCTTTTGGTTTACTATTAGTTGGAAAAGCAAAAGAAGTACATTTTAAATACCCAAAAGGAAGGATTATAATATGAAAGCAGTAGCAGTAATTGGATTAGGAAAGTTTGGATTTTATATAGCAAAAAGTTTGTCAAAATTAAATATAACTGTAATAGCAGTGGATAGTGATGAAGAAAAAGTTCAAGCTATAAGTCAATATGTAGATAATGCTTTTGTATTAAATAGTACAAGTAAAATAGCCCTTGAAGAAGTGGGTGTTTATAATTTGGAAACGGTAATTGTAAGTATTGGTGAAAATATAGAAGCTAGTATTTTAACAGTTATGGCACTAAAAGATTTGAACAATAAAAATATTATTGCAAAGGCAATAAATCCTACACATGGTGAAATATTAACAAAAATAGGTGCTTTTAAAGTAATGTATCCAGAAGAGATAGCTGGAAAAATTTTAGTAAAACAATTAATTGAAAATATAAAAGTTGAAGAGATAGAACTTTGTAATAATTTGAAAATATTAAAAATAATTGCCGATGAAAAAATGATTGATAAAAGTTTATATTATTTAGAATCTTTAAATTCTAGTGTAAAAATAATTGCTTTAAATAATGAAACTTTTTATAATGGTAGTTATGATGCAAAATATAAAATCAAAAAAAATGATGTAATTGCTTTACTTGGAGAAAATATAGAAATAGAAAAAGTTTATAAAGACTTGTGTTTATTATAAAATAAGGCAATAGCCTTATTTTAAAAAGATTGAGATGATTAAATATTTTGTATAAATTACCTTTAGTTTATTTTCTTACTGCATATATTTTTATTTAGCAACCCCAGAAAGCCACCTTTTTAAAAACTCTTTTCGTGAATAGGTAATTGCTCCTAAATCAAATTTATATTGCATATAAGGATGACCTAAATTCCAAAATAAATAGTTATTTTTCTCAAGATAAAGCGCTAGTAAAACCATTTGTAGTTTTCCAAAGTTGTTATACTTTTTTTCTTTTAAGCAAAAACCTGTAAGTGAAGTGTATGTTGAAAATATTTTATATCCAATTTCTCCCGCAATTAAAGTATTAGAATCTTTATCCCAAATTTCAATACTCATAATTTCAAAATCTATATTTTTATGTTTGTAAATTATCAATTTTTTTAATAATTGATGATATTCATCATATAACCAGTTGGTTTTATGATGATTTTGTATATTTTGAATTACTTCATCAAGATTTTTATTTATTGTAAAAATAAAATCTTTTTTATCTAAAAGTTTTTTTACTTTTTTACTAATATGAAGATTTTCAAAATCCAAAATTGCATATTCAAATTGCATTTCAGGAACTAAATAAAACTTATTTTCAAGCTTTACAGAAGTTGCGATAAAACCACAAAATGCTTGATTTATATAAAATTCTTCTGATAAATCATCACTTATATAAAAATTTGATTTTTCATTTGCATAAATATAGTTAAATAAAATATTTTCATCTTTTATATCATCTAAACTTAGATAATAAACTACACTCTTTTTTTTCATCAGCAACCTAATTTATAATATATTACGCTTGATTTAATTATAATGGATTTATGAATAATCTAATCACAAATAATCAAACTACAAATTTTTACAATCATATCACAAAACTCTTACTAGAATCAAAATCATTTATTTTTAATGTAGCGTTTATAAATTTTTCTGGAGTTCAGCTTTTGTTGGATGTTTTCTCAAAATTGGAAAACAAAAACATAAAAGGCAAAATTCTAACTTCTACATATTTGAACTTTACCCAAATAAAAGCCCTAGAAAAATTAAAAGAGTTTTCAAATATTGAATTAAAAATATATGATTGTAATGAGTCAAATATCGGATTTCATGCTAAATCTTATATCTTTGAATTTGAAGACTTTTATGAAGTAATAGTTGGTTCTTCAAATATCACAGCAAGTGCTTTTAAAACAAATATTGAATGGAATGTAAAAACAACTCTAAAAAAAGAAGATGAATTTTTAAAAAATATTTTAAATGAATTTGATAATCTATGGAAAGACTCATTTGAAGTAAATGAAGAGTTTTTAAGAAATTATGAGTTTTTTGTTAATCAACAAAAAGAACAAACATTTATTTACAAACAAAAGATAAAAACAAATTTTATGCAAAAAAATGCTTTAGAAAAACTGGAAATTTTAAGGCAAAAAGACCAAACAAAAGCTCTAATAATTGCAGCAACAGGAAGTGGAAAAACATATCTTAGTGCCTTTGATGTAAAAAACTTCAAAGCAAAAAAAATGCTTTTTTTAGTCCACAGAGAAAATATTTTAATAAATGCAAAACAGAGTTTTGAAAATATTATTCCAAATAAAACTTTTGGATTATTTACAGGAAATAAAAAAGAAAAAGAGAAGGATTATCTATTTTCAACCATACAAACTATGAGTTTATATTTTGAGCAGTTTGAAAAAAATGAGTTTGATTACATTATCATTGATGAAGCCCACCATGTGACAAGTCCAACTTATAAAAAAGTGCTAGAGTATTTTAAACCAAAATTTTTATTAGGCTTAACAGCCACATCAAACAGAATGGATGGAAATAGTATATATGAAATTTTTGATGAAAATATCGCTTGTGATATAAGACTAAACGATGCTTTGGAGCATAATTTAATAGTTCCTTTTCACTATTTTGGAATAAGTGATATAAAATCAATTGATTATGAAAATGTAGATTTAACTAAAATCGATGTTCTTGCCAAACTTTTAAGTGTAAACAAAAGAGTAGATTACATAATAGAACAGATGAATTTTTACTCTTTTGTTGGAAATAAAAGAAAAGCCATTGGATTTTGTGTTTCAAAAGAACATGGTATTTATATGAGTGAAGAGTTTAATAAAAGAGGCATAAACTCAACTTTTTTATCAAGTGAAGATAGTATTTTAAATAGAGTTAACTTTATAGAAAAATTAGAAGATGACACTGATAGTTTGGAAGTAATTTTTACCGTTGATATTTTTAATGAAGGAGTTGATATTCCTTCAATTAATACAGTTCTGTTTTTACGACCTACAAATTCACCAATAGTTTTTATTCAACAACTTGGGAGGGGTCTGCGAAAATATAAAAACAAAGAGTTTTTAACAGTTCTTGATTTTATAGGAAATCATAAAAAAGCCTATTTGATAGCTCTTGCACTTGCTGGAAACAAAGCCATCGATAAAGATAGTTTGAAACTTTTTTTATCAAATAACTTTGCAAATTTTAAAAATGCGTATATTTGTATGGATGAAATTTCAAAACAAAGAATAATGGAGCAAATAGAAAAAGAGAATTTTAATAGTTTAAAATATTTAAAAGAACAATACTTTGAATTTAAAGCATTATTAAATAACAAAACCCCAAAACTGGTGGATTTTTTACAGTTTAATGATGTGATAAATCCAATAAAATTTATAGATGAAAGTTATTCTTATGTTGAATTTTTGGCAAAAGTTGAGAATAAAAATGAATTAAAAGAGTTAGTTTTAAATGAAGAGTTTATAAAAGCCATAAGATTTATAGAAAATTTACTTCCAATAAAAAGAGTTTATGAATTTGTGATTTTAAAATATCTTTTAGAGAATGATTTTTGTGATGAAAATATTGCTTTTAAAATTTTGGATAAATATTTGGACAAAGTTCATAAAGAGACAATTATTCATAGTTTCTCTTTTTTAAATCAAAATTTTTTGGATTCAGGTCAAACAAGTAGATATTTAAAACTAATAAATTTTGATGGGAAAAAAGTAGTAAAAACAAAAGAGTTTTCAAAACTTTTAGAAAATGAAAAATATAAAGAGATTTTTGAAGATAGTTTAAATTATGGAATTTATCTTTATGAAGAAGAGTTTGCTAGTTTTGATTTTGGAAAACCATTTTTAAAACTTTATGGAAAATATAATATGTTAAATATCGCTCAACTTTGTAATTTCCCAAAGATTCATAGTTCATTTAGGGGAAGTGGGTTTTTAAAATACCAAGATGACTTCTTTTTATTTATAAATATTGAAAAAGAGAAATTCTCAAAATCAGCAAATTACAATAATGCTTTTTTATCAAAAGAAGTTTTCACATATCAAAGTAAACCCTCTCATAGTCAAAATCAAGGTGATGGAGAAAGACTTTGTCAAAATGAAAAATATGGAGTAAAACTTCATATTTTTGTGCGAAAATTTGCCCAAGTGGATAAAAAAACTCAAGATTTTATATATTTAGGATTAGCAAATAGTATTAAATATGAAGGTAATAAACCAATAAGTTTAGAGTTAAAATTAGAAATTCCACTTGAAAACAGTTTGTTTGAGGAATTTACCAAAATAGTCTAAAAAAATGAGGCTTAATTAAAAAAAATTCAGGCTGAAAAGTTAAGTAATCTTCGATACTATGGTTGTTTAAAAAGGATTATCTCCAAATGTCTGTAAAAAATGCCCTTATTGCAACTCTAAACATGTTAAAAAGAATGGAAAGAAAAGTGGTATACAAAGATATAAATGGAAAACCTTTAATCAGACATACTTTTGAATTATTAAAGAAAAAAGGTATAACAGATATAGCAATAGTTACGGGTTATCAAGAAAGATATATTCATCAAGCATTAGAAGGTTTTTCTTATATAAGATATTTCAATCCATTTTTTAGAGTAGCAAATTCAATATCTTCAGTTTGGTTTGCAAGAGATTTTTTGACTTCTGATGATATTATGATTATGAATGGTGATGTTTTTATGGAAGAGAAGATTTTAGATGTAATACTTCAAGAAAAAAGATCTCCATTAATGCTAAGTGATAGTACAAGAATTGAAGATGCGGATTATAGATTCACATGGGAAGGTGAATTATTGAAAAAATATGGAAAAGAGTTAACCAATGAACAAACAACGGGTGAATATGTTGGTATTGGAATTTTAAACAGTAAAGATGTGATTAGCTTTAAGCAAAGAGTTATAGATGCTGTGAGTAATGAAGATTATAATTGTTGGTGGGAAGATATTATATATAGAACAGTTGAGGATGGACAAAATGTATATGTAAATGATATTGCAGGAATTTTTTGGGCAGAAGTTGATTACATTGAAGATTATGAACGAATAAAAGAATTTATGAGAAATAAATAAAAGTAACTTTGATTCCAGTTAAATTTTATACATTTTATATCTCGTTATAGTAATATTTTTATTTAGTCATTTCCTCTTTTTTGATTCATATTATATTTAAATAATTTTAGATATAATCACCGAAAATTAGAAAAACTTCACTCAATAAATAGGATAATCATGTCAAAACAATTATTACAAAAACAAGCAGATACAATCAGATTTTTAGCAGCTGATATGGTACAACAAGCAAATTCAGGACATCCAGGCGCTCCTATGGGATTGGCTGACATTGCAACTGTATTAAGTAAACATTTAAATGTAAATCCAGCTGATGAAAAATGGCTAAATAGAGATAGATTAGTATTTTCAGGTGGTCATGCAACTGGATTAGTTTACTCTTTATTACACCTTTGGGGATTTGATGTATCTGTTAATGATATGAAAAACTTCAGACAAACTCACTCGAAAACTCCAGGACATCCAGAATATGGTCATACTCATGGTATTGAAATTACAACTGGACCTTTAGGGCAAGGTATTGCAAATGCTGTTGGTTTTGCAAGTGCGGCTAAATATGCACAAAATCTTTTAGGGAAAGATGTTATTAATCATAAAGTTTATTGTTTATGTGGAGATGGGGATTTACAAGAGGGAATTTCTTATGAAGCAACTGCAACTGCTGGGCATTTAAAACTTGATAATCTTGTAATTATTTATGATTCAAACAATATTACAATTGAGGGTGAAGCTACAATTGCATGGAGTGAAAATGTTAAAAAAAGATTCCAAGCTATTGATTTTGAAGTTATTGAAATAGATGGACATAATTTTGAGCAAATTGATAAAGCTTTAGTTACTGCTAAAACATCAACTATGCCTGTTTTAATCATTGCAAAAACAGCAATTGCAAAAGGTGCTGTTACAATGGAAGGAAGTCACCACTCTCATGGAGCGCCATTAGGTGAAGCTGAAATTGCTGCATCAAAAGAAAAAGCTGGATTTGATCCAAAAGAAAAATTCTTTGTGCCAGCTGATGTAAAAGGTGCTTTTGATAAATTAGTAGTTGGTTCTATTGCTCAAAACACTTGGAATGATTCTTTAAGTGCTGAAGCAAAAGCAAAAATAGCTGAGTTACAAAATCCAGATTTTGATGCTGTTGAATATCCAACTTTTGAAGCTGATTCAAGTGTTGCAACAAGAGATTCAAACCATAAAATCTTAAATGCAATTGCAAAAGCAATTCCAGGATTTTTAGGTGGAAGTGCTGACTTAGCTCCATCAAATAAAACAGAATTAATGGGAATGGGTGATTTCCCAAATGGAAGAAATATTCACTTTGGAATCAAAGAACATGCAATGGCAGCAATTGCAAATGCTATGAACTTATATGGTTTATTTAGAGTTTATTCTGCAACATTTTTTGTTTTCTCTGATTATTTAAAACCAAGTGCAAGAATTGCAGCACTGGCTTCAATTCCTCAACATTTTGTTTGGACACACGATTCTATTGGAGTTGGAGAAGATGGACCAACTCACCAACCAATTGAGCATTTAACACAATTTAGAGCATTACCAAATTTCTATACATTCAGACCAGCAGATGCTAGTGAAAATGTAGAATCTTGGAAAGTTGCTTTAAAAATGAAAGCACCAACTGCATTTGTATGTTCAAGACAAGGTTTAAAAGTATTAAAAGATGAAAGAGCATTTGGAACAGTTGCAAATGGTGCATATTTACTTAAAAAAAGAGATAATGCAAACATTACTATTATGGCATCTGGTTCTGAATTAATGTTAGCTTTACAAACATCTTGTGAGTTAGAAAAAGAAGGAATAATTGCAAATGTTGTTTCTGTTCCTTGTTATGATTTATTTGTTGAACAAGAACAATCTTATATTGACCAAGTAATTGATAAAAATACAAGAGTTTATGCGGTTGAAGCAGCAAGAGGTTTAGAGTATTATAAATTTGCTGATGTTGTATTTGGAATGGATACATTTGGGGCTTCAGGACCTGCAAATGATTTATTCGAAGAGTTTGGATTTACAATTCCAAAACTAAAAGCTAAAATCGTAGCTGACTTCAAAAAATAACACTTTTTTAAATAGATGAGATTTTCTCATCTATTTTTTCTTTTTAATTTCAAATCTCATCTTTTTTTTATTTTAACTCTCTATAATATAAATAATAAATATCTAAGGAGCAAATTTATGGCAATTGGATTTATAGGTTTAGGAAATTTAGGAACTGCAATAACAACAAGACTTTCACAACTTGGTGAAACATTGGTAGTTTATAATAGAAATATAGAAAAAATAAAAGATTTAGGTTATGAAATAGTTTCATCTCCAAAAGAGATTCTTCAAAAATGTGATGTAGTTTTTTTATGTTTATTTGATAGTGAGGCTGTAAAACAAATTTTAACAGGTAACAATGGACTTTTATGTGAAGAGATAAAGGGTAAAACAATTATTGATTTAACAACAAATCATTATGAAGATGTTTTAGAATTTCATAAATTAGTTAATGATTTTGGTGGAAATTATCTTGAAAATCCAGTTTTTGGTTCGGTTGCACCTGCACTAAAAGGTGAATTAACGGTTGTTAGTTCTGGAAAAACAGAAGTTTTTGAAGCTATGAGACCAATTTTAGAAAAAATAGCAAAAGAGATTTTTCATCTTCCAACACCATCAAGTGCTACAAAAATGAAACTTATAAACAATCTATGTTTAGGTTCATTTATGGCAACACTTGCAGAGTGTACGGCATTGGCTGAGAGTTGTGAAATTCCTAAAGCAAAAGCTTTAGAGATTTTAGGAGTTGGTGGTGGTCAATCACTTGTTTTAAAAGCAAAAACTCAAAAATTAATAGATGAAGATTTTTCTGCTCATTTTTCAAATAATGCAATAAATAAAGATTTGCATCTTTTACAAGATTTAGCATATAATCTAAAATTACCACTTTATAGCGCGTGCCTCCCAAAAGAGCTGTTCTCTAAAATGAAGATGATGGGAAAAGGTGAAGAGGATTTCTCTTCAATTTATCAATTATTTAAAAAATAAAAAGGATAGTTTATGCCACATTTACAGTTTGAAATAAATAAAAAAGTATCAGATGAGTCAAAAGAGATTTTTGTAAATGAGATAAGAAAAACTTTTAGTGAAGTTATGGATACAGGAACTGAGCATATTGCCATTAGTTTAAGAGAATATGATAAATATAACCTTACAATAGGAAGAGCTGATATTAATGATGATATTTGTTTGATGAATCTTGATATTAGAGAAGGGCGAACAATTGAAAAAAGAAGAGAGTTGGCTTTAAAATATATGGAAATTGTAAAACATAACTTTGGAATAGAGACTAAAAATCAATATATAACTTTTACAGAACATAAGGGTGAAGATTTTCATTTGGTTGAAAAATATTTAGCTACTTGGATAAGTGGAGAAGACCCTCTTGCATAAAAAATAGGGAAATTAGATTTTAGAAAATTCAAAGATTAAAGATGTATCAGTTTTACGAACTTTTTTGGGAGCTATTTCCCAAAGAGGTTGAATTTGCTCCAACGAAAAAAATTCAAGAAAAAGCTTTAAAAAAAATCATAAAGAGTTAGATTATTAAGTAAGATTTATAATTTGCCTACTCACAATTTTTATAAAAATACGAATTTACAAAATCTACTATAATAGTTTTTTAAAAATATTTATAATATTTATTCAATTATTTTAAAAGGAAAAGACCCATGTTAAAAGGGATTATTATTTTATTGTTATTTCAATTTATAGGGGAGTGTATAGCTAAATTTTTTATGCTTTTAGTTCCAGGACCTGTTATTGGAATGGTTTTACTTTTACTTTTTTTATTAATAAGAAAAGGAAGTTTTACAAGTCTTGATAACGCAGTTGCTTTACATCTTAGATATTTACCACTTTTATTTATTCCAGCTGCAATGGGAATTATTACTCAAATTGATATTATTACAAGAGAGTTTTGGGCAATAGCAATAGCATTGTTTATTGGAACTTTGGTTGCACTTGTATTTGCAGCAAAATTTATGGATTTTCTTACAAGTAAGGTAGAAAAAAATGAATTATGATGCACTAATATCTTACATACATTCTACGCCACTTACTTGGTTAATTGCTACATTAGCAGCTTTTAAATTAGGAATAATTATTTATGAAAAGTTTAATAAACACACTTTATTACAACCAATAATTATTGCTTATGTGATAATTTTATCGTTGATTGTTTTTACTAATACTTCATTTGAAGAGTATTTTAAAAGTGTAGAGATTATTCATTTTTTTCTTGGACCTGCAACTGTTGCCCTTGCACTTCCACTTTATAAAAATTTAAAATATGTAAAGTCTCTTTTTATTCCTATTGTTTTAACTCTTTTTATTGCGGGAGTTTTTTCGATTGTTATTGCTGTTAGTTTATTATGGATTTTTGGAGCAGAACTTCCAACGATTTTATCAATGACTACAAAATCAATAACTGCTCCAATTGCCATAATAACATCAGAACAAATTGGTGCAATTCCATCTTTAGCAGTTGGATTTGTATTAATAACTGGAATTATTGGAGCTTTATTTGGAACAATAGTTTTTAAAATCTTCAAAGTGAAATATGAAACTTCAAAAGGTTTTGCACTTGGACTTGTTTCTCACGGAATTGGAACTGCACGAGCTATTGAAATAAGTGAAAAAGCAGCAGCATTTGGCGCACTTGCCATGGGACTTAGTGGAATATTTACAGCAATTTTTCTTCCTATGATAATCGCTTTTTTTAGATAAAGGATAATTTTGAAAGAGACACTTTTTGTATATGGAACTTTAATGCCAAACT
>OBMA010001170.1_pt1 | contig 16019 bp, 10 predicted proteins | sample 1539141 | NCBI WGS metagenome assembly OBMA01 (sample SAMEA3991484, study PRJEB22521) | metagenome | biome: anthropogenic terrestrial biome; feature: sewage plant; material: raw primary sludge | place: Sweden | collected 2012-09-26 | reverse complement strand
GCACTGACCTGGGCGCGCTGTTTGCCGAGGCCGCCGGCCAATGGCTGCAAGCCCAAGGCGGCACGTTGCACAGCGGCTACCGGGTGCAGCGCATAGCGCGCGGCCCCGCAGGCAGCACCGGCTGGCGGGTGGACGACGCGCCGTTTGACGCCGTGGTGCTGGCCACCACCAGCACCGAGGCGGCCCGCCTGGTTTTGACGGCACAAACGGCACACCCCACGCTGCAAGGCCCCGAGGCGGCGGCCCTGCAGGCCTGGGCACGCAAGGCACAAGCATTGCGTTTCACCGCCATCGCCACCGTTTATGCCCAGACGTCTGCGCTCCCGCAGGGCACCGTGCTCAGCCAGCCCATGCTGGCGCTGCGCCCCGGTGCGGGCAAGCCCGCACAGTTTGTGTTTGACCGCATGCAGCTGGGCGGCCCGGCGGGCTTGCTGGCCTTTGTGGTCAGCGCCAGCGAGGGGGATCGCGCCACCCTGGAGCGGGAAGTGCTGCAGCAGGCGCAGGACCAGTTGGGGCTGCAAGGCCTGCGCATCGTCCAGACGGTTGTCGAAAAACGTGCCACCTTTGCCTGCACGCCCGCGTTGCAGCGCCCACCTCAGACCGTGGCCAACGGCCTGTGCGCCTGCGGCGACTACGTTGAAGGCCCTTACCCGGCCACGCTGGAAGGCGCAGTGTTGAGCGGCACCGCAGCAGCCGGTACTCCAGTGGCAGCAACAATGGCCTGACCGCAGGCACTGCCCTTCTTGCATTCACCGAGGCTTTCGTGCGCCAGGAGGCGTGACAGGCTACTGGCAGCCACTGGCCGCTTCTTGCAGCCTCTGGCAGCTCGCCATGCCATGGTTCTTGCGCTGGACGCGGCGTAGCCCGAACCAGGGTTTGGCGCAAGGGGAATCAACCGTGTGTAACCATTTGCAATCACAACGATAAAATAGCGACAGATGAAGATTTTTGGCCACCTGTTCCCACCAAAGCACTTGGGTTTGCGCCCCTACCGGGCGCCATCGCCCGTAGGGTTCTGGCGCATCGCGGGGGCGCTGGTGCTGGTGGCTTTGTGTGGCGGCATCTATTGGTGGCAACTGCTGGCACAACAGCGCAACCAACTCGCCTTTGCCGAAAACCAGGCCCATTTGCGCACCGTGCAGATGTCCACCACCATGGCCTCGCACGTCGGGACACTGGTGGCCGGTCTGGAATATCTGGCACGCAGCCTGGCCATGAATCGCGAGGCGGAGCCCGACCACTACTTTCCCGTCGCCGTGCGCACGGCCTTGGCCACATTTCCCAACGGCAGCCTGCGGCATATTTATGTGGCCAACGCTTCGGGTCAGGTGGTTTTTTCGAGCCTGGACCAGGACCCCAAGACCCAGGACGCACCGATTTCCATTGCAGATCGAGAGCACTTCCAGGTGCACGCCGAGCGCACCCAGCCAGCCCTGTCTATCAGTCGGCCTTCGCTGGGGCGTTTGTCGGGCAAATGGTCGGTGCAGTTTTCGTACCCGGTGATGCGGGGCGGGCAGTTTGATGGCGTGGTGGTGCTGTCGGTTGCGCCCGAGTACCTTTCTGGCCATTTCAGCGACGTTTCCACAAGTGGCAACGACGTGACGCTGCTGGTGCGCGACGATGGCGCCTATCTGGCGCGCTCTGACCGGCAGGAAGAGGTGCTGAGCCTGTCCGTGCCGCCCGATATCGAATTTCTGCGCCACCCGGACCGCATGCAGGGCGAGTTCCAGGCCAAGTCGCCGATTGACGGTGTCGAGCGGCTGCATGCCTGGAAACGGCTGCGCGAGTATCCCCTTGTGGTGAGCGTGGGACTGGACCACGACAAGGCGCTGGCGACCACAAAAAGCAGTATTGCGCAAAGCCGCCTCTGGAACGCCGCAGGCACGCTGCTGGCAGTGCTGGCTGCCCTGTGGATTGCGTTGCTTTTTATGCACCAGCGGCGAATTCAGGCGCGCCTGGAGCAGCACCAGCAGCGCTATCAGCTGGCGCTGGAGGGCGGCAACCTGGGCACCTGGGAATGGACCACCAACACCACCCACCTCCATGTCGATGAACGCTGGCACACCCTGATGGGCTCCAGCCCGTCCGATGGGCCTCCCAGCCTGGACAGCCTGCGCGCACGCGCGCACCCGCAAGACTGGCCGGCCTGGAAAGCAGCACTTGACGCCCATGTGCGCGGAGATTCCGACGTTTTTGAGGCCGAGTCCCGCATAAGCCACCCCGATGGAACCTGGCGCTGGATCCATGTGCGGGGGCGCATCATTGAGCGGGCACCTGCAGATCAGCCCCAGCAGATCAGCGGCACCTGCACCGATGTGACGCAGAGATATGCCGCAGAGGCGGCACGCGAAGAACTGCAACTGAGACTGTCCAAGCTTGTGCAGCAGGTGCCTGGCACCGTCTTTCAATACCGGCTTAAACCCGATGGCAGCAGCCATTTTCCTTATTCCAGCTCCGGGATTTTGGGTATTTATGGTCTTTCACCCGAAGAGGCCGCCATGGATGCAGCGCATGTGTTTGCACGCATTCATCCCGAGGACCGGGATCGCGTCAAGGCCAGCATTGCCGATTCGGCTCGCACACTGACCACATGGCACGCCGAATGGCGGCAGATCCGGCAGGACGGTGAGGCGCGCTGGCTGGAGGGATCCGGCAACCCCCAGCGAGAAGCCGACGGCAGCACCCTGTGGCATGGCTACATCCACGATGTGACCGAGCAACATGCGGCCACGCTAGCGCTGAGCCACAGTGAAGAACGGTTGCGCCTGACGGTAGCAGCCGTGCAGGACGGCCTGTGGGAGTGGGACACCGTCAGCCAGATGGTTACGCCCGATGCCCGCTGCCATGAGATGCTGGGTTACCACGGGCAGCCCAGCCCCCTGTCATTTTGCGCATGGCGCCGGTTGGTGCACCCCGACGACCGTGGCACCTTGCTGGCGGTGTTGCAGCAACAGATTGCCCTGTACCAGCCGTTCAACCAGGAAGTGCGTTTGCGCACGGCAGATGGCCAATGGCGCTGGGTCGAAATCCGTGGCCAGGCGACCCCTTCACCCGCGGGCACCGTCTCGCTGGTCATTGGCACACAGACCGACATCAGCCAGCGCCGCGCGGACACCCTTTTGCACCACGCCGTGCTCGACAACGCGGCGGCGGCGCTGCTGGTCACCTCTGCCGACAACACGATTGAACTGGGCAACCGGCGTGCGGAAGAATATTTTTCCGTGGATGGGCTGCCACTCAAGGGCCGCAGCATGCGCATGATCTGCCGTGAAGACGCAGCCTTCAGTGACTTTTGCCAGTCGGTGGAAGAAGTCCGTCGCACCGGGACTGTGCACGTGGAACACCAATTGCCCACCACCTCCAAGGGACTGCGCTGGTTCTCGATTCGCGGCACCCTGCTGGACCCGGAGCAACCCGCTGGCAACCTGATCTGGACCCTGGTGGACACCACCGAGCGGCGCGAGGGCGAAGAGGCCCTCTCCACCGCACGCACGCACCTGCTGGAAATCATTCGGCATTTTCCGGCAGGCGTGCTGGTGCAGGACTCGGAGGGCGCTCCCGTGGTGGTGAACCAGGCCCTGTGCGATCTGTTCGAGGTGCCTTTGCGCGCGGCCGATGTCATGGGTTACAGCCGTGCAGAACTGGCAATGCTGGTGCCGCCGCAAGCGCGGTCGGTTCTGCCACCCGACAGCCCTTTGCACGATGATGCGGTGGCATCCACCCACGAGGTTGCGCTGGGGGATGGGCGCACGGTGCAAATCCAGTTCATTCCCATCCTCACCCCCCACGGCGATCAACTGGGGCGGCTGTGGCTTGCCAAAGATGTGACCGAACGCCGGCGCCATGAGCAGACCCTTGAGCGCCTTGCCAGCACCGACACCCTGACAGGGCTTGCCAACCGCCGCGCCTTCATGGAGCGGCTGGAGCCAGAGTGCGCGCGCCAGGCCAGTGGCGGGCCTGGTGGCATGGTCCTCATGCTCGACCTGGACCATTTCAAGCGCGTCAACGACACCTGGGGTCACGCCACGGGCGATGTGGTGCTGGTGCACCTGGCCCGCATGCTCAAAGGCAATCTTTTGCGCTCGCACGACCTGGCGGGGCGCTTGGGCGGAGAAGAGTTTGCCGTGCTGCTGCCCGGCACCACCGCCCAGGAGGCCACCGCAATTGGCGAGCGCCTGCGCCATGCCCTGGAGCAAAGCCGCATCCATGCCGGCGATGGCACCATCTTCCAGGTCACCATGAGCATTGGCGCTGCCCCTCTGCACGCCGACGCACATGCCACCCTGGCCCAGGCCGATGCCGCGCTGTACGAAGCCAAGAACACAGGGCGCAACAAGGTCGTATTGGCGCAGCCAGCAGAGGCGGCCCCCGAGAAAACGCCCTGAACATGGCGTTGCGGCGTAACGGCCCTGGCCGCGTGGCATGGTTGCCGCCGACGGCATTGCTACACAACAGGGTGCGCCAGCGTCCGGCCCGATGAAAACGGGCCCGTGCAGCCTGCACCACTGCAAAGGCTCCACCCCGCTTGGCCTGAACGGCCTCAATGGCATGGAAGCCTTATCGGGCCAGCCCCATGTTCATCGCCCTTGCAGCAAGCCCGCCGGGTGGCGGCGTTACTTCTCCAGCCACCACTGGATGACCACCTTGGCCAAAAACCCGAGAAACCCCACGCCCAGGCCCAAAAACAGCACGAAAGTGCCAAACCGGCCGGCCTTGGAGGCCCAGGCCAGCTGCCCGATGATGAAAACCATGTACAGGATGAAGGCCCCCACCCCGTAGGTGAGGAAGAAGCTCGAAATCTGCGCTTCGGTGTATCCAAAAATCACGGGCGCCCCCCTTGGGTCGGCGTGGCGTGGACCGATTCGCGCAGCGGCAGGCTGGAGGCGTCCACCAGATCGCGGTAAGCATGCCAACTGGCATGGCCCAGCATGGGCATGACGGCAATCATGCCCAGCAACAGCGAACCCAGACCCAGCAAGGTGAACCCCAGGATCAGTGCAGCCCACAGCGCCATGGGCAAGGGATTGGCCAGCACGGCCAGCCAGCTCGTCAGGATGGCCTGGCGCAGACTGGCGCGCCGGTCCAGCAGCAAAGGCATGGCCACCACACTGGACAGGAAGATGGGCGCGGCCATCAGGCTGCCCAGTGCCAGCCACAACTCAAACAACCAGCCCTCGTCGGCCAGCACCACATGCAGCAAAAAATCTCGCGGTGTTTCGATGGGCACAGGAGCCAGCAGGGTGATCAAGGCCGCCGAGGTCACCACCCAGCCCGTGGCGGCCAGCGCCAGCAAGGCACCAAACTGCACCATGCACCAGTAGTCGTTGCCCCATTTGTGGACATGGCTGTGTTGCCAGTTGAGCCAGGTTTTGAGCACCACGGCGGTATCGGCGGGCTCGCGCTGCTCCAGTGCACGGCTGAGGGCATACAGGCTGGTGGCCAGCACGGGCGCCACCACCAGAAAGCCCGAAAGCGCGCCGGCCAGCAGCCAGAACCGGTTGTAGGCCACGGCCACGATGGCGGCGCCCACCAGCGTGATAGCCAGGCCATGCGCAAAGCTGATAGAGCCTGCACGCGCCATGTCGCGCCAGCCCAGGGCCAGCCAGGCCAGTGGTTGCATCAGCCCGACAGATCGGACGACGGGCAATGGGGGCGGGGGAAAGCGCATCGTTTTATTGGGAGGAAGCGGGTGGAAAGGGTGCGGCCGGGGCATCCAGCAGACGGCACAGCTCGGTAAGGCTGGCCACGGTGGCATGGGGCGGCGTGTCGTGGGGCCAGGCTTGTTGCGCAGGGTTCAACCACACCGCCTGCATGCCGGCGGTGATGGCCGCCAGCGCATCGAGGGTGGCATCGTCGCCTACATGCAGCACCTCATGGGGCTCAACGCCCATGGCGCTGGCGGCAGCATGAAAGATGCGCGGATCGGGCTTGGCCACGCCAAACTCCTGCGCACTGATGCTGGCCTTGAAATAGTGGCCGATGCCCACGCGGTGCACATCGGCATTGCCGTTGGACACCGCTACCACGGGGTAGCGCTGCGACAGGAAGGCGAGCGCCGGGTGGGCATCCTCAAATAGCTCCACACGCTGGCGCTCCGAAAAAAACACGTCAAATGCGGGCTCGGCCAGCGCAGCATCGTCCCCGGCCTGGGTGAGGGCCAGACGGATGGACTCGCGGCGCAGGGCACTCAGGTCGTGCCGCAAGTCGGGGCGCAGGCTCACCATCTGGTTGCGGATGGCACGCAGCGCGGCGGTGTCGGAATACAGGGTCGCAGTGGCGGGAGCATGCTCGCCCAGCCACTGCAGCAAGACCCCCTCGGCACGGGTGATGGTGGGCCAAATGGGCCACAGGGTGTCGTCCAGATCCAGGGTGACGGCGCGGACGCGGGTGATGTCGATGACGGAAGCAGACACAGTGGATAGATGCAGGGCGGGTGGCGGGCAGTGCCCGGAAAAGACCCGTCAGAGAATACCCCACACCGCCAACAGGAGCGGCCTGCAGGGATTTGCGACACACGCCCGCAGCGCTGCTCTGTGGCTCTTGATTCTTGATACATAACAAGTGACTGACCTGCCATCGGTGCCAGAATCCGCCGCGTGACATCACGCCCATCCCGCCCACGCAACCACCACCTGGCCATGGCGCTGGCCATGCTGGCGCTTTTTGCCCAGTTGTGGATGGTGCAGTTGAGCACGGTGCATTGGGGGCAGATGCTGTCGGAGCAGGCCCTTTTTAGCGATGTCTGCTCGGCACAGATCGCAACCCATTCGGGGCAAACGCCGGACACATCACCGGCCAACCACACCGGGGGCGGCTGGCTGAACTGCCCGGTCTGCAGCGCTGCTGCAGCCAGCTTTACGCCGCCCAGCCTGCCCACCGCAGTGGCGGCTATTCAGGAAGATGCGTTCTACCGCATCAAAATTGCACCCAGCGTTGCCCTGACACCACGGCACGCCAACTTGCGCCCCCCTGCGCAGGCCCCTCCGGCTTACGCCTGAGCTGAACACCCCCCGTTTTTCCCCCGGCAGTGCCCGCCGCCTTTGGCTGCGGCCCTGCTGCATGGGCTCGGCGCCCATCCTTTTCCGTATTACAGACATGAACACCCACACCCGTTCGCACGCCCTTCGCGGCCGCCCGTTTCCTGCCCTGCGCCCCCTGTGCGCCCTGCTGGCTGCCCTGCCCTTTGCGGCCCTCGCACAACAAGAGGCCGCACTCCAGACCATCACCATCAAGGCATCCAAGGCCGCTGTGGAACCCGTGGGCGCCAGCAACCTGGACGCCAGCACCCTTCAGTCTGGCCGCACGGCCAGCAGCGACACCGCCAACCTGCTGCGCAGCGTGCCCGGAGTGAGCCTGTTTGGCGCGGGCGGTGTCTCCAGCCTGCCCAGCGTGCATGGCCTGGCCGACGATCGGCTGCGCATCCAGGTGGACGGCATGGATCTGGTTTCGGCCTGCGGCAACCACATGAATCCGCCCCTGTCGTACATCGACCCCACGCGCGTGGGCAGCGTGCGTGTGTTCGCTGGCATTACCCCGGTCAGCGTGGGCGGTGACAGCATTGGCGCCACCATCCAGGTCGACTCGCCCGCGCCCGAATTCGCCCTCGCCGGCGAGGGCCGGCGCGTCCAGGGCCAGGCTGGCGCTTTTTATCGCAGCAATGGCGACGGCATGGGCCTCAACCTCTCGGCCACCTACGCCACCGAGCAGATGAGCCTGCGCTACGACGGCTCCACCGCCGAGGCCGACAACTACAAGGCGGCCCGCGACTTCAAGGCCGCCGGCCCTGCCGCCAGCGACAAACCAGCGCAGTGGCTGGGGGGCGACGAGGTGGGATCGTCGAGCTACAAGACCCGCAACCATTCGCTCGCGTATGCCTTTCGCAGTGATGAGCACCTTGTCGAAATGCGCCTGGGCCTGCAGGACATTCCCTACCAGAACTACCCCAACCAGCGCATGGACATGACGGGCAACGACAGCCACCAGTTCAACCTGCGCTACCAGGGCCAGTACAGCTGGGGCCAGCTCCAGGCGCGGGCCTACCACGAGAAAACCCGCCACGCCATGAACTTTGGCGAAGACAAGCAGTTCTTGTACGGCCCCGCCAACAACGTGCCCGGCATGCCCATGGACACCGAGGGCAAGACCACCGGCGTGCGGGTCAAGGGCGACATCACCCTGTCGGAACGCGACACCCTGCGCGCAGGTGCCGAGGCGCAGCAATACAGCCTGGACGACTGGTGGCTGCCCTCGGGCGGCGGCATGGCGCCCAACACCTTCTGGAACATCCGCGATGGCCAGCGCGACCGCTTTGACGTGTTTGGCGAATGGGAGTCACGCTGGAACCCGCAGTGGCTCTCGCAAGTGGGCCTGCGCAGCAGCCATGTGCGCATGAACAGCGGCGCCGTGCAGGGCTACAACGCCAACTACAACATGGAGGCCAATGCCTTCAACGCCCGTGACCGCAAGCGCAGCGACAACAACATCGACTTCACCGCCCTGGCACGCTATACGCCCAACGCCAACGCCACCTACGAGTTCGGCTTTGCGCACAAGACGCGCTCGCCCAACCTCTATGAGCGCTACACCTGGTCCACCGGCGGCATGGCCATGCGCATGATCAACATGGTGGGTGATGGCAATGGTTACGTGGGCAACCCCGACCTCAAGCCCGAAACCGCCAACACCCTGAGCGCCACCGCCGACTGGCACGACGCCACGGGTGAGCGCTGGGGCGTGAAGTTCACGCCTTACCTCACCTATGTGAACGACTACATCGACGCCCGCCGCTGCAGCGGCAGCGGCGCCATGTCGGCCTGCACCAGCGCCAACCAGACGGCCAACACGGGCTTTGTCTACCTGCAGTTTGCCAACCAGGATGCGCGCCTGCACGGCTTTGACCTTTCGGGCTTTGCCGACCTGGGCAAGAGTGCGCAGTGGGGCCAGTTCACCCTGAGCGGCATGCTCAACTTCGTCAACGGCAAGAACCGCACCACGGGCGACCACCTCTACAACATCATGCCGCTGAACGCGCGCGTGGCCCTGACCCAGCGCCTGGGCGCCTGGACAGGCACGGCCGAGGTGCTGATGGTGGACGGAAAATCGCGCCTTTCTGCCGTGCGCAACGAGCTGCCCACTGCAGGCTACGGCCTGCTGAACCTGCGCGCCAGCTACGAGTGGAAGCAGGTGCGGCTGGACTTTGGCATCGACAACCTGTTCGACCGCTTCTACAACCACCCACAGGGCGGCGCCTACCTGGGCCAGGGCCGCACCATGGCCGCCACGGCCGTGCCGTGGGGTGTGAGCGTGCCCGGCATGGGCCGCTCGGTCAGCGCAGGCGTGACCGTGAAGTTCTGATCCATTGAAAGGCCGGGGCGGCAGGGCCTGATATCTGCCGCCGCATTACTCCATCGTTCATAGCCTCCAGCACCCCGAACACGGGTGCCGGAGGCTTTTTTTGCCCTGGATCCCTGCCCATAATGAACGGCTTCCTGCACTGGCAGGCCCCGTCACCCTCCACAGAAGACCCGGACCCCCATGGAATTTCGCTTGATCTACGAAGGTCCCCTGCACGGACAGGGCGCCAAGTCCTCGCACAAATGGGAAATCCGCCGCGCCCTGCATCCCCAGCTGCAACGCCTGTGGCAAGAGCGTCCGCTCAAGGACGCCGCCGCTCGGCTTTTGGCCCACCCGGCCGCGCCGGGCCAGGTCTCTGTGATCGTGGAAAAAGGCGGGCTGCTGTTTGCGCCCCTGGTCACCCAGCGGCTGGACCTGTATGCCGAGCTGTCGGTGCTGCTGTTTCGCCAGCAACCGCGTGGCACGCTGATCACTGACGGTGGCGATATCGACAACCGCCTGAAAACCCTGCTCGACGGCCTGCGCGTGCCGCGCGGCGCCATGGAGGGCCGTGCAGAACTGCCCCACGAGCCAGATCCCCTTCCCTTTTTCTGTCTGCTCGAAGACGACTCGCTGGTCACCAAGGTGTCGGTCGAATCCGAACAGCTGCTGCGCCCGGCCAAGCCGGACGAGGTCGTGGCCATCATCTCGGTGCATGTGAAAAAGACCGTTTTGTCGCACGAAAATATGACGCTCTAGGAACCCGCCGGAACGCCCCCCGGAGCAAACGCCCGTACCATGCCAACCATTGCGCGCGACCGGTGCCCCGGCAACCGGCCTGCCAAAAATCAACCCCTTAGGAGAACCCCATGAACGAAACACTGACCACCGCCCAACGCCAGGAGCTCAAGACCCGGCTGCTGGCAGTGCGCAAGGACCTTCAGGACCAGATGCAGCAAAACCGCGAGAACCTTGCGCCACCCGCCGCCGACCAGGACGGCATCGTGCAGGGCAATGTGGGCCGCGAGGTGGACCAGGCGCTCACCAACATTGACGCAGCCGACCTGGCGCGCATCGACCACGCCCTGGAGGCCCTGGAAGACGGCAGCTATGGCCTGTGCGGCGAATGCGGCTGCAGCATTCCGTTCGAGCGCCTCCAGATCGAGCCGCAGACGCAGCACTGCGTGGCCTGCAAGTCACGCTGGGAACAGTCCAAGGGCCACGCCGGGGCGCGCTCTTGACCCCACGGCACAGCGCACGGGCGTGAAGCGCTGCGCAACGGCATAAAAAGCCCAGGCCGGCGCACGCGCCCTGCCTTGCGGGAGAATGCGGCATGCCTTTTCAAACCGAACCGCCCTATACCCACGGCCAAGCCGAGCGCACTGCCGTGCTGTTGTGCAACCTGGGAACCCCCGACGAGCCCACGGCTTCTGCCGTGCGGCGGTATCTTTCCGACTTTCTGGGCGACCACCGGGTGGTCGAGATTCCGCGGCTGGTCTGGTGGCCCATCCTGCACGGCATCATCCTGCGCACCCGGCCTGCCAAATCCGCCGAAAAATACGCCAGCGTGTGGACCCCCGAGGGCTCTCCCCTGGCGGTGTGGACTGCCAAACAGGCCACGCTGCTGCGCGGCTGGCTGGGCCAGGCCGGGCACAACGTGCTGGTGCGCCATGCCATGCGCTACGGCAATCCGTCGATCGCCAGCCAGCTTGACGCCCTCAAGGCCGAGGGCGCCACCCGCATCCTGATTTTGCCGCTGTACCCGCAATACTCCGCCACCACCACGGCGAGCGTGCTGGACGCCGTATACAGCTGGGCCGCCCGTACGCGCAACGTGCCAGAACTGCGCTTTGTCAACCGCTACCACGACCATCCCGGCTACATCGACGCCCTGGCCCTCAGCATCGAAACCCACTGGAAACACCATGGCCAACCCGACAAGCTGGTGATGAGCTTTCACGGCGTGCCCGAGCGCACGCTGCACCTGGGCGACCCCTACCATTGCGAAAGCCTCAAGACCGGCCGCCTGCTGGCCGAACGCCTGGGCCTGCGCAAGGACCACTACCAGATCACCTTCCAGTCGCGCTTTGGCAAGGCCAAGTGGCTGGAGCCCTACACCCAGCCCACCATCGAAGCGCTGGGCAAGGCGGGCACCCGGCGCGTGGACGTGGTGTGCCCCGGCTTCACCAGCGACTGCCTGGAGACGCTGGAAGAAATCAACATGGAAGTGCGCGAGGCGTTTCTGCACGCAGGCGGCCAGGAGTTTCATTACATCCCCTGCCTGAACGACAGCAACGCCTGGATCACCGCGCTCAGCCAGGTGGCCCAACAGCACCTGGCCGGCTGGCCCACCACGGTGCCCGATGCCGCTGCACTGGCCGATGCGCACGCCCGGGCGCTGGCAGGTGGCGCGCCGGCTGGGGCGTGCCCCATGTCGAAATAACTATTATTTTGATAGCTGTTAGCGCTTACTGATAAAGCGCTAGAGGCCATTTTTACTCATATTTTTATGCACCAACCCGTCAACCGCTTTGCGCTGTGCGCAGGCCGTTGCGGCTTGCCGCAACGCCATTGCCCATGCCCGCCATTGCCCTTGAACCCCATCAGCTGCGGCTGACCATCGCACCCGAATCCCTGGGCTTTGCCAGCACCGCCGAGTTACAGGACCTGCCCCTGCCCTGGATCGGCCAAGAGCGCGCCCAGGCCGCCACCCAGTTTGGCCTGGCCATGGACCAGCCCGACTACCACCTGTTCGTTCTGGGCGAAGTGGGCAGCGGGCGCACCTCGCTGCTGCGCCAGGCCACACAGGCCGCTGCGGCCCAGCGTGCCGTGCCGCCTGACCTGTGCTATCTGCACAACTTTGACGCCCCCGAGCGCCCCCGCGCCCTGCGCCTGCCCGCCGGGCAGGGGCGCCAGTTGCGCACAGCCATGCTGGAGATGGCCAAGATGCTGCAAACCGACATCCCCAAGCGCCTGGCCAGCCCCGATTGCAAAGCCGAAGCCGAGGCCATACAGAAAGCCTGGCAAACCCAGGAGGCCAGCGCCTTTGCCGCGCTGGATGCCTTTGCAGAGGCCCGCCACTTTCGCCTCTCGCGCGAAGGCGGCCAGATGGTGTTCACCCTCACGGGCGACAAAGGCCACCCGCTCACGGAAAACGAGGCCCTGGCCCTGCCGCGCGAACGCCGCACCGAAATCGATGCCGCCGAGCAGGCCCTGCGCACCGAGATTGCGCGCTTTCTGGACACCATGCGCCCGCTGGAGCGCTCCCGCGATGAGGCCTTGGTGAATTTGCGCCGCCAGACCATCAAGCCATTGATCGAACATGCGGTGCAGGACATCCGCCAGGGTCTTAAAAAACAGATCAAGGATGGCGCCAAGCTGGGCCAGTGGCTCGACCAGGTCGAGCGCGAAGTGCTGGCGCACCTGGCACTGTTCGAAGCAGGCGATGCTGCCGCTGATGACACCGATGCCGAAGACGAGCGCAAGCAGCGCGTGGCCGACCTGCTGGCCCGCTGCCAGGTGAACCTGGCGGTGGACAACAGCGAACGCAACGGCGCACCCGTGATCGTGGAAGACAACCCGCAGCTGCGCAGTCTGTTTGGCGCCATCGACCTGCAAACCGACACCGATCCGCCGCACGCCGATTTTTCGTGCATCCGCGCGGGCAGCCTGCTCAAGGCCCATGGCGGCTTCATCGTGCTGCACCTGCGCGACCTCGTCGAAGACGAGGGCCTGTGGCCACGGCTGCGCCGCTTTTTGCGCAGCAGCCGCCTGCAGATCGACGAAGGCAGCGCGGCAGCCCACGGCCCCACCGCACCCGTCGCGCTGCAACCCGAAGCCGTGGATGTGGACGTGAAGATCGTGCTGATCGGCTCGGTTGAGGAGTACTACGCCCTGCAGGAGGCCGACCCCGACACCGCGCGCCGGTTTCGCGTGAAGGTGGACTTTGCCGAGCGTTTTGCGGCCAGCCCCGCCACGCGCCACGCCACTGCCATCTTTGTCGCCCACAGCTGCAAAAAACGCGGCCTGCCCCACTTTGCCCCCAGCGCCGTGGCACGCCTGCTGGAGCAGACCCACCGCGAAGCCGACGACCAGAGTCGCCAGAGTGCGCTGTTTGCCAACACCGACGCCCTGGTGATCGAAAGCGCGGCCCTGTGCCGCGCACGCGGTGGCGCGCTGGTCGAAGCCCCCGATGTCGATGCCGCACTGCGGGCCCACGCCCTGCGCCACAACTATCCCGAAGAGCAGCTGCACGAGTCCATCACCGAGGGCGAGCGCCTGATCACGCTGCGCGGCACGGTGGCCGGCCAGATCAACGCCATGACGCAGATCGATCTGGGCGACTACCGCTTCGGCTTCCCCGTGCGCATCACGGCGCGCACGTTTGCCGGGCACGAAGGCCTGCTCAACATCGAGCGCGAAGTCGACATGTCGGGCCCCATCCACGACAAGGGCGTGCTGATACTGCACAGCTACCTGACCGCGCTGTTCAGCCATGTGGCGCCACTGGCCCTCAACGCCTCCATCGTGTTCGAGCAGGAGTACAGCGGCGTGGAGGGCGACTCGGCGTCGTGCGCCGAGCTGTACGCGCTGCTGTCCAGCCTGTCGGGCCTGCCGCTGCGCCAGGGCATTGCCGTGACGGGCGCCCTCAACCAGCACGGCGAGGTGCTGCCCGTGGGCGGCATCAACGAAAAGATCGAGGGCTGGTTCCAGGCCTGCGCCGCAGCAGGGCTGGATGGCACGCAGGGCGTGCTGATCCCCGCCCGCAACGTGCGCCACCTGATGCTCAACCACGCTGTTCTTGACGCCGTAGGCCGTGGTCTATTCCATGTCTACACCGTGAACCATGTGAGCGAAGGCATTGCGCTGCTGACGGGCGAAGCCTCGGGGATGGGACCGGCAGAGCTGCTGCAGGCTCAGGCAGACATCGCGGCGAAAGTGGCAGCCGAGGTGGCCGACACGGTGCTGCACCGCGCCGAACAAACGCTGCGCGCCTATCGGCGCGCATGCCAGAGTGCAGGGCACACGCGGCGCGGGCGGGGTTCACGTTTGCGCTGAGTTTGTTGCAATGCGGGGCCGCAAGAAGCGCACTTGGTGCTGTTCACGAATGACAGTTTGCGACCCGTTGCAGACCCCCAGACATATGGAAAGCTGACGCTCAACGTGGAGTTAGCCGGCGCGGCGCGGCTTCATCGCGCAGCGTCCGTGTTGATGGATGGGTTAGAACTCTCTGGGGCACACATTTGAGAAAGACTATTTTTCAGCCAACGCAAAACCCGCGTTGCCAGATGCAACCACTGAGACAAATACAAACGGCACTGGACTAGTATTTAGAGCGCCATGCACTTGGCCAGGTTTTGCTATGGCAATATCTCCAGCCTTTAGATGAGCGACTTTGCCGCCTCCTTGGTAATACTCAGCCTCTCCAGAGATAACCGTCCAAGTATCTTGGCCGTCCGGGTGAACATGAGCGGTTATTTCTTGCCCAGGATGGGCATGCCAAACAACAACTGCTGAGTCCTTGGTTTCCAGAACCACTGAACGAATTGGTTCGCCGTCAGACGGACGAATATATTCTGTTACCGAAAATATTCTTGATTCCATTTCCATATCCACTCCAAAAATCAATTTGGCTTGAGAAGTTATTACAGAACAACTGTATCCGAGAGTTCTACGTTGCCGATAACCGGCCCGAAACGGCGGCGCAACGCGCCGCTGTTGGGGGTCCGTGTTCATCGGCGGGTTAGACCTGTGCTTGCGTAAGACGAATATCGACTTCTCGGTCGACGTATTTCCATTCCTCTGACGCACGCAGTTCGGAAAGCAGCCTGTTGAACTCAACCTCATGAATTGGCGCGTATTCGAACCAATTCAGAAAATCGAACGGTTCATTCTCTGAGAGGTCGCGGCAGTGGTGGAGCTTGCGCGCTACTGCAGGCAAATACTGAAGCCCGATTTGGACGTGCTTCGACTGTTCGAAAACGCTCCGGCGTTCGTCTTGCGTGAGCTCCCACCAAGCTGCGTTCTTCCGGATCGGTATTAGCGCACCGCACGTTGCTTCTGGGCGCGCCAGACCTTGCTGCTTCGCTACAATTTCATTCTTCTCTGCGCGCATGACATATCGTTCATTGCTGGTTATTCCACGAAGTATCCAGGGTGCATTGGTTTCAGACTGCAACTCTGAAGCGGATACGACGTTGAGCCTTTTGGCTTCAGGCAGGGGCTCGCCAACTCTCGTTTCGGCCCTGACAATCCGCCAAGGGCCAATGTCTGCGCCGACGAAAGCAAATAATCGTGTATCCATTTCAATCTTTCATGTGTGAATGTTTTAACTCTTGCAGCTTCGAAGAACCTATCTGCCGATCCCGTGATTGTGCATCATCGCCTCCGCGCAACTGCGACGACCGCCCGCAGCAATCACATTGAACTTTCGAATCGAAACTGCTGAAGCGAACCTACGCGGACGTACGGCCGCAGTCTGTGCGCTGCCGGACGGAGCGCTGCCAATTTGCGCCTACTGGCAGGCTGTGAGTGCGCGGATGGGCCAGCGACCTCCCTTCATAGAGGGAGCGAAGCAGGTCAGAGACACTATTGAACGTCCGCTACCGGGAAGATGCTTGACCGTCCGCAACTGGCCGCCTGCCGCCGACCGCGGTCTGGCTCGAAAGCAGTCTGTCAACGCGCCG
>OBMA010001167.1_pt1 | contig 16035 bp, 11 predicted proteins | sample 1539141 | NCBI WGS metagenome assembly OBMA01 (sample SAMEA3991484, study PRJEB22521) | metagenome | biome: anthropogenic terrestrial biome; feature: sewage plant; material: raw primary sludge | place: Sweden | collected 2012-09-26 | reverse complement strand
AAGGTTCTTCTCGAAGCCGAGATGCTCGACCTGAAAGCCAACCCCAACCGCAAGGCTACGGGCAGCATCATCGAGAGCTCGCTCGACAAGGGCCGCGGCTACGTGAGCACGGTGCTCGTGAGCAACGGTACGCTGAAGATAGGTGACATCGTCATCGCCGGAACGGCATGGGGACGCATCAAAGCCATGTTCAACGAGCGTAACCAACGCATCGAACAGGCCGGACCGGCAGAGCCTGCCATCATCCTCGGAATGAACGGCGCGCCGCAGGCCGGTGACGCTTTCCATGTTCTTGAGAACGAGCAGGAAGCCCGCGAGATAGCCAACAAGCGTGAGCAACTGCAGCGCGAACAGGGACTGCGCACGCAGAAGCGCCTGTCGCTCGACGACATCTCTCACCGCATTGCCCTCGGTTCCTTCAAGGAACTCAACATCATCGTCAAAGGTGATACCGACGGCAGTATCGAGGCTCTCTCCGACTCGTTCATCAAACTATCTACAGAGAAGGTACAAGTAAACGTGATCTCCAAGGCTGTCGGCCAGATCAGCGAGAACGACGTAATGCTGGCCAGCGCCTCCGATGCCATCATCGTTGGCTTCCAGGTGCGTCCGTCATCCGACGCCCGCAAACTAGCTGACCGCGAAGGTGTGGAAATCAACACTTACTCCATCATCTACGATGCCATCGACGACATCCACTCTGCTATGGAGGGCATGCTCGACAAGGTGAAGAAGGAAATCATCACCGGACAGGTAGAGGTAAGACAAGTGTTCAAGATAACAAAGGTGGGCACGGTGGCCGGCGGTCTGGTGACCGAAGGAAAAGTACACAGCAAGGACAAGGCACGCCTCGTGCGCGACGGTATCGTCATCCACACAGCATCCATCAGTGCTCTGAAACGTTATAAAGACGACGTCAAGGAAGTGGCCACAGGCATGGAGTGCGGTATCAGCCTTACCAACTTCAACGATATACAGGAAGGCGACATCCTCGAGACATTTACAGAAATCGAGGTCGAGCAGAAACTGTAAACAGGAAGTCATCAGCCTGACCCTCCCGGAAGAGGGAGAGAGACCCAACTTACTGATGTGATTGAGGCTCCCTCCCTTTTTGGGATATTGAAGGCAGGGTTATATCTTTATATATGGAAGAAAAAACGAACAACGCGTTTGTCAAGCAGGTTGCCGAACAGAAGTATGAGTTCGGCTTCACGACGGATGTACAAACGGAAATCATAGAGAAAGGCCTGAACGAAGAGGTAGTACGCCTCATCTCGCAGAAGAAAGGCGAGCCCGCGTGGCTGCTGGACTTCCGCCTGAAGGCTTTCCACTACTGGGAGACGCTGACGCAGCCCACATGGGGACACGTGCATGTACCGGAAATAGACTATCAGGCTATTTCCTATTATGCCGACCCGCTGGTCAGAAAGCCGAAGAACAAGGAGATAGACCCGGAACTGGAGAAGACTTTCGACAAGCTGGGCATTCCTCTGGAGGAACGGCTGGCGCTGAGCGGCACTGCCGTGGACGCCATCATGGACTCCGTAAGCGTGAAGACGACTTTCAAGGATAAACTCCGTGAGAAAGGCGTCATCTTCTGCAGTATCGGCGAAGCCATCCAGCAGCACCCCGACCTCATCAAACAGTATATGGGCACGGTGGTTCCTTATCGCGACAACTTCTTCGCAGCACTCAACTCGGCCGTATTCAGCGACGGTTCGTTCGTCTACATTCCCAAGGGCGTGCGCTGTCCGATGGAGCTCAGCAGTTATTTCCGCATCAACGCGCGCAACACCGGACAGTTTGAGCGCACACTCATCATTGCCGACGACAACGCCTACGTGTCTTATCTCGAAGGCTGCACAGCGCCCATGCGCGACGAAAATCAGCTGCACGCGGCCATCGTAGAAATCATTGTCAACGATAACGCGGAAGTGAAATACTCTACCGTACAAAACTGGTATCCAGGCGACGAGAACGGCAAGGGCGGCGTGCTGAACCTCGTAACGAAACGGGGCGACCTGCGCGGCGTCAACTCCAAGCTCTCGTGGACACAGGTGGAGACCGGTTCGGCCATCACCTGGAAGTATCCGTCGTGCGTGCTGCGCGGCGACCATTCACAGGCCGAGTTCTACAGTGTCGCCGTGACCAATCATTATCAGGAGGCCGACACGGGCACGAAGATGATTCATATAGGCAAGGATACCAAGAGTACCATCATATCCAAGGGTATCAGCGCCGGACACAGTCAGAACTCTTACCGCGGACTAGTGCGTGCCACAGCCAATGCCGACAACGCACGCAACTACAGTTCGTGCGACAGTCTGCTACTGGGCAGCGACTGCGGTGCTCACACATTCCCGTACATGGACATCCATAACGACACAGCCGTCATTGAGCACGAGGCCACGACCTCTAAAATCAGCGAAGACCAACTCTTCTACTGCAACCAACGCGGCATACCCACCGAGCAGGCAGTAGGACTCATCGTCAACGGCTACGCCAAAGACGTGCTCAACAAGCTCCCCATGGAGTTCGCCGTGGAAGCACAAAAGTTGCTGAGCGTTTCTCTCGAGGGAACCGTCGGATAAGGTACGGCCTATTGAAACAGACATATCACAAACAGAAACAACTCGCCGGTTCGGAAACAGCTCATGATGTATGAAGAACGGCGCATTATGAATGAACAAAGATGCTAGAAGTTAAGAATCTGCATGCCACCGTTGCAGGCAAGGAAATATTACGGGGTATCAACCTCACCGTCAACGACGGCGAGATTCATGCCATCATGGGACCGAACGGTTCCGGAAAGTCGACGCTCAGCGCCGTTCTCGTAGGCAATCCACTCTATACCGTGACCGGGGGAGAAGCGTGGTTCAACGGCAAGAACCTGCTGGAGATGAAGCCCGAAGACCGTGCTCACGAAGGATTGTTCCTCTCTTTCCAGTACCCGGTAGAGATTCCCGGCGTATCGATGACCAACTTCATGCGCGCCGCCATCAACGAGAAGCGCAAATATCACGGACAGGAGCCGCTCAATGTCAGTGACTTCATGAAACTGATGCGCGAGAAACGCAAGATTGTGGAACTAGACTCCAAGCTGTCGCACCGTTCTGTCAACGAAGGGTTCAGCGGTGGCGAGAAGAAGCGCAACGAGATTTTCCAGATGGCTATACTGGAACCGCAGCTCTCCATCCTTGACGAAACCGACTCGGGTCTCGACGTCGACGCCATGCGCATCGTTGCCGAAGGCGTGAACAAGATGCACACCGCGGAGACCTCGGCCGTCGTCATCACCCACTATGAACGGCTACTCGACATGATTAAGCCGAACGTGGTACATGTGCTGTACCGTGGCCGTATCGTGAAGACGGCAGGGCCAGAGCTCGCCAAAGAGATAGAAAGCAAAGGCTACGACTGGATTAAAGCCGAGGTGGGAGAAGAATAAACCACGCGAAGCAGCCTCTTTCAGAAAGAAGGGGAACACTTCACTGATGATTTTATGGATAGAATCAGAATCATGGAAGAAAACAAGAATATCAACAACACCCGTTCCAACACTCCGTCCCCTCCCGCGGACAAAGCGAACGAAGAACAGTATATAGACCTCTACAAGGAGGCCCGCCGGATAATCTTCGACCATTCTTCGGCACCCATGAATGCCCTGCGCGACAAGGCCTTTGAGGATTTCAGGCGGCTGGGGTTCCCCTCACGAAAGGTGGAACGCTACAAATATACCGACATGGCGGCACTCTTTGCCCCCGACTACGGACTGAATCTGGAGAGACTGGAGATTCCCGTCGACCCTTATGAAGCCTTCCGCTGCGACGTGCCCAACCTGTCGACCTCCCTTTACTTTGTCATCAACGACGCCTTCCATACCAAGACGCTTCCGAAGAGCCGTCTGCACAACGGCATCATCGTCGATTCCCTATGCCACGCGGCTACAGAGAATCCCGACCTCATTGCCCGATACTACTCGAAGATAGCACGAACCGACGACGATGCCGTCACGGCGCTCAACACGATGCTGGCCCAGGATGGACTGTTGATCTACGTACCCCGCAACGTGAAGGCCGACCGCGCCATACAGGTCATCAACATCCTGCGCTCCGATGTCGACCTCATGGTGAACCGCCGTGTGCTCATCATCATGGAAGAGGGGGCCGAAGCCAAGCTGCTGTTCTGCGACCATGCTGCAGACGACCGCCACTTTCTGGCTACTCAGGTAACAGAAGCTTTCGTAGGTGAAAATGCCTCGCTCGACCTCTACTGTCTGGAGGAGACCAATTACAAGAATGTACGCGTGAGCAATGTCTACATAGAACAACAGGCCGGCAGCCGTGTGAACCACAATGTCATCACGCTACACAACGGCGTTACCCGCAACAAACTCGACCTCGCGTTCAAAGGCGAGGGCGCGGAATGCTGGGCCAACGGCTGCGTGATAGCCGACAAGAGCCAACACGTGGACAACAACACACTCATCGACCACCAAGTGGGACACTGCACCAGCCATGAACTCTACAAATATGTACTCAACGACAAGGCTACAGGTGCCTTCGCCGGTCGCGTGCTCGTACGCCATGGCGCCCAGAAGACCATCTCCAACGAGGTGAACCAGAATCTCTGCTCCACCAAGGAGGCCCGCATGTACACGCAGCCAATGCTGGAGATCTATGCCGACGACGTGAAATGCTCGCACGGCAGCACCGTCGGGCAACTCAACGACGCGGCTCTGTTCTACATGCAGCAGCGCGGCATCAACCGCAAAGAGGCCAAACTACTACTGGAGTTTGCCTTCATCAACGAAGTCATCGACCATATCAACCTCGACGCACTCAAAGACCGGCTTCACTATCTGGTCGAGAAGCGTTTCCGGGGCGAGCTCAACAAGTGCGAGGGCTGTAAACTCTGCCGATAAGCATTTACTGCCGCCAATGGCCATAAGATAAGAAAAGTCTGAATAGCATCAGACCTATTGAAAGGAAAGAAAGAAAATGACAGAGAATAACCATTTGTCCGCCGGGGCGCCTTCCTTATTCAGTGAAGAGGGTATCGCCGCCATCCGTGCCGACTTCCCCATTCTTTCGCGCAAGGTCTACGACCGTCCGCTTGTCTATTTCGACAACGCCGCGACGACACAGAAACCGCTCTGCGTGCTCGATGCCATGCGCGACGAATACCTCAACGTCAACGCCAACGTACACCGTGGCGTACACTACCTGTCGCAGCAGGCCACCGACCTGCACGAGGCAGCCCGTGAAACGGTACGCCGCTTCATCCATGCCCGCAAGACGGAGGAAATCATTTTTACCCGGGGAACCACTGAAGGTCTCAACCTGGTCGTCAGTTCCTTCTGCGACGCGTTCATGCAGGCTGGCGACGAGGTCATCATCTCCACCATGGAACACCACTCCAACATTGTGCCCTGGCAGCTGCAGGCCGCCAAGCGGGGCATCGCCATCCGCGTGATACCCATGAGCGACGAGGGCATACTGGATCTGGAAGCCTACGAGAAGCTCTTTACGGACAAGACCAAGATAGTGAGCATCACCCAGGTGAGCAATGTGCTGGGCACCGTCAACCCCGTCAAGGAGATGATTCGCACGGCCCATGCGCATGGCGTGCCTGTCATGGTGGACGGCGCGCAGAGCATCCCTCATCATCCCGTAGACGTACAGGACCTCGACTGCGAGTTCTTCGCCTTCAGCGGGCATAAAGTATACGGCCCCACGGGCGTAGGCGTTCTCTACGGCAAGGAAGACTGGCTGGATCGTCTGCCTCCCTATCAGGGCGGCGGAGAGATGATTCAGAGCGTGAGCTTCGAGAAGACCGTCTTCGAGCATCTGCCCTTCAAGTTCGAGGCCGGAACCCCCGACTATATTGCCACCCACGGACTGGCCAAGGCCATCGACTACGTGTCGGCCATCGGCATGGAGAACATCTTCCGCCACGAACAGGAACTCACCCTCTACGCCGTGGAGCAGATGAAGCAGATAGAGGGCATCCGCATCTTCGGCCCGCTAGGCACCAACGGCTCTGAGGCAAGAGAGAAAGCAGTAGCGGCCTCGGTCGTCTCCTTTCTGGTGGGCGACATCCACCATCTCGACATGGGAACACTCCTCGACCGCCTCGGCATCGCCGTGCGCACCGGTCACCACTGCGCCCAGCCGCTGATGATTCGCCTGGGCATTCAGGGCACGGTACGCGCCTCGTTCGCCCTTTACAATACCAAGGAAGAAATAGACGTCCTCGTAGCCGGCATCAAGCGTGTCAGCCGGATGTTTTGATGCTGACAAGCCCGAACTTCCTGCCGGATGTACCACGGCAGAACAATAAACGACAACTTACAAAAACATAACGGGCCACCTTTCATCGGTAGGATGAACCGTGGCCGCGTCGCATAAAATCGCAGAAAGATATGAAAAAAATCGCTTTTTTCCTGCTCACGGGCGTGCTGGCTTTCAGCACAAGCCCCGCCACCGCTAAAGAAAAAGTCATCAAGTATGTAGACACCAGCATCGGAACAGGTGCCGTCAACGGCGACTTCGCACACGGAACAAGCCGTTACGGCCAATGCATGCCGGCCGTGCTGACTCCTTATGGCATGAACGCATGGACAGCTCAGACCGAGAAGACCGAAAAGCACGGCGTCTGTCCGTACTACGCCAACAAAACCCGTCTGCAGGGATTCCGCAACTCCCACTGGATAGACGGCAGTAACACCCAGGATTATGGCAGCGTCACCATCATGCCGCTACTGAACCGGCTCGTCTGCCAACCGGAGGAACGGGCCAGCGAATTTCGACACGAAGACGAGACCTGCCGTCCCGACTATTACGCCGTGACACTCTTCGGCGGTGCCATCAGGGCCGAGATGACTGGCACCTCTCGCACAGCCATCTTCCGGTTCACCTACCGCAAGGCGGGCACAGCCTATCTGGTCATCACCCCCAACAGCGATTATGGACAGGGACGCGTGGACATTGACGCCGCTCATGGCGAAGTGAGTGGCGACAATCCTGCTCACCGCCTCTACCTCGCCGACGGACAATCGGCCGGCTTCAGCGGCCATTTCGTCGTACAGGTGAAAAATAAAATCGTCAAATATGGCGTCTACGAAGGAGAAAACACCTCGGACGGTGTCTCTTCCGTCAACAATAAGAAAAGCGCAGGAGGCTACGTTTCCTTCCCTGTGAAGGCCGGTGAGGAAGTTATAGTGAAAGTGGGTACCTCGTTCGTAGACGTCGACGGGGCCCGTAACAACCTGCAGCAGGAAAATCCCGGCTGGAACTTCGACCAGACTCGCCGTGCTCTCACCCGCACCTGGGAGACGTATCTGTCTACCGTCACCGTGCAGGGCGGTACCACCGAGGAACTCACCAAATTCTACACCTCGCTCTACCGCACCGCCTTCTGTCCGCATGCCTTCAACGATGCCGACGGCCGTTACCCGTCGTTCGCAGGCGGAAAAACCATCGAGCACACCAAGGGTACCTACTATGAGGACTACAGTCTGTGGGATACCTTCCGCGCCCTGCATCCGCTCATCACCCTACTCCATCCCCAACAGGCCGGCGACATGCTGCAATCGTTTGTGGATAAATACCATCAGAGCGGCTGGCTACCCATCTTCTCGGCCTGGAACAGCTTCACCCAGGAGATGATCGGCGACCACAGTGCCTCGCTCTTCGCCGATGCGTACCTGAAAGGCGTACGCAACTTCGATGTGCAAGGTGCCTACGACGCGACGACAAAGATGGCCTTTGAAACGCCTACGGATGAGAATGAATATAAGGATGGCAAAGGGCGGCGCGCCCTTCAGTCGTATATCAAATATGGATACGTCCCGCTAGAGGATCCGGTGAAATACGCTTATCACGGCAAGGAGCAGACCTCGCGCACGCTGGAATATGCTTACGACGACTGGTGCGTGGCCCGACTGGCTAAGGCACTGGGACATCAGGATGTGGCCGACCAGCTCTATCGCCGTTCGATGAACTACAAGAACGTCTTCGATCCGCGCACCGGCTACGTAAACGGACGCCACGCTGACGGACGCTTCGAGGACGGCAAGCGGCCCGACCGCGACCAGTCGTTCATCTCAGAAGGTACACCCTGCCAGTACAGCTGGTACGTTCCCCACGACGTCTACGGACTGATGCAGAGCATGGGCGGTCGACAGGAGTACTCGCTGAAGCTCGATTCGATGTTCTCACAGAAGCGCATGTGGCACGGCAACGAGCCCGGCCATCAGATCAGTTTCATGTTCAACTACGTGGGACAACCATGGAAGACGCAGCGTGAAGTACGCAACATCATGAATACAGAGTATCATCTGGGGGCCAACGGCCTGTCCGGAAACGACGATTCTGGACAGATGTCGGCATGGTACATCTTTGCCGCACTGGGCTTCTACCCCGTCTGTCCGGGCAGCGATTACTACGTGCTGGCCAGTCCGGCATTCGCCAAGGCTGTTCTCAACATGTCCACGGGCCATCGCTTCACCATTATCGCCAAGAACGCGTCAGCGGAAAACATCTATGTGCAAAGTGCCACGCTCAACGGAAAGCCTTATGACCGCAACTATCTGCTGCACGCAGACATCGCCAAAGGCGGCAGAATGGTATTCGTGATGGGGCCCCGGCCCAACAAGGCATGGGGCTCAAGCGACAAGAGCTGTCCTCCAAGCGGTACCTTATAATAATATAAGGTATCGCACGCAAAGGGCTCATTGATCACTTACAAGGCCTTGCGACACAGCAGGACAGCATACGCAAACCAGCCACAGAAAGCCGTACGCAACAGTAGCGGACCAGCGGCCGGGAACACGGCCATGACAAACGCCACCTGCGCCTGCAAGAGCAGAAGAGTCTGGTGCATGCTGATTTCCCGCTCCAGCACAGCGGAATAATATTTACGAAGCCACTCCAGCGGCATCTTCAGCTTGCCGCTGACAGTCTGTAACAAATGTCTCAGGCGCTCTTCTGGGAGCTGCTCAGATACTAAAAGCATATTCTTTTCCATATTTTCAGGTGTTATAGTTCAACTTTCATGCTGCAAACTTACGCCAATAGATGGAACGAATACTGCCAATAATAAATAAAATAGTTAACAATCGTTAGTCATTAACGTTCCTTTATAATTGAATAGAGTACATCAAATCCTGAAAAGCCATTACTACGAAGATAAGGTAGAGGCAGGCTGTGACGAGGCTGGACGAGGCTGTCTGGCTGGGAGCGTCTATGCTGCAGCCGTCATCCTGCCCGCTCTCTACGATAATCCGACACTGAACGACTCCAAGCAGCTCAGCGCCAAACAGCGTTACGCCCTACGTGAGCAGATAGAACACGACGCCATAGCGTGGGCCGTGGGCATCGTCACGCCAGCAGAGATTGACAAAATCAACATTCTCAATGCCAGCATTCTGGCCATGCACCGCGCGCTGGACCAGCTACAGGTGAGCCCCGAAGCCATCATCGTCGACGGCAACCGCTTCAAGCCCTATCGGGACGTTCCCTTCACGACCATCATCAAAGGCGACGGGAAATATCAGGCCATAGCCGCCGCCAGCATCCTGGCCAAGACTTATCGTGACGACTACATGGACCAGCTGGCCCAAGAGTACCCCATGTACGACTGGCAGAGCAACAAGGGCTACCCCACCCGCAAGCACCGCGAGGGCATCCGACGCTTCGGCGTGAGCCCTTATCACCGCATGAGCTACCGATTGCTGGGCGACGGCGAGCTGAGCCTCGACTTCCACGACTGACCACCTTTCTTTCACATCCTCATTCACCTACGACACTATGCGCATGGACAAATACGGGCGGGAACTGGACCTCATCCTCCTGCTCACCGAAAACAAAAGTTACACGGCTCAGGAGATTGCCGACCGGCTCGACATCACCCGCCGCAACCTCTACTACTACTTCGACTATCTGCGCGACTGCGGCTTCGAGCTCATCAAGAGCGGCTACCGCTATAGGCTGAGCCGCAACGCCCACTTCTTTCGTAAGCTGCACGAGAACATCTCGCTCAACGACAACGAGGCAGCCATGCTCTACCGCCTGCTCGACAGTGCCGACAAGAACGACTACATGGCCCAGACCGTGAAGGTGAAGCTGGGACGCATGTTCAACCTGGGAGAGCTCACCGACCCCGCCCTCGTCCACCAGACCACCGTCAACGCGAGGAAGCTGCGCGAGGCCATCGACCTGCAGAAGATGGTCACACTGAAAGACTATTCGTCGCCCCACAGCAAGACCGTCAGCGACCGCATCGTAGAGCCTTTCCTGCTGATGAACAACTCACGCGACATACGCTGCTACGAGTTGCGCGCTCACGCGAACAAGACGTTCAAACTGTCGCGCATGGGCAGCGTGGAAATCATGGACGTACCCTGGATTCACGAGCAGGAACACAAAGAGGTGTACACCGACATCTTCATGTTCAGCGGCGAGGAACGGCACCACATCATCCTGCGGCTGGGACAGCTCTCCCATAACCTTCTACTGGAGGAATACCCCCATTCGGAATCCATGGTCAGCAACGACGGCGAAGGCTTCTGGCGCTTCGAGACCGACGTGGTGAGCTTCCTGGGCATCGGCCGCTTCGTGCTGGGCCTCTACACCGACATCCAAGTACTGGGCAGCGACGAGTTCCGTCACTACCTGCAGGAGCAGATAGCCCAGTATAGCCAGCCCCGCTGACGCGTGTAGAGACGCGGCACGCCACGTCTCTACAATGATACTCCTGCACGATCCACCCACCAGATTACAGCCTTCTCTACCCCTTTACAACATTACACGGTACTTGTAACGCGATTACACGGTACCTGTAACGACATTACACGGTACTTGTAACGTGATTACAAGGCACCGGTAATTTCGCCGTATCGAAGACATTCTCAAATTTGCGAATTTCAATAACTATTTGTATATTTGCACCAGAAACAACAAACAATGATAGAGTTCACCATTGACGAGAATTTAGACACCCCCGTTCTTACAGTATGCAACATAACGGATTTGTCGAACCATTATAAATAGTCGAAGATATGATTACATTGAAGGGCGTAGACCCAAACATGATAGCAAACAATCTGGAGTCTTCCAATCTGATTCATCCAGGCGAAATGATAAAGGATGAGATAGAGAGTCGTGGAATGACCCAGAAGGAACTCGCCGCAATGACGGGCATCACTCGTTCCGTGTTAAGCGAGGTACTTAACGGCAAGCGTTCCGTGACCATCGAGTATGCCTTACTCTTTGAAGCCGCTCTCGGCATCGACGCTGATATTTGGATTGGCCTGCAGGCCGACTACGACAAACAGAAAGTGAGTCACGATCAGTCATTCCTGAAACGACTAGAGAATGTGAGGAAATATGCTGCGCTGTTGTAAGGCAAAACGAATGAAAACGAAGCAGAGCAAGGTGTAAGAAAGAGGTGGAAATGCAGCAAAAGTGAGCCAAACAAGTGCTAGGGTGACAGTAAATGCCACTACTTACACCCTTTCTGCCACCCACTCAGCCCTTTGCAGCAAAGGGGAGTGTAAGAAGTGACATTGGTGACAGTAAGAAAAAACTTTTCTGTTGCGATTTTTTCCTAAGCCGTTCCCTGCGTTTTCTGCCTCTCCATGATATGCACGACACGGAAACGGATGAGGAGCAACCAAAAAGAAGTTGCCAGGAGGATGGCTTCCCATCGACTCCTGGCAACTTCTTAAGTTATGGATGAAGTGATCTTACTTCAATATCTTCTTGCCATTCTGAATGTAAATGCCATGACCTTGCGAGTCTAAGCTACGGCCGACATTACGACCGTCGATGGTATATACGTTCGGATTGACAACCTTATCGGTTGCTGCAGCTGACACGGAAACCTGCTTGATGCCCGTATAGATAGGTGTGTTGCTAATCGTCACCTTACCATTGGCGTCCACATCTATATCATAATAGATAGGGCCACCGGCTGTGCGAACAAGCTGCCAGTCAGACTCACGGGTATCCTTGGTTACGACGGCAATGCGATAATGATGTCCAGCCTTGAACTCATTCGTGGGGAAGCCGAACGACTGTGCCTTAAAACCAGTCAACGCATCTATCGTATCTTTTTCTTCCAGCAAGTCATCGTAATCGGTCGTGCCTGCCGTCGTGTCTTCATAACGGAAACAGAACCGTCCGGAGAAATTGTTCGGAGTATAGTTGTAGATGGCACTTGTGAACGTAATCGACAATGAATCCTTGGCATTATCATAAGCAAACGAGTAAGGAGTGGCCGTCCCGAAGATAGACTGAATATGGTCGGTAGCCAGCGCCGTGGGGTGGAAGCCCATGAGGATATTCTGCGATTCGGAGAACTGGAATGACTCTGTCGTTGTTCCATAAGTAATGGACGGATTCATCAAGTCCATATTGTAATAGCCATCGCATTCTCCGTCCCATCCCCAGTTGATGTAGAGCAGGCCATCTTCATTGATGCCATTGGCTACAAAAGCATGACCGCCATTCTTGGTATCGGCACCGCAATAGATAATAGGATAGCCGCGCTGAAGCTCATTATAGATCATGGTGTCCCATTCGCTATCATTATAGAATTCGCGTTCAAAGAACTTGATAGCTGTGTTCGGATAGGTAAAGTCGTTAATCAGACCCGTAGCAGCCACCTCAGCGTAAGCGCCGCTACCGCCGGAGGTATATTCCATCTCGGCAGCTACACCGCATGCCTGGACAAAAGTAGCCACCATGTTGCCAGCCCGCAATCCCGTAGAAGAGCTGTAGACATTATCGAAAGGATAAGTAAATGAGTTGTCGAAGGAGACGGACGTAGAACCGGTTCCGCCTTGTACCGTATAAGTGCCACTGAATTTCACTGAAGCCGGATACTGCTCGTAGTTCACGCATTGTGCCATGGCGATAGCCATACATCCTGCAGGAGCAGCATCATTGCCGATTTTAGGCGCTTTGCGGTTAAATGGGTCGCCCTGTCCCCACTTCGTTGTGACGAACGGAGCCACTACGGTATACTGTTTCGCTTTTGCAGCCTGCCGTTTGACTATCGCCGCAGCATCTGTTTCAATACTTGTCTTTACGTTGCTCAGATACCATGCCAGTCCGCTCGGCACATTCTCGGCATCATAATGATTGGTCAGAGAGTAGCCGATGACGGGGTCAATACGGTCGTCCTTGCTGACAATGACGAAGCCGGCACCATCCTGAGCATTATATACATTATAACAGGGATTCTCCAATACGCATTTCACAGTCTGCAAATGATATTGGTTTCCGAATCCTTTAGCTTCTGCTGTCGCTGCTGACAGTTTCTGCTGCGCAATTGCTGCCATCTGGGAAGCGGTTCGGTCGGAAGCCGAAGCCATCAGCGTGCATATCAGCAAGAGCAGGAAAGTAAGGTTTAATTTCTTCATGTTAGGTCTTTTTTTAATTGAGTTTTTAAAACAAGAAAGTAAGTTGTGCCCTCTAGGAGGCACAACTTACTTTGCGATTTTTATAGTTCTATAAACGTTGTACCCTTACAGTAGAGGGGTATCATATCCAAAGAACTTCATAAAAGGATTCAATGTCGACTTGATTTCCACGCGATGAGGTATCAGACGAGAACTTCTCTTCAAGCTTCTATTCAAGCGCAGTTTGGAGGTGTTCACACTGACATTCTTAGTTGCGCGAACCATGCCCTTAGCTCCGGTAGCATCCCAAGTCACCTGGAAGGTCTCATCAGCATGACCAAATGTACCTCCACTGACATAATAAACCAGATAGAAATGGAAAGTCTTGGTAGCGGGATCATAATAACAAGGATAATCAGTGTAAGACAAAGTAGACTTGTAATTAGGAAGATCGGCAACAAAGACCTGACCATAAGTTGAACTCGTATATCCTGAATACTGTGATGCCACAGTACAATTGTTCGTAGTCTTATCCCATGTGAAGATGAAATCAACGCCATAGAACCAGTCACTGATCTTATAGACATTATCCTTATCATCACGCTTACTTAAGGTATAACCCTTATCAGTTTCCTGAACCATAGCAGCATACGTATAGTCACCCGTGCCCACCTTTGTATAGGTGATGTTGGCTATAATCTCTTTCGTAGTGCCATAGACCACTGTACCGTCCTCGTTTTGGAAGGTGATGTTCAGCGTAATCTCCTTATCGGTATAAGTAGAAGCGGCTGCATTGATCTTAGCATAGACCTTTGCGCCTACAGCCGTCATACCGGTTTCCTGTAGTTCGTAGTCTTCCGGAACCATAATGGTGCCATCCGACTTCACTGTGAAGAGCAGATCGTAACCATCAGCATAAGGAGCCACAATCTTATAGAGTGTGCCATACTTTGCCTTAAATACCGAATCACAACCATCCTTGGTCGTCGTTATCTCACCCTTCTGAAGCTTGGCCGTTGTAACTTTACTCAACTGGTTAGAAGTGAACTGACCGGTATAGACATCTTTGAATTTAAAGTCGTCTGGAACCTTAGCCTCATACAAATCCTGAGACGGGTCGATGACCAGTTTGAAGGCACCGCTTGCATTACCCTGATATAACGCACCGTTCTTATAACCAGCCAGAGAAGCCAGCAAAGCATCCTTCGGGAAGGTAATCTTACCATTGGCGTAAGTGCCATAGTAGTCGGCAGCCTTGTCAGCATTGTCCTTAGCCAGATAATAACCCGCTAAGCTATAAACGGAGAACATGCCGTCACCCCACTTTAAGCCTGTTTCACAAGCCTTCGGAATGAATACTTTCTTAGGATTCGTGGCATCGATGAAGATGTAGTATTCCTTAGAAGCATCCCAGTCACCGGATTCATTATACGGATAGTTGGCACCATACGTGTTGATCAAGCGGTAGTAGCCTGGTTTGTCGGCACGTTCCTGCAACTTGGTCAGGAAGGTTTTATTCGCCACGCTATAGAAGGTTGTCATCAGGTCGTCAGTATAGTAGGCATAGCCTGTTACCTGATTGCCCTTGTCATCGATATAGTAGCCGGCATCATTCCACTTCACACGTGTCACTGACAACGTGTAAACGGTATTGCTGGAATAGTAAGATGCCACAGTAGGATCACTGATCTGCAACTTCATGGTGTAAGGCTTTCCAACTTCTGCACTTGGAAAGTTAGCATAAATAGTAGTGAGCGAATCACCATCAGCGAAAGTAGCTTGGGTAATAGAGAACACATTGCCATCATTCTCTTCAATGGTAATAGGCACGGTCACACTGCCCTTCGTGTTTCTTCTCTCCAACTGGATAGGTACGGTTGTTGCATCCGTAGGATCCAATTCTATTGACTTTGTGGTCTCCACAAATGCGACATTGGCATAATCAGAGGTGGCATTCCAGTCTCCCGACGTATAGTCCTCATCACTTGAGCAAGCGGAGAAGACAAGCGCCATCATGCCAACGAGTCCGAGACATAATTTATTGATCTTCATAATTGTTTCTCTTTAAATATTTTATCATTAATATTTACCTGCGGCATAGGTGCCAATAGGAGTAGGACCAGTAACCGTCTGCGTAGGATCAGGATTGTTGTTTCCATCGAGTGCAGAGTTAGCCTGAACTTCCGAGATAGGAATGACAAGGTTCCAGTTCGGTTTGATGCCTTCGCAGTTAATCTGGAACAGTTTATCAGGAGCATTGGTGCCTTCATAGTTCTGGATGACACCCGGCTTCAGCATCTTAGCCACGGGAAAGGCATTGCCCTCGCCCCAGAACTCGATGCGCATCTGGTTGAGTACTTCCAGTTCGAAAGCACGCAGGTCGCTGCCCGAATAGTTATACTGAGGATCACGATAGGTCTTCATGAAAGTGTTCAGAAGTTTCACACCAGAGGCTACGCCAGAAGAAGCACCTGTAGCCAAAGCTTCGATGAAGTACATTTCCTCCACACGCATAACAGGCACATCAGTAGCACCACCGATAGAATAAGTCTTATAGTCACCACCCTTGCAGCGGAACTTCAAAGCCAGGTAAGCAGGTGCATCATCAATGAACTTCTGGTCGCGGC
>OBMA010001161.1_pt1 | contig 16074 bp, 13 predicted proteins | sample 1539141 | NCBI WGS metagenome assembly OBMA01 (sample SAMEA3991484, study PRJEB22521) | metagenome | biome: anthropogenic terrestrial biome; feature: sewage plant; material: raw primary sludge | place: Sweden | collected 2012-09-26 | reverse complement strand
TTTCATCCAAATATAAATCAACTAATTTTTTTAGCTTTCTATTTAGTATGTCTATTACATTATTGATGGCAATAATTTCTTCATTTAATGATTTAATATGTGATTCCTCAATAGCAACTTTTTCACGACGTTCTTCTTCTCCTAAATTTTGGAGAATCATATATTCATTTTTTACTAATTTCCATATGATGGTATCAAATTTGATTTCATTAATGGAAATTGTGGAATCACATTCTATTCCATTATGCTTAGAAATACAGCAGTAAGTATATGTTTTAGATGAATTGTTAGATCTAGGAGTATAATTTGATCCACATATATTACATTTTATTAGTTTTTGTAATATATGTACTTTCTTTCTTGTATAATCAATGTTACTTCTGTTTGTTTCAAGCTTTGCTTTTACGGCTTCAAATAACTCATTATTAATTATCTGAGGTATTTTTGTAATAAAAGATTCAACCATATTATCTCTATCTGGATCTGTAATGTTAACTTCAAATTCTCCAGTATATGCATTGTTTTTCAATATGTTAGAGATTGAGCCAATTCCCCAGGTTCTTAAAGAACTAATTCCTCTCATATATCTGGCTACACTTGGAATAGAGCTATTTGCTTCCAGATATTTATTAAATATAGTTTTAACTAATTCAACTGTTGAATCGTCAATTATGATAACCCCATTTATATCTTTTGTATATCCTAATGCTGGTACTCCACCAATAATTTTACCTGTTCTTGCATTCTTTCTTTTACCAGAAGCAAATCTTGTTTTCATTGATTTTAGTTCATTTGCTGCTGCATCAAAATGAAAACCTAACATTTGTTCCAGATATTCATTTTTCTTTTTAGTTATAATATCAATTGTCCATTGCTGTAAATCTCTAAAAAAAATAGGTATTTTGTAGTCATTATTAAACTCTCTAATAAATAATCTGCCTGCAATGCTATCTCTTGAAAGTCTGGATACTTCGTTGATAAATATTGCATCAATTTTTCCTGCGGAACAGGCTGATTTAAGGTTTCTAATTGACTCTCTATCTCTTTCCCTAACATTATCCTTCCCAGTTATGTATTGGCCAAAAACAAATTCTTCAGGAACATTGAATCCATAATATTCAGCACTAGGAATTAAATCTCTTAATTGTCTATCGTAATCCTGTGAATCAGTACTACATCTTAATAACAAAGCTGCTGTTTTCATAATTTAAATATTATATTTGCAAATATAGTAAAATAATTTGCAGATAGTCAAGGTTTACAATAATATGAAGGAGGAAGACGAGGAGTAATCCTTGATTCTCTCTTTGTTTTAGGAAATTGAAAGCCTTCCGGCAGCTGCCTCAAGTAGCCCGGAAGGCTTTTGTATTATATTTCTATTGCGCTAGAGCAGCTTCACTCTGATCACCTCGTTGATGTTGGTTGTATAGCGTGGAGAGAGATGTTCCTGTTTCATTTTCCAGGTGCGGAACTCCTGGGCTGCAAGCTTGAGTACCGGATTTCCAAATTTATTATTCAGTTTGTCTATCGTTTGCATCAGCGATTTATGACGTGGATCCGAATTAAAGAACAGAGAGGGTTGAAGCTCTGTTTCATTAATAAAATCCATCAGTATCACTCCGGCTCTTTTATAACGGAAGTCATTTTTAAAGATACGATCTAATGCAGAGGTGGCAGCCTTACTTAATTCGATGGACGAAGAGGTTGGAAACGGTAATTTAACATGAAGGCTATTGCTGTATTGTTCGCATGCATCGCCAAATCGATTGGTTGAGATAAAAACGATCAATGAACGGCAAAACGATTTTTGCCTCCGGAGTTTTTCGGCTGCGGTTACGGCAAAGGTGGTGATTCTCTCACTAATCTCTTCCAGTTTGGTATATTCTTTCTCGAAAGTCCGCGTAATGGCAATGCTTTGTCTTTTCTCTTTCAATTCCATGTCATGGGCTTTCTGCCCGTTCAGCTCTTCCAGTAATTTTACTCCGTTGATAGTCATATGGCGCCTTACCCACTCTTTATCCAGTAGTGAAAACTCGTAGGCGGTTTGTACACCGATAGCCTTTAATTTAATGGCTTGCCGGCGTCCTATACCCCAAACATCTTCTACCTTAAGCCACTTTAGTGCTTTGATACGACGCAGCTCCGAATCAATCACATAACTGCCTCCCGTACGGTCGTGAAACTTTTTAGCAATGTGATTGGCCACTTTCGCCAACGTTTTGGTAGGGGCAATACCCACACTGACAGGTATTCCGGTCCATTTAAGTACATGAGACCTCATGCGTAGTCCGTAGTCCGTAAAATCTTCCTGTATCCCGTCCAGATTCAAAAAACATTCGTCGATACTGTATATCTCCTGTTCCGGACTATACCCGGATAGTATGCTCATAACCCGCTGACTCATATCTCCATACAAAGGGAAATTGGCAGAGAATACGGCAATTTGGTTACGTTCTACCAGATGTTGAATCTGAAACGCCGGTACAGCCATCCCTACACCCAATGCTTTTGCTTCGTTGCTTCGTGCAATAACACATCCATCGTTATTGGAAAGAACGACGACGGGTTTACCGTTGAGCGACGGATTGAACATCCTTTCGCAGGAGGCATAAAAATTATTACAGTCAACCAGAGCAAACATTATACCTTTTTAATTACATAGGTGACAATTCCCCAGATTGTAAAATCGTTATCCTTGTTCACCTCTATTACCGGATAGTCGGGGTTGGAGGGAACAAGCAGGCACCGGTCTTTTTCAATACGGATTTTCTTGACGGTAAACTCTCCGTCAACAAAGCAAACGGCAATCTTTCCGTCTTGCGGATCCAGACTACGATCCACCACCAACAGATCGCCTTCGCTCAGGTCGGTATCCATCGATACACCGTTTACCAAAGCAAAATAGGTAGCTGCCGGATGTTTTATGATGTATTTGTTCAAATCGATCGCCTGAGCTATAAAGTCTTGAGCCGGCGAAGGAAATCCCGCCTTAACTCCACCAATCAATGGAATTTCGGTTTCGTTATCTCCGGAAGCGGAGTAAAGGTCAAGGTTGGCGGACGAATGTAGCTTGGTTACCATTTCTGTTTTATGTTTGGTACAAAGATACAAAAAAGAGAAAAGCAACAGGCCGACTTCACCAAAGGAAAGTCGGCCTGCCGTATTAATTGAGAAATGTAAATCAGAACCTGGTATCCGATAAACGGGCCGCTGTTTCGTTGAACGAGCTGATCAGTTGATGCATCACGGAATCTACTGTAGGACATTCGTTGATGATTGCGGAAACTTGTCCTATCTCTAGCTCACCTTCTATCAGGTCGCCTTCAAATATACCTTTCTTTGCACGTCCCCTGCCTAATAATTCGCGCATTTCTTCCGGAGTGGCACCACGGTTCTCTGCCTCTTCCACTTCGTTGAAAAACTCGTTCTTTGCCAATCGGGTAGGGGCCAGCTTCTTGAGCATAAGACGGGTGTCTCCCTCATTAAGTTTCAGACAGAAATCTTTGAAAGCACTGCTTGCCGAGCTTTCATGCGTAAGGGCAAAACGGGTACCTATCTGTACACCGTCGGCTCCCAATGCCATGGCGGCATACATGGCTTCGCCTGTACCGATGCCTCCTGCTGCAAGCAATGGAAGCGATGTAGCCTTGCGGACGGAAGGAATAAGGCAAAGGGTGGTAGTCTCTTCCCGACCGTTATGGCCTCCGGCCTCGAATCCCTCGGCAACGATGGCATCCACGCCGGCCTCTTCACACTTTGCTGCAAACAGAGCGCTGGATACAACATGCACCACGGTTACATCGTGTTTTTTAAGGAAGCCGGTCCATTTCTTTGGACTTCCGGCAGAGGTGAAGACGATCTTGACACCCTCTTCTACCAGGATGTTCATAATCGTTTCTATTTCGGGATACATCAGGGGTACATTGACGCCGAAGGGATTGTCGGTTGCTTTCTTGCATTTTTGAATATGTTCGCGAAGCACCTCGGGATGCATGGAGCCAGCTCCAATCAACCCTAATCCACCTGCGTTACTTACTGCCGATGCCAGTCTCCATCCGCTACACCATACCATACCTCCCTGGATTACAGGGTATTTAATTCCGAATAAATCACAAATCCGATTCATATTGGTTTAATTACATAAATAAAGCCTGCAAGATAAATATTTTTTATCCAGCAGGCTGTATTTGTGTAAAAGTTATTTTGATTTATCTACTTCCTGATCATTGTTTTCAGTATGTTCTCTATATCAGCAAATGCGGTGCCCATTACTTTTTCTACCACTCCTCCGATTTGTGAAGCCAGCAATTGCGAATTCATCCGGGAGATATGAGTCTTCCCATCGGTGGTGGTATATACAGAGATGCGGCAGGGCATCAGCGAAGAATAGATCCGTTCGCTGTCTTCCTTCAACAGCTGCACGGAATAATCCGGCTTGCAGAGCTCAATAACCTTTACGGGCAGGACATCCTTTCCATTCTTTCGCAACGTTTCCTGCAGATCGTGTGTCATTGATATTTTCCAACCTATTTCTGTTATCTTGGCAGATAACAGCTCTACGGTATGTTCGAATCCGTACAGACTCTCGTTCTCAATAAAGAACGGGTGTGCGATGGGTTTTGAAGTGTCCATTGTCTTTTTATTTACTTTTTCTTAAGCAATACAGTCTCAATAGCCTCTTTAAAGGCCGATTTAGGCATAGCTCCCTGAGCCATCTGAGGGGCTTCGTTCATAGGAACGAACAGTAACGAAGGAATGCTTCGGATGCCAAATGCAGAGGCCAGCTCTTGTTCTGTTTCCGTGTTTATCTTGTAGATGTAAATCTGACCATCGTATTCGGCAGCCAGTTCTTCCAGTACAGGAGCAATCGACTTACAGGGTCCGCACCAATCGGCATAAAAATCGATGATGGCGGGTCTGTCTCCCAAATATTTCCACTCCTGAGGATTTGCTTCATAGTTAGCAACCTTTGTTAAAAATTCTGCTTTAGTTAAATGAATTGTTTTCATCTTACTTTCTGTTTTTGAATTTGAATTATTTTCTTTTTTATTAATTTCGTTCTGAGCTGTTTTATTACCTGCCTCCTTAGCATTGCACGAAGCGAGGGTAATAATTCCAAGCACCATAAATAAGGCTATTTTTTTCATTTCTTTTCTGGATTATAATTTTTAATCTGATCTTTATAAAGCGTATTTTGTTTGTATGTTCCGGAGTCTGAACCGCAACCCGATGCGCCGCAGCACGATAGATTGTAGGCTGCCTGTATCAATAAAACAGCTGCAAGCATTAAATAGATGTACTGGGAAGTATAAATAGCATATATACCAATACCTATGCCTCCGACTAATCTTACTATACGGGCAAATCCCCAATTCCTGAATCTACTGTCCATCTTTTGTCTGTATTATTTGTTTTTACCTTCTAACTATTGATCATTGTTATTAATGTCCATTAGAAATATATTGCAAAGATAGATAAAATTTAAATACAAACAAATTTCTAAAGGAAAATATTTATTGTTTTTATTTATTTAATAGGAAACAGCACTTTCACGGTTTTATTTAAACGGATTTAGGCATATAAAGCGGATAGTTGTATCTTTACCGAACTTTGAGAAATACGAAGTACATATATATTTATAAATTGATAAACTAAACGCAGATGTTATTGTCAAAACAAATCTGTAAAAAGCTTCTGCTATCTGCTGCAGTATGCTTTTTATCTTTTTCTGATGGTGTACCTGTATCAGCACAGCAGGTTCATATTATTCCCAAACCGGCAGAGATGCAGGTTAAGGATGGATTCTTCAGGGTTAATAAATCAACAGTGGTTGTGTTGCCGGATAAGTTGCCTTCATCTGAGTTGTTGCACGACATGATGGAGCACGCTGTTGCAGGATCAAAGGGTGGTACGTTAAAAATAGCCAGACACGATGTAAAGAAAAATGCCATACGCTTTGTGCTGGATAAAACCAATCCGGATAAAGCTACGGAGTCTTATTCGTTAGAGGTAGATGGCAAAGGGGTTACGGTTACTTCGGGCTCCGACAAGGGATTATTTTACGGTGCGCAGACTCTTTTGCAATTAATGAGTAAGGATGGCATTGCTTTTGCTTCTATTAAGGATGAACCTCGTTTCCCGTACAGAGGTTACCACCTGGATGTATCACGCAACTTCTTTCCAAAGGAGTTTATCATCAAGATGCTCGACTGGATGGCGTTTTATAAGTTAAACACGTTTCATTGGCACCTTACGGACGGAGCGGGATGGCGTATCGAAATTGACGCCTATCCGAAACTGACGTCTGATGCTGCATTCAGACCGATTGCCGACTGGAAGACCTGGTGGGATGGCGACCGGAAGTTTGTTCCGGAAGGTACACCCGGTGCTTACGGAGGATACTATACAAAGAAGGAGGTACGCGAAGTAGTGGCGTATGCGGCTTCAAAGCATATTACAGTGATTCCTGAGATTGAAATGCCGGGACATTCCGAAGAGGTGTTCGTGGCATATCCCGAATTGAGTTGTTCGGGTATTCCCTATAAGAACAGCGATTTTTGTATCGGTAACGATTCTACTTTTACATTTGTGGAACAGGTGCTTACCGAGGTGATGGAATTGTTCCCATCCAGATTGATCCATATCGGAGGGGATGAAGCATCCAAGAAAGCATGGGGTGAGTGCCCGAAATGTCAGCAACGGATGAAGAACGAAGGTCTGTCTGATCTGGATGAACTGCAGAGCTACATGATCAGACGTGTGGAGAAGTTTCTTAATTCGAAAGGACGCAGACTGGTTGGTTGGGATGAAATTATTGAAGGCGGTCTGGCTCCGGAAGCAACCGTTATGTCCTGGCGGGGTGTTGAAGGTGGCATAAAGGCGGCCAAAGATGGTCACGATGTGATTATGACCCCGGGTAATTATATGTATTTCGATTTCTATCAGGCGGATCCTAAAACTCAACCGGCTGCGATCGGAGGGTTTACTCCTGTAAAGCAGGTGTATAGTTACAACCCGATGCCGGCAGAATTGAATGAAACGGAGGGTAAGCATATATTGGGTGTTCAGGCAAATACCTGGACAGAATACATGCCCAATGCCGATCATGTAGAATACATGGTGTTTCCCCGTCTGCTTGCTTTGGCCGAAGTGGCCTGGACACCGCAGGAGTTACGTACCTGGGCCGACTTTAAACCCAGAATGAACAGTCACGTAAATCTGTTGAAGAAGGGGGGCGTGAATGCCTTTACGCTATCGGACGATATTGAAATAACAATGGCTGTAGATACCCTGAATAGGCAGATCAAGGTGATGTTCGATGCTGAGAAATATCCGGCGGAAATACGGTACACCACAGACGGATCCATGCCTACTACAGCTTCGGCAATATACAAAGATACGATTCTGGTAAAAGACTCGGCCTGGATTAAGGCGGCTATCTTCCGTAACGGAGTAATGCAGGGAACTCCCTCCGAGAAAAAGGTGGATTATCATAAAGGAATAAACCGCCCTATCCATTATAACAGTAAGCTTTATAAAGGCTACATGGCCGGAGGTATGAATGCTTTACTGGACGGATACCGTGGGGGACTTACTTACCTGGACGGTCGTTGGCAGGGATACCTGAATGACCTGGATTGCGTAGTGGATATGGGAGAAAAGACAGACCTGCATAAAGTGTCTGTCCGTTTCATGCAGCTTACAGGTCCGGGAGTGTTCCAGCCGGGCGAGGTTAGTCTGTTAACCTCCGAAGATGGTGTGAACTTTACCCTGCAGCAGACCATCAAGACGGTGGTACCTAAAGAAGAAAGCAACCTTACTTTCCAGGAATATACATTTCAAGGCAACTGGAAAGGACGTTTTGTCCGTTTGCAGGCATCCGAAGTAAATAATGGATTTATCTTTGCGGATGAAATCGTGATTTGGTAATCAAGATGAGATTGAAATTTGGTAATAAACAAATGATAAACAAATGAAGAAACAAGTATTTGCACTTCTGCTAAGCGGCGTTATCAGCGTCTCCGCCCAGCAACCTGTAGATTATGTGAATCCTTTTATCGGCACAAGCAACTACGGAACAACCAATCCGGGAGCTGTTTGTCCGCAAGGGCTTATGAGTGTCACCCCCTTCAATGTGATGGGATCTGAAAGCAATAAGTTCGACAAAGACAGTCAGTGGTGGTCGGCGCCCTACACATCAGATAATAACTATTTTACGGGCTTTGCCCATGTAAATCTGAGTGGGGTAGGATGTCCGGAACTGGGTGGATTGTTGCTTATGCCTACTGCAGGCGATCTGAATGTAGATTACTCGCAGTACGGAAGTGCATACACCGAAGAGGTAGCCAAGCCTGGTTATTACGGTACAAAACTTACAAAATACGGAATCAAGGCCGAGGCAACTGCCAGTATGCGTACAGGTTTAAGCCGTTTTACCTTTCCGGCAGGAAAAGGAAATATTCTGCTGAATCTGGGAGAGGGACTTACCAACGAGACCGGAGCAACGGTACGTATTGTAAATGATACGGAAATTGAAGGAAGTAAGCTGATGGGTACCTTCTGCTACAATCCGCAGGCTGTATTTCCGGTCTATTTTGTAATGAAGGTTAGCAAAGCTCCCAAGCAGATGGGATACTGGAAGAAACAACGTCCTATGAAAGGGGTGGAAGCCGAATGGGATGGCTACTCGGGCAAGTATAAATTGTATACCAAGTACAACCGGGATATGAGTGGCGACGATGTAGGGGTTTGGTTTACCTACGACAACGAAGCCAACGAAGTGATTGAGGTTAAGATGGGCGTATCTTTCGTAAGCATCGAGAATGCACGTTTGAACATGAATACGGAGCAACCCGACTTTAATTTCGACAAGGTAAGCAAGGCTGCCCGCGAACAATGGAACAGTGATTTGTCGCGTGTGCTGGTTGAAGGTGGCAGCAAGGACGAAAAAACGATCTTCTACACGGCTTTATACCACATGCTGATCCATCCCAATATTTTGCAGGATGTAAATGGCGAGTACCCGATGATGGAAAGTCTGAAGACAGGTAAAACCAGCGGCAACCGTTACACCGTATTCTCTTTGTGGGATACGTATCGTAACGTGAGTCAGCTTATGACACTGCTTTTCCCCGAACGTCAGGTGGAAATTATCCGTACCATGGTCGACATGTACAAAGAGAGCGGATGGTTACCCAAATGGGAGCTGTTCGGTCGCGAAACACTTACTATGGAGGGCGATCCTTCCATTCCTTACATTGTGGATGCATGGATGCGTGGTATCCGCGACTTTGATGTAGAGACAGCCTACCAGGCCATGCGCAAGGGAGCCACTACTCCGGGAGAATTCAACCTGATGCGTCCGGATGCCAACGACTACTTTACCAAAGGATATGTTCCATTGCGTGAAAAGTTCGATAATTCGGTATCTCATGCCCTGGAGTATTACATAGCCGACTGGAACTTATCTAAGTTTGCCCAATCCCTTGGCAAGAAAGAGGATGCCAAACTATTTTACGATCGTTCCATGGGTTACAAACACTATTACAGCAAAGAATATGGTACACTACGTCCCATATTGCCTGATGGTACCTTCTATTCGCCCTTCGATCCGTTGCAGGGAGCTAACTTTGAACCGAGTCCCGGTTTTCACGAAGGCAATTCATGGAACTACACATTCTATGTACCCCATGATATAGCCGGACTTACCAAACTGATGGGAGGTAAGAAGAAGTTTGTGGATAAGTTGCAGATGGTGTTCGATAAGAAGTATTATGATATGGCCAACGAACCTGATATTGCCTATCCTTACCTGTTCTCTAATTTTAAGGGAGAAGAGTGGCGTACACAAAAGACCGTTCGCGGCCTGCTTCGCGATTACTATCACAATGCTCCCAACGGTTTGCCGGGTAACGATGATACAGGTACTATGTCGGCCTGGGCTGTATTTGCCATGATGGGATTCTATCCTGCTTGTCCGGGTGATGTAAATTATACGCTGACATCGCCCTTGTTCGATAAAGTTACTATAAAGCTTAACCCCGACTATTACAAGAAGGGTGAGCTGGTTATCGGTACGAATCGCACCCATGCCGACGAGATTTATATTCAAGAGGTGAAGGCCGGAAGCAAGAAGCTGAATGGCTATTTTATAAGTCACGACGAGCTGGTAAATGCCGGATCCATCGAGTATAAACTAAAAGCGACAAACAAGTAATATTTTTATATAGAATATTCTGAGAGGCTCCAAATAAAAAGAGGCTGAATCCCATTGAGATTCAGCCTCTTTTTATTTTAGTTCCAACCGTTTGATTGGGTTGGATGCATCATGATCAACCGGATGGAGCTTATTAGCTCAGTCCCTCAACCACACCATTTATAATATCAATATTCTTTGCCTGAGGCTCTTTGGGTAATCCCGGCATACGCATAATATCTCCCATGATTGCTACAATCATTCCGGCTCCGTTATTGATAACAATGTCGCGTACCTTCATTTCGAAGTTTTCGGCTACACCATAAGCTTTGGGATCCGACGAGAACGAATATTGGGTTTTAGCGATACACACAGGAAACTCTGCAGCGCTTGTGCCTTCGATCTGTTTGATTTTCTTTTCGGCCGAGGTTGTGTAAACAACCGATTTAGCTCCGTAGATGGTTCTGCAAACCTTTTCAATCTTGGTGCGGATGGAATCGGAGTCTTTGTAAGTATACAAAAGCGGACCCGATGGTTGCTGCTCGATTGTATCTACCACCAGACGGGCTAAGTCTGTTGCACCTTCGCCACCTTCGGAAAAGGCATTGTTAACGGCAAAGCCAACACCCATCTCTTTGCAATGTGCTGCAAGCAAAGCAATCTCTTCATCCGTATCGGTAGCATATTTATTGAAAGCCACTACTACCTCCTGACCGAAGCTCTTCAGGTTCTGGATATGTTTGTCAAGATTGGCAAATCCCTTTTCCAGTCCCTCGATATTAGCCTCTTTGATTTTGGTTTCCGGAACACCACCGTGCATCTTCAATCCCTGAGCCGTAGCAACAATAACCGTCAGCTTGGGAGATAGTCCCGCTTTGCGGCATTTGATGTTGAAGAACTTCTCTGCTCCTAAGTCGGCGCCGAATCCGGCTTCGGTTATAACATAATCTCCGTAAGTAAGCGCCATCTTTGTGGCAAGCACCGAGTTACATCCATGGGCGATGTTGGCAAACGGACCTCCATGAACAAACGCAGGAGTATTTTCTGTAGTCTGCACAAGGTTCGGTAGAATTGCCTCCTTAAGCAGTACTGTAATGGCTCCGGCAACACCCAGATCGTTCACCGTAAAAGGCTTGTCGTCGTAGGTATATCCCAACAGAATGTCTCCGATACGGCGTTTCAGGTCTTCCAAATCGGTTGCCAGACATAAAATAGCCATAATCTCGGAAGCCGGAGTAATGTCGAATCCGGTCTCGGTTGGAATACCGTTGGCCGAACCTCCCAATCCGGAAACAATGTTACGTAAACTACGATCGTTTACATCAAGCACACGTTTCCATTTTATCTCTTTCAATCCATCGCACGAATGACGGTTCTGGTACAGATAATTATCCAGCAGTGCTGTTATCATGTTGTGCGCCGAAGTTATGGCATGAAAATCTCCTGTAAAATGCAGGTTGATGTTTTCCATGGGCAATACCTGGGCATAACCACCTCCTGCGGCTCCCCCCTTCATACCGAAGCAGGGACCTAAAGACGGTTCGCGCAGTGCTACTACTGCTTTTTTTCCGATTTTATTTAATCCCAGCGTAAGACCGATCGATACAGTTGTCTTTCCAACACCGGCTTTGGTAGGAGTGATGGCGGTTACCAAGATCAGGTTATGTTTGGCAATCGCTTCATCGTTAATCAGATTAAGTGGAATTTTGGCAATGTATCTGCCATAGTTATGTACCTCTTCGCGGGGAATACCCAACGTTTCTGCTACATCTTTAATCTTGTGTAATGAGACCTCTCTGGCAATTTCGATATCCGACTTCATTAATTCTTATTTTAGACGTTTACTAATTCTGTACTACTAAAAAATAACAATAGAATCAAACATAAGGTTTAAAAAGGTATCGATTGCCATGAACCGGCAATCAGTTCGCAGGTAGATTTATAACCTGCCTGCTTTAACATGTCAAATGCCTCCTGCCGCCCGTCGTTTACCAGATCGGGTGTGTGACAATCGGAATTTACCATTACGGGAATTTGCAACTCCCTCATCCGCGAAAGATATTCCTGTCTGGGGAACGTCTGCTGTTTCTTAAGCAGGTTCTTTGTGTTGATCTCCACAATCAATCCTTTACCGGCAATAACCTCCAGGTATTCGTTTACCATGTTTCTGTACCAGGGGGCGGTAAACGAAAAGTCTTTGCACCGCTGACCGTTCATATAGATTTTGTCCAGGTGGCCAACAATATCAATCCCGCCGAGTTCCACCATCCGAATGGACGATTCGTAGTAACGTTTCACCATCTTCCGGATGTCGCCTTCAAAATAGGTATCCACCGCCTGCTTGAATTCCGAGAAAGGGCCGTCTATGCAAACCATGTTAGCTTCGCACAGCTCTGTGGCAATCGGTAGGAAATGTACAGATCCGATGCGGTAATCAAGCGGAAGATTCTGGAAATAGGGGATAGAGGGGTTGTAGGTTGTATCCAGGTAATCAATCTCCATCCCGGTATAAATTTCGAGATGTCCCTGGTATTTATCTTTTAACCGGCTAATCTCTACGAGGTATTCAGGCATATCAAAAGCCGACATGTTCCAGAAGGTTTCGAAAGGCAGCGGTCCGTGCGAAGAGATTCCGTAAGCCCTGAACGACTTGGCAAGGGCAAACTTTACAAATTCTTCGGGCATGCTTCGTCCGTCACAAAAGGAGCAATGACTATGATAGTTACTGAGGTGCATAGAAGATTGTGTTTTATCAGGTATATAAAAAATTAACAAGGGGAAACAGTGGTTCCCCCTTGTCAATTGAATGGAATGTTATTATTTAATAACGTTCAGCTCTTTTCCTACCTTTATAAAGGCTGCAATAGCCTTATCCAGGTGTGCTTTGGTGTGGCAAGCCGACAATTGTACACGGATACGGGCCTGATCTTTAGGAACTACAGGGTAGTAGAATCCGGTAACGTAGATGCCCTCTTCCAGCATACGTGCAGCATATTCCTGCGATAATTTGGCATCATACAGCATCACTGCACAAATAGCCGATTGCGTAGGTTTGATATCAAATCCGGCAGCAACCATTTTTTCGCGGAAATAGGTTACGTTCTCAACAAGTTGTGTGTGCAGCTCGTTGCTTTCGTCCAACATCTTGAATACTTCAAGTCCGGCTCCAACCACTGCGGGAGGAATGGAGTTGGAGAAAAGATACGGACGCGAGCGTTGACGCAGGATTTCGATAATCTCTTTCTTACCGGTTGTGAAACCTCCGATAGCGCCGCCAAATGCTTTACCAAGTGTACCTGTGTGAATGTCGATACGGCCGTATACATTGTATTTTTCGGCTACACCGCGACCGGTTTCGCCTACCACTCCGGCAGAGTGACATTCGTCTACCATCACAAGCGCATCGTACTTATCGGCCAGGTCGCAGATTTTATCCATCGGAGCCACGTTACCATCCATAGAGAAAACACCATCCGTTACAATAATACGGTGACGTTGACCCTGGGCTTCGATCAGCACTCTTTCAAGATCTGCCATGTCTGCATTGGCATAACGATACCGTTTAGCCTTGCAAAGACGAACCCCGTCGATGATAGAAGCGTGGTTCAGCGAATCGGAAATGATAGCATCTTCTTCTCCGAACAATGGTTCGAAAACACCTCCGTTGGCATCGAAACAAGCCGCATAAAGAATGGTGTCTTCTGTTTGGAAATACTTGGATACCGCAGCTTCCAGCTGTTTGTGGATATCCTGTGTTCCGCAAATGAAACGTACAGACGACATACCGAACCCGTGTGAGTCCATAGCATCTTTAGCCGCCTGAATAAGTCGTGGGTTGTCTGATAGACCAAGGTAGTTGTTGGCGCAAAAGTTAATAACCTCTTCACCGGCATTCACTTTAATGTCGGCTTTCTGAGACGTTGTGATAATTCTCTCGTTCTTGTACAATCCGGCAGCTTTAATTTCTGCCAGCTCATTTGCCAAGAAATCTTTCATTTTTCCGTACATGATTTTGTGTTTTGTTAGTTAAAACAATTCGTCTTTATCAACAATGTGTTTTAGGAGTGACAAAGTTCATAATAATTTCTCAATATAGGGTAAAAAATTATCCAAAAATTATCCAGACTATTTTATTCTACATACATTTGCACCGGAAAAACTAAAAGCACATCTAAACGGAATGAAAAATGTATTAATTATTGGTTCTACCGGTCAGATCGGTTCGGAATTGACAATGGAACTAAGAAAACGTTACAACGGTAATATCGTAGCAGGCTATATTCCGGGTCAGGAACCGAAAGGCGACTTACTCGAATCTGGTCCTTCTGCTATTGTGGATATTACGAACGAACAACAAATCGCCGAAACAGTATCAAAGTACGAGATCGATACGATTTATAACCTGGCGGCTCTCTTGTCGGCTGTAGCGGAAGCAAAACCCCAGCTGGCATGGAAGATCGGAATGGGAGGTCTTTTTAATGTTCTTGAAGTGGCGAGAGAAATGAATTGTGCGGTATTCACCCCCAGTTCGATCGGTGTATTCGGGAACAACACTCCTAAAGACAAAACGCCTCAGGACACAATCCGTAATCCACGCACCATGTATGGTGTTACGAAGGTATCCGGCGAATTGCTCAGCGATTATTATTTTATGCGCTTCGGAGTAGATACACGTTCGGTTCGCTTTCCTGGACTTATATCCAACGTAACCCCTCCGGGTGGTGGTACAACCGACTATGCTGTAGACATTTATTATGAAGCAGTGAAGACTGGTCATTTTGTTTGTCCCATCGCTGCCGGTACCTATATGGATATGATGTATATGCCGGATGGTTTACGCGCTGCAATTGATATCATGGAGGCCGATCCTTCACGTCTTGTGCACCGTAATTCGTTCAACATTACTGCGATGAGTTTCGATCCTGAAACAATTGCGGCAAGCATCCGCAAATATATTCCTGAATTTACGATGGAATATAAGGTTGATCCGTTGCGTCAGAGCATTGCCGAGTCATGGCCAAATTCGCTGGACGATACCTGTGCCCGCAACGAGTGGGATTGGGCGCCGACATACGACCTGGATATGATGACGCAAGACATGCTTCGCGTTTTGAAAGCAAAGTTCAATAAGTAACTTTTTGAATGAAAAAGGAAAAGAGGGAAAGCCGTTAAAAGGTTTTCCCTCTTTTTGATTTAACTGTTTCCATATTTGTCATTGAGAAAGCATCTTTGTGTAAACTATTTCAGGATGAATATTGGGGCAGTGTCCAGAGTTTCAGTTGATGATTGATGAGGTGTCAACTTTCTTAGTTTAATGAATCAAAAGGGCTTGATATAATTTATATAAGGCCATTAATTCTTTCCTTGTAGTAAAGTATTCAGATTAATACGAAGAGCTATTTACGAAACAACGAACAAGTATTCGTTTGCCATATGTTAAACGCAAAGTAGCCATATGTGTAACTTGCGTTTGACATATGTTGAATGAAAGTTGCACATATGTTAAACGAATAAGTTGTAGTTATGAAAAAAATAGATGTTCGTATAGAAAATATTAAAAGTATGCAGGGAACAGGTTTGCAGATGGGATGCCTGCTTTTTGTTACCGTAGAGGAAATGAGACGGGGCATGTTCTTAAAAAATGAATCCCTTATGGGTAAACCGGAAGATGTTTCATCCGGTATGGTATGAAAAACGATTGAAGAATAACAGAATCTTTAAGAATTATGAAATAATAGAGCGGATGGCATCTTCCAGTTTGGGGTAACGGAATTTAAAGCCTCCGTGAATGAGTACGTCCGGTACAACCTGTTGTCCGGATGTTACCATTGTATGCCCTTCGCCCAACATGATTTTAAATACAAATGCAGGAATGCGGA
>OBMA010001157.1_pt1 | contig 16096 bp, 13 predicted proteins | sample 1539141 | NCBI WGS metagenome assembly OBMA01 (sample SAMEA3991484, study PRJEB22521) | metagenome | biome: anthropogenic terrestrial biome; feature: sewage plant; material: raw primary sludge | place: Sweden | collected 2012-09-26 | reverse complement strand
ACATTATAAATGTTTTCGCGTTAACCAAAAGACAATTGCAAAGATAGTAAAAAAAGCTCGAAGTCGATTCCCGTTAACTATTTTTATTTTGATTTTAACACTTCAAAAAATCGGGAATGAGACTGATTATTAATCGATTATTAAGAAATTGCAGCCCAATTTATATTGTTTTTACGCAGTGCGGCGAGGCGATTCCATAGCATATTATATTCGGGTTTTGAGCAGGTTGGATCGGTATCAATAATCTTCTGAGCCTCATCACGGGCAAGTTGTACGATCTGACTATCTCGGGCTATGTCTGCGATCTTAAGATCGAACGCCACACCACTCTGTTGGGTTCCCTCCAGATCACCTGGACCACGCAATTTCAGGTCGGCTTCGGCTATTTCAAACCCATCATTCGTACCACACATGATATCAATCCTCTTACGTGTCTCCTTTGCTAGTTTAAAGCCTGTTACAAGTATGCAATAAGACTGGTCAGCACCACGTCCGACCCGCCCTCGGAGCTGGTGTAACTGAGAGAGTCCGAAACGCTCCGCATTATTGATAACCATCACTGAAGCATTAGGCACATTTACTCCTACTTCGATGACTGTCGTTGATACGAGTATCTGGGTTTTCCCATTAACAAACTTTTGCATTTCAACCTCTTTTTCCTTTGATTTCATCCTGCCATGAACCTTGCTGATATGGAATTCCGGAAAGACCTCACAAAGATGGGTATAACCATCCTCCAGGTTTTTCAGATCGCTCTTCTCGCTCTCCTCTATCAAAGGAAAAACAATATAGACCTGACGGCCCTCGTTAATTTGTTGGCGAATGCCCGAATAAAGGCTTATTGACTGATCATCAAATTTATGAAGCGTTTGTATGGGTTTACGTCCAGGAGGAAGTTCGTCAATAACACTTACGTCAAGATCTCCATAAAGAGTCATTGCTAAAGTACGGGGAATAGGTGTGGCGGTCATCACAAGCACATGAGGAGGATTGACATTCTTACTCCACAGCTTCGCCCGCTGTGCCACTCCGAATCGGTGCTGTTCGTCGATTATCACCATTCCAAGATTACCAAACTGCACATTTTCCTCAATAACGGCATGCGTACCAACAAGAATATTGATACTTCCATCGAGGATACCATTGAGTACAGCCTCCCGCTTCTTTCCTTTGACAATACCAGTAAGAAGCGACACCTTAATATTCATCCCTTGGAGGAATTCAGAGATCGTTATGAGATGTTGTTCGGCAAGTATCTCCGTAGGAGCCATGATACAGGCCTGATAGCCGTTATCTATGGCGATGAGCATTGCCATCAGTGCCACCAAAGTCTTGCCACTTCCAACGTCTCCCTGAAGTAGCCTATTCATCTGTCGGCCGCTTCCCACATCACGACGTATCTCACGAATCACACGTTTTTGTGCTTCAGTAAGAGGGAAATGAAGATTATTGTGGAAAAAGAAATTAAAATAGTCACCTACATGTGAAAAGACATATCCCCGATACTTACGACGATGATCCGCTGCATATCTTAATATATTTAGTTGTATATAAAACAACTCTTCAAACTTAAGACGCAGACGTGCCCTTCTCAGTTCATCGGCATTCTTGGGATAATGGACATTTCTCATCGCAGCGTCACGTGAGACTAGATGAAGATGATCCGTAATAAACTGTGGCAGGGTCTCCGTAATCGGTTGGCTAAGACGTTCAAGCATGTTTTGTGTAAGACGTTCGATGGTACGTGAAGTGAGCCCCATCTTCTTCATCTTCTCAGTCGTGGAATAATAAGGTTGTAACCCCATCTTACTGAGCATCAACTCAGATGCCGGATCTATGTCGGGATGTATGATATCAATGCGTCCATTGAAAATGGTAGGACGACCGAAGACGATGTAATCAGTATTTGTATGATACTGTTTTGTGACAAATTTTATCCCTGCGAACCAAGTCAGATCCATCACGCCAGAACCATCTGAGAAATGGGCCACAAGCCTTTGCTTACGGGGACTTATATCAAAAGTTTCAAAACTGAGGATTTTGCCACGTACCTGGACAAATGGCATATCACCCGACAACTCGTTAATACGGTATATACGACTACGATCTACATATTTATAAGGATAATTCTGGAGCAGGTCATTAAATGACACAATGTTGATTTCCTCCATGAGGAGTTTCTTGCGCTGCGGTCCCACCCCGGGCAAATACTGAATATCCTGATCTAATATATCAGACATTGTTATGAGATAAAGCCTCTGCGACAATAAGGTCGAAAGGTGTGGTTATCTTAATATTCTCACGATTCCCCTCAATAAGAACCACGTTACGCCCAATGCTCTCTACGACAGAGGCATCATCGGTAAAACTATCACGATATGATTGTGCATAAGCCTTTTTAAGCAGTTGGATATCAAACGTCTGAGGTGTTTGAACCAAGCGATAATCGTCTCTGGGAACTGTATTGCCACCTATATGGCGGAGCGTCTCCACCACCCTGACAACGGGAATAACAGCTCCGTGAACAGAAGCCGACTTGTAACAGTCGGCTATGACATCAACAGACGCAAAAGGACGGACGCCGTCATGCACGCCCACCACTCCATCTGTATCATCGGGGATGAACGCCAAACCATTCTTGACAGATGCAAAGCGGGTATCACCACCATTAGCAAGGGTATAGGGAATATGGAAATCGTATTTTTCACATAGAGAATGCCAATAGTCCTGCTGTGAAGAAGGTAAAACCAAGATAATCTTAAGATCCTGACTATACTCATGAAAGCGCATGATGGTGCGCATCAGAATGGGTATTCCTCGAACAGGCAAGAACTGTTTCGGCACTTCGCCGCCCATTCTCAGTCCTTTGCCTCCAGCCACAATAACGACGTAATCCATTCTTCTGTTTATTTATTCCTCGCCTATCAGTTGCAGATACTGCATCTTTCGGGCTATGGTTCTCATTGTTACAGTGTTTGTGAACTTCTCCAGGATGGTGTAGGCATAAGGTAACGTCGCCGCAGGTCCCTTGCCGGTAATAATATCACCATCGACAGTACAAAGTTCGGAAGTACATTCCGCCCCATCAAGATATTTCTCAAATCCGGGAGAACAGGTGGCACGACGACCACGGAGTATTCCAAGTCCACCTAATACCATAGGCGCTGCACAGATAGCGGCTATGGGCTTACCAGACTTATACTGATCCATAACGACACGTTTCACACCTTCATGATTATTGAGGTTAAGTGCCCCCGGCATTCCACCCGGAAGCATAATCAATGCAGCCTCACTAAAGTCTACTTCATCAAAAAGCATATCTGCCACAACAGTTATGCCATGTGAAGTCTGTACCTGATGATGGCCATTGACACTCACGGTACGTACTTCGATTCCACCACGGCGCAATATATCTACTGGAGCCAGACCCTCGATCTCTTCGAAGCCATCGGCGAGAAATTCATATATTATCTGCATATTTTTATTTAAGACATTCAAGATATTCCTGGATAGTAGACTTTAATCCCATATAGAGCGCATCACAAATCAAAGCATGGCCGATACTTACCTCATCAGTCCAAGGAATCATTTTATAGAAGTAATTGAGATTCACAAGACTGAGATCATGACCGGCATTAAGTCCAATGCCCATCTCACGAGCCATATTAGCAGCCGCTATAAAAGGAGCGATAGCTTTCTCACGGTCAATGAGATAACCCGACGCATACGGTTCGGTATATAACTCTACCCTTTTAGCACCGGCTTTTGCAGCATACTCCACCATCATCGGATCCGGATCTACGAAGATGGATGTGCGGATGCCCGCCTCATTAAACCTTCCAACCACGTCTGTCAGGAAGGTGATGTTTGCTTTTGTATCCCAACCATGATTCGATGTAAGCTGAGAGTCAGAGTCAGGAACGAGAGTTACCTGTGTGGGTTTAACCTGTAGTACCAGATTAGTAAACTTGTCTATCGGATTGCCTTCAATATTGAATTCTGTCTTCAGTTGAGGTTTCAAGTCAAGCACATCTTTATAGCGAATATGACGTTCGTCAGGTCTAGGATGCACAGTAATTCCTTGTGCACCAAATAATTCGCAATCCAAAGCCACTTTTAACACATCGGGATTATCTCCTCCACGAGCGTTACGGATGGTCGCAACCTTGTTGATGTTTACGCTTAATTTTGTCATTTTCTTATTTTTTATCGACGCTATTTCTTCATTTTATCATAGATAAGATGCCGTTTTACGTCATTAATCATTTGCAAAAATAATAAATGTTTGGGAAAAAACATGATGAGAATGAAACAAAGTACATAAAAGGGACAAAAAACAGCAGTACATATTCATATTATTTCGTTATCTGAATATTTATTGAGAGTAAAGGCTCTTCTTATCAAAAAAAAATGTATTTTTGCAACACTATTCCCAAAATACCAAAGAAAATGTCATCCAGCAAATTAAGATTCGCCATTTTTGGTAATTTACACCAAGCAAAGAAATCGGCATCTATACAAAAAATACTCTGTCATCTGTCGGAAAAGGAAGCAGAACTATATATTGATAAAAAATTCTATGAGTTCCTTACGATAGATCAAAAGATCAACGTCAATCCGACTAAACTGATCGAAGGAAATGATTTTAATGCTGATTTTGCTATCTCAATGGGTGGTGACGGTACATTTCTTAAAACAGCAAGTCGGATAGGCAATAAAAACATACCTATTCTCGGTATCAACACCGGAAGACTTGGATTTTTGGCCGATGTTAACCCTTGCGATATTGAGAAATGCTTTGATGCAATCTATACCGGAAACTATTCCGTTGAAGACCGTGCCGTGATAAAAGTGGAAAATGACGGTGGCCCTTTTGAAGGATATCCCTATGCCCTTAACGACGTGGCCATATTGAAACGCGACAATGCCTCTATGATAAGCATAAGGGTAACTATCGGTGGAGAATATCTCACGACCTACATGGCTGACGGACTTGTGATCAGCACCCCGACCGGTTCAACAGCTTATTCGCTATCCATTGGCGGACCAATCATCGTGCCACAATCAGGCATTCTCTCCCTCACGCCTGTAGCTCCCCACAGTCTGAATATGCGACCGATAGTCATTAGTGACGACCGTGAGATAACAATGAGTGTGGAGAGTAGAAGCCATAATTTCTTAGTTGCCATCGACGGCCGTTCAGAGACATGCAAAGAAGATTCTACCCTCAAGATCACCAAAGCCCCGTACACAATAAAGATCGTCAAACACCCAGGGCAAGTGTTCTTCCAGACCTTACGACAAAAACTGATGTGGGGGGCAGACACACGTAACTGACCATATACAAAGAAATAACGACACCATGAAAAAGGAACGACACAGGCTCTTGATTAAATCAAACCTGCTCCAGCTCATCTCTTTGTGCATATTTATATTTTCTTTCTACTGTCTTCCTACAAAAACAATAGCCAGAGAATATACTAAAAGTAATCCGCTCATCATCGAAGGGGACTGGGAATATGCCCCATACGAATATCTCAACGAGAAAGGTGAACCTCAAGGCTTTAATATCGAAATATTGAAGGCCATTCTTGAAGAGATGGATATACCTTATAAAATTGAGTTAAAGGAATGGTCTGACGTTTTAAAAGATATCAGTAATGGTAAAGCAGACCTGGCGTGCGCCATGCAGACTCAGGATCAGAAGAAACGCTACTACTTCAGCAAATCATCATTCGCCTACTGTGAGCTGGGACTTGTCTTCCGTAAAGGTATCGAACCGATACACAGCCTTAGAGATTTGAAGGGCAAGAAGATCATCGTCAAGAAACAAGACGTGGCTTATTATATTCTTGTCGACTCCGGTTTTGCAAAAAACATGGTCTTCGTTGAGAACATGAATGACATGATAAAGCAGATGGCGAAAGGCAAGTTTGACATGGCGATATGGGGACGAGCCCCTCTACACCACCTCATTTATAAATACGGATTCAATAATATAGAATTTGCAGGCATTGGACTGCCTCCCACCCATTATCATTTTATCAGTAAAGACTCTCTTCTGCTCAATCGCGTTAACAGCACATTTATTAAACTGAAAGCCGATGGAACGCTTTCACCCATTTACAACAAATGGTTCAATGAGCTGCCTTCAAAGGAAACACCTGTCTACATTTATTATATCTTAGGCGGACTGATTCTCGTTGTCATCATCTTATATACATTTATAACCACACTACGGTATAAGGTTAAAAAGGCAAACAAAGCTATTCTCAATAGAGATAAACGCATATCTCTCGTTTTACGGGCAGGAAATATATCTGTATTGGAGTTGGATACTACCGATAAGACATTCTATACAATCGATGGTCATGCTATACCTGCAAAGAAATTTAGTTATGAAGATTGTAAACGGAATCTGCATCCCGACGACTTTATAAAATTCGACAATGCCATCAATCGTATTATCAGCGGAGAGATGAACGATTTCAACATGACTATCCGTCAAATAGCTGAAGATTCACACGACTATTATTATTTTGACACTGTCATAACAAAAGTCATCTCCGAGAAACAGGACGGAAGAATGGTCATGTGCACAGTCAAGGACATTACTTCTGAAATGAAGAGACAAATGGAAGAGAAAGAACTGCTTGGGAAATATGAAGTTGTGTTCAACTCTACATCTGTGGGACTGATCTACTGTGATAAGAACGGCATGATGATAGACATCAACGACACTGCCTGCAAATTGTTTCAAATCAGCAAAGAGTCTGATATTCACAGTAAAATGTCAATCAAAGACATGCCATTTCTGAGAGAACTGGTACGGGACAAGGATTGCCCACCTTTTTTTGGTGTTATCAGAATAACGAAAGAGGAACAAATAAAATATCTCCCCAATATTAAGAATCCGGAGAATATGTATCTGAAGACACAAGTTACCACATTTTATGACGAAAGTGGTGACATTCAGAACATCATCATTACTATCATTAACGTGACCGAAATGCGTAATGTGAGCTGCATGCTTACAGAGAGCATGGCGCATCTTAAAGAAGAGAGTGAGAAGGCACGACAGGCAGACAAGCTGAAATCCATCTTTCTTGCCAACATGAGTCACGAGATACGGACTCCACTGAATGCCATTGTAGGATTCTCGAATCTCATCGAGTCAACAGAAGACCCGAATGATATCTCTGAATTTATAAAGATCATCAATCACAACAGCGAAAATCTGCTTCGGTTGATCAACGATATCCTCGACCTTTCCCGACTTGATGCAAATATCATTAAGATAACTCCGGAGAAGACTGATTTCTCGTTGGTATTCAGTCAAATATGTATGACACTGAAACAAAACACGAATATTCCCGGCGTAGAATTCATCACAGATATACCCTATAAAAGTTGCGAGACATTCGTCGACTATAACAGGCTGACACAGGTCATAACAAACTTCGTCATAAATGCAGCCAAATACACCAAAGAAGGTTACATCAAAGTGGGATTCAGATACCAGGATAATGGCCTATATCTCTATTGCGAAGACACTGGAACCGGTATACCGAAAGAACAGTGTGGACGGATATTCGACCGTTTTGTTAAATTAGACGAATTTATCCCCGGCACAGGACTGGGATTATCAATATGCAAGGCCATTGCCGAGCACTGCCATGGAAAGATCGGAGTGGAATCGGAAAGAGGAAAAGGTTCCACATTCTGGATATGGGTTCCATGCAAGGCAGAGATCAAAAAGTAAGCCAATCTGCATAAAAAACTATATAAATTTACATAAAAAAATATTTTTTCATCTAAACTTACATTTATATTCAAAAATATTTTGCTATGTGAATAAAGTTTGCGACCTTTGCACTGTAAATGATTTGACTAAGTATTAGCATTTGATTTAAGGACGTTTAAAAATAAAATTATGGCAGAAAAAATGGAAATTAAGGAGCTGGACCAAGTCGTTGTCCGCTTCTCAGGTGATTCCGGAGATGGTATGCAATTAGCCGGAAACATCTTTTCTACGGTATCTGCTACCGTAGGTAACGACATCTCAACATTCCCGGATTATCCAGCTGACATCCGTGCCCCGCAAGGTTCACTCACAGGAGTGTCAGGATTTCAAGTTCACATCGGTGAAGGCAAAGTCTACACCCCTGGTGACAAATGTGATGTGCTAGTAGCGATGAATGCCGCTGCACTCAAAACACAATATCGATATGCCAAACCTTCCGCTTGCATCATCATTGACACCGACAGTTTCGGTGAGAAAGACCTTGAGAAAGCTGCTTTCAGCTCAAATGATTATCTAGGCGAAATGAACATAGACCCAGACCGTGTCATCGCATGTTCTATCACTCACATGGTGAAGGAATGCCTGGCAGATAGCGGTATGGACAACAAAGCTATTCTGAAATGCCGCAACATGTTCGCTCTGGGACTTGTCTGCTGGCTCTTCAACCGTGACCTGGAAGTAGCAGCGAATTTCCTAAGAGAGAAATTTGTCAAGAAGCCTGCTATCGCAGAGAACAACATTAAGGTAATCAATGCAGGTTACGATTATGGGCACAACACCCACTCGTCTGTAGCAGGAACCTATAAGATTGAATCTAAGGCTGCTGTAAAAGGCCGTTATATGGATATCACCGGCAATAAAGCCACCTCTTATGGTCTTATCGCCGCAGCTGAGAAAGCAGGCCTCCGTCTCTTCCTTGGCTCTTATCCTATCACTCCTGCCACCGACATTCTGCATGAACTGTCAAAGCACAAGAGTCTGGGTGTAACCACAGTACAATGTGAAGATGAGATCTCTGGCTGCGCCAGTGCCATCGGTGCTTCCTTTGCAGGCGCGTTGGCATGCACAAGCACATCCGGTCCGGGTGTCTGCCTTAAATCTGAGGCTATCAACCTGGCCGTCATCGATGAGCTGCCGCTGGTTATCATCAACGTACAGCGTGGTGGTCCTTCAACAGGTCTTCCTACTAAGAGCGAACAGACTGACTTGCTACAAGCTCTCTACGGACGTAATGGTGAGTCACCAATGCCAGTCATCGCCGCAACAAGTCCAACCAACTGTTTTGATGCAGCTTATGCCGCAGCAAAGATTGCTCTTGAACACATGACTCCAGTCATTTTGTTGACCGACGCTTTCGTTGCCAACGGTTCCGGTGCATGGAAGTTGCCAAACATTGCAGAACTCCCTGCAATCAATCCTCCTTATGTTACACCGGAGATGAAGGACAACTATACTCCATACTTCCGCAACCCCGACAATAAGGTTCGTTACTGGGCTATCCCGGGACAGGAAGGATACACCCACATCCTCGGCGGTCTGGAGAAAGACAGTGCTACCGGCGCGATATCAACAGATCCTGAGAATCATGACCTGATGTGTCGTCTGCGTGCAGAGAAGATTGCCAAAATTGAAGTTCCTGATGTTGAAGTTGAGGGATGCGTTGATGACGCCGACCTGCTCATTGTCGGTTTCGGTGGTACCTACGGTCATCTCTACTCAGCAATGGAGGAACTCAATAAGAAAGGATATAAGACAGCTCACGCTCACTTTGAATTTATTAATCCACTGCCAAAGAATACCGCAGAAGTATTGAACAGATACAAGAAAGTGGTTGTGGCAGAACAGAACCTTGGCCAGTTTGTAGCTTACCTACGCAGCAAAGTTGACGGTTTCGTACCTTATCAATTCAATCAGGTTAAAGGTCAGCCATTCGTCGTTGCTGAATTAGCAACAGCATTCGAAGAGATATTAAAGAAATAAACAGGGATATATTAAATAGAAAAGGAAAAATGAGCGAATATACAGCAAAAGATTTTAAGAAGGGACAGCCTCGCTGGTGTCCCGGTTGCGGAGACCATTTCTTCTTGGCTTCCCTGCACAAGGCAATGGCTGAAATAGGTGTTGCACCTTATGACACAGCCGTCATCTCTGGTATCGGCTGTTCGAGCCGTCTGCCATATTACGTCAGCACTTATGCTATGCAGACCGTCCACGGTCGTGCTGCAGCGATAGCTACAGGAGCAAAGGTAACCAATCAGAACCTGAGCGTCTGGCAGGTAAGCGGTGATGGTGACGGACTTGCCATCGGTGGCAATCACTTCATCCACGCAATGCGCCGTAACATTGACATCAATATTATATTACTAAATAACCGTATCTACGGTTTGACCAAGGGTCAGTACTCCCCCACGTCACCACGCGGTTTCGTGAGCAAATCATCACCTTACGGTACTGTCGAAGATCCATTCCGTCCAGCAGAACTATGCTTCGGAGCACGCGGACACTTCTTTGCACGCTCAGTTGCTACTGATGCTGCTCCTACGGTAGAGATACTGAAAGCTGCTCACGCTCATAAGGGTGCTTCCGTTTGTGAGATTCTGCAGGACTGCGTTATCTTCAATGAAGGTACTCACAATGACGTATACACCAAAGAGGGACGTGCAAAGAATTCCATCTATCTGGAACAGGGCAAGCCGATGATTTTCGGTGAGAATAAGGAGTTCGGTCTGATGCAGGAAGGCTTTGGCTTGAAAGTAGTAAAAATAGGAGAAAATGGGGTTACAGAGAAAGACCTTCTAGTACATGACGCCCACTGCGAGGATGATACCCTCCAGCTGAAGTTAGCGCTTATGGACACCAAGGATGGTTTCCCTGTCGCATTAGGAGTAATCCGCGATGTTGCTGCACCCACATACGATGATGCTGTCAATGAGCAGATTGAAGAGATTAAGGCAAAGAAATCTTACCATAATTTCACAGAACTGCTTGAGACCAATGATACTTGGGAAGTCAAGTAATTTTGACTTTACTTGCATATAAATGAGTAAACGCCCCGCGATGGATTTTCGCGGGGCGTTTTATTGTATAACCATTTATTTACACCCGTTTTCAAAATTACATAACAGACTGTATCAAAGATATATAGAAAATGCTTTAATTATGATTGTATTTATATAAATGTTAAAAAATAAAATACAAACAAATTAATGGGATATATTTGGAATTTTTTTTATACTTTTGTTTTTCGAATGGGAATAAGCCACACTAAAACCGTCTCTGAGTAAACTTATAATTCGAAAAAAGCTAAAAATTGACGGAAACCCATAAAAACTAAGTTGTCTCCCTCTTCGTTTGCACTTTAAAATTGAATGTAACTCTAAAAAACCTAAATATGAAGAAATTATTTATTGCTGCTATGATTATAGTCTTATCTGTCCCATCTATGGCTCAGCGTAAGACTGAAATTATAGAAACACCTGCCACTCAAATTCAAGATGATGGTATGGTATTGAAAAGAAAGGTCGCCATTGGACGTTTTTCTAATGAGACGCAGTACGCCAAGGGTCTTTTCTATGATAAGGAGAATGACCCAATGGGAAAACAGGCTCTGGATATTCTTTCTTCAAAACTCGCTGCTTCCGGGAAATTTCTATTGTTAGAGAGAAGCGATCTTGCATCATTGTTGGAAGAGTGCCAAAAAGGAGAGAAAAGTTCTGCTGCTATCGGGGCTGACTATATGATCATCGGTTCCATCACAGAATTTGGCAGAAAGAATACCGGGAAAAATGGAGTCTTCTCCTCTCAAAAGACGCAAACTGTAGAAGCCACAGTGGCTGTCCGATTGATTGACGTGTCAACAGGATTGATCATCTATTCGGATGAAGCAAAAGGTTCAGCTGAACTTACGACTAAGACCACAATGGGAGTTGGTGGACAAGCAAGTTACGATGCAACATTAAGCGATAAAGCTATATCTGAAGCCATCGGCCAACTTGTGGAGAATATTATCAATAAATGTACCAACAGTTCATGGAAGACATACTTTCTTTCATCTGATAACGACGCAGTCTTGATTGCCGGAGGCAAAAGTCAGGGCATCAAAGAAGGTATGACATTCTCAGTGATGACCAAAGGAAAGAAGGTTAAGAATCCTCAAACAGGCATTATGATTACGCTTCCAGGAAAGAGTGTAGGCCAGGTTAAGGTAGTCTCAACAGGAGGAGATACCCCCGAAACTGAATATTCTTTTGTGAAAGTTACTTCTTCTGAGAATATAAATTCTTCAAACTTAGAAAACTATATAATAGAACAATCAAAATGAAAAAGCTTCTATATTTATTGGTTCTGCCTTTAATGCTTTTAAGCTGCAAGGCAAATTTCCCGGTTACTCAGGAATCAGGAAAAGAAGATATGGCATATCTTATATTTATCAGCGCAAGTCAATATGTTGGTAAGGATGTGCAAGTAACGATCGACAACGGTCAACCATTTACAGCAAGAGTTGTAAAGGCAAAGCAGTCAAACCGTAGAGGCACTCAATATGGTATTGGTACAGGAACCCGAACATTGAAAGTCAGCTGTGAAGGAAAGAGTCTTTATGAGAAAAAGATTTTCATTTCTACGCAAGAAGTCAAACAAATAATACTACCTTAATGAAAAAATTATTTTTAGCAATTGTAGCAGTATCAGCTTTATCATCTTGCAATACAACTCAGCCTTTGTATTCATGGTATAACTATGAAGATGCTACTTACCAATACAAAAAGAAGTCTACAGAAGAACTTCACGTAAAGATGTTGGAACAATATCAAAAATTGATAGAGAAACAAAAAGGGACTCGTGGTGTTGTTCCTCCTGGAATGTATTCAGAATACGGCTATGAGTTGTATAAAGCGGGAAAGAAAGAGGAAGGTTTGAGTTTCCTTAAAAAAGAAATAACACTCTATCCTGAATCGGAGAAATACATCTCACGTATCATTAAACAACTGGAAAAATGAAAAAGATAATATTATTAGCTTTGGCTGTAGTCGCATTGGTATCCTCTTGTACTACACCTATAACCATGGGTAAACAGTACCCTGCCATGTATGAAGAAAAGCCTGTATCTATTGCGATCATGCCCCCTATCAATCAAACGACACATGCAGAAGCAAAAGATTATTTCTATACAACGATGTACTTGCCACTTTGTGAAAAGGGCTATTACGTTTATTCTCCTTACCTGACTATGGAAATGTTCCAGCAAGAGAGTGGCTACGATGCTGAACGATTTATTGAAGGTGATTTAAGTATTTTCCAAAAAGTGTTGGGCGCAGATGCTGCTATGTTTACAATCATCAAAGACTGGAGACGTAACAACATTGGTGGAGCTCTGACTGTAGATGTAGAATACATTCTGCGTTCAACGAAGACAGGTCAGACTTTATACGCCAAAGAAGGCCAAATTTGCGTAGATACCAGCATTAATGGTGGCAGTGGTGGATTCGGAGCCCTTGTTGGACTCATTGCAACAGCCATCAATACAGCCGCTACCGACAAAATTATAGCAGGAAGAAAGTGTAATGCTTTTGTCCTATCAGACCTGCCAGCCGGAAAGTACTCTACATGGTATGAGAGAGATGCAACGAACCCAGCTAAAAAGAAACTGATAAAAGCCACCATCAAATGATCCCTAAGATACATGGGTAATTATTAAAGAATAACTTTTGTACTTTGGCTATTATACTACAGACAGTGTTGGTTCATTGAAAGCCAAAGAAACATGTTATTCATCTTCATCCCCCAAATCATAAATAGGCTGTCTTACCGCAGTTGCCTTAGAGGTAAACTCGCGCTGGACAGTCCATGTGATTGGGTCACGGTGCCCTATAGGAAGGAACTTCACCTGATAGCCCTTGATATGTTTCCCGATGTTGAAATCATCAGGATTTTCGACGCCTTCACTCTTCGCTACAACATGGAAAGTACCGATACCGTCAAGTTCAACCTTCTTGCCGTCAAGTAACGCACGTCGCATTTCTGATAACTGTCAAATATTTAAAACCGTATTTACCACAGGTAACTGACAATAAGATTCAGGTTGTAAACAAGTATTCTGCCTCAGTTTATCACAACAAGTCATACAGCCCCCATTTTGGAGGCTGTAGATAAAAGACTTGTGATTACTTATCATGAAATTTCTCCAATGGCCCTATACCTTTATTGTAGAAAATATCAAATAAATGGTTATCATTTGCAATAATTTTACCATCAGGTCCGATAAGGATATATGAAGGAGCTTCCGGAATATCATAAGCCTTCACAGCAGGTGAATCCCATTGGCGAAAATCTGACCACTGCACCCAAGGCAGTTTGTTGTCTCTGATAAATGACATCCATTCATTTTTGTCCTTGTCCAATGAGATTCCGATGATTTGCAGTCCCTTATCTTTATATTTATTATACAAAGACTTCCAATAAGCGAAATTCACTCTCTGACTCATATTCTTACTTGACCAATAGAGTATCATTACATATCCTTTGCCAACGTACTCACTAAGTTTATGTTTTACATCCATGGTATCCGTACATTCAATATCGGTATATTTCATTCCGGGCTTTCGATTACCTACGTATGTCCAAACAGTATCATTCAAATTATAAGTTTTGATATTACTATCAATAATTCGTCCGTCAGGACCAATAAGAATATTCTGATAATCATTTGAAAGCAGATAAGCTTGAGGTACATGCGAAGATGTTAGATTTGTCCATGTCAGGCCTTCTCTTTTTACAAAATCCTTCCATTTCTTCGTATTCGGGTTAAGAGAGACACTGACGACTTTCAACCCCATATTATTATACGCTTTATGGAGAAACTTTAAATAATAAATAGAAGACTGCCCCTTAAGTAAAACATTATCTGACCAGAAACTGAGTAACACATATCCTTTGCCAACATATTCACTTAACTTGTGCTGTTTGTCATGAATATCTTTACACGTAAAATCCGTGATCTCCGCTCCCGGCTTCAGAGACTCCAACGCATCATAATAATGCTGGACATTTTGCATCAAAGGATGGTTTGAATACATATATTTCATTTCAAACAGGTTTTGCAATATCTTTATATCCAGATGTTTGTAGATGTTATTCATAAGATAGACAGAAATCATATTATCAACATTATTACGTATTGCATCAACATGAATCTTTGTCACTTCATCCAATACTCGTTTAAAACCTTTCGAATCATAAATAGCATTATCCTGATAGTGTGAACACTTTCCTAATTCATCCACAAGACTATCTATTTGTCTTTGATATATAAACAGTTTGTTATTTAATTCAGAACCTGCTGCTACCCCATTCAACATATTAATCTTTATAGGAATGGAATCTACGATAAACGCCATTTCATGACCTATGCCATCATTTACCTTAATAATTTCATTATTGTACATTATATTCTCAAAAGAGAATTTTCCTCCATTGACAACCACACTGTATTCTTTTTTTTTCAATGGATCAGCAGTTATATTGCTTATCGTTACAGACGTAACCAATGGCGATGTACTACCTAAGAGACTGAACTTCACCTGTTTTTCCTTGTCATAATAATCACCAGCATCCACAAAATTTGGAATATCAATATTCTTCAAAGATGGAGCTTGAAACACATTCCAAAGAGTGAAATAATCAGACAATCCGTTTAAAACATAATCACTATTTCTTATTCCATCATATTTTTCACTTTTCTGATACAATGTTTTATATGCAAGAATCACATTCTCTTTCATGTCCTCATTCCGGCTGGCATTTGGTATTTTATTGACAAGTTCATGAAAATAGACATTAGCTTTCGTTATTTGGTCGACAGTCAACACACCAGAGAAATTTTGGCAAAGTTTACCTAGAGCCAATACCGCGGCATTGCTAAAATCAATCGTATTAAATATATTTCCTTTCGAAATACGGTCAAACAGCTGTGATAATCTGATAATTTGCGCCAACAGCACATCGCCATCCACTGTATTTGTCTGATTAACATGCTGAATATTCCGTTTTTCGCTCGTCCTTTGCATATATCGATCAAAAATTTCTTTGTTCAGCCCTGATACAAAGCCAGTCAAAAGATTTGTAGAATCCGGAGAATAATAGTCTGCTTTCTTTGCACATCGATAACCGTCAACCACAGACCCAATAATATGGTAACCAGCACTATCTTTATTTTCTTCATTCCAATATGACTGCCACGACAACTGATAAAAACTTTGTTTTCCACCATTCTCATCGAAGACAATATAAGATCGG
>OBMA010001156.1_pt1 | contig 16120 bp, 14 predicted proteins | sample 1539141 | NCBI WGS metagenome assembly OBMA01 (sample SAMEA3991484, study PRJEB22521) | metagenome | biome: anthropogenic terrestrial biome; feature: sewage plant; material: raw primary sludge | place: Sweden | collected 2012-09-26 | reverse complement strand
AATTAGAATTTTCAACATTAAAACAAGGTCATAGGGCGGTCTACCACCATGAGATTTGTTTTTTAAATCATACTTAAAAATCCGGTTAAGAGTTGGGCGAAAACACTCGAAATCAACCACTTTTTCTAGCCGCTCAAGAGGGTCTCCTTTTAAACTTAATTTTTCAAGATAGTCGCTATCTCCAAATAAATTCATCTTCAATACCTCGTTAGCTTATTTTTAATCTATTATACCTCTTTTCATACGTTTTTAGAGGTGCCCTAAACTGTTTGACTTGGTTTGATGCGGGTTTCTCTACTATAAAAATTGAGTAGCAAAGGATTGTTATGAGCGAAAGCATTACGTAGATTTTTAGATAATTTTGTTAAATGAAAGGCGTATTTTAACTGACTATAATTTGTCAGCTTGTAATAAAACTCTATGAAAAAGGATAGAGAACCAAATGGTAGGATTTCGAGTAAGCTCCAAACAGCTATGTTTTCATTGTGTTTTCTATAAAAAACTTGCTGATAATTATTTTTTTGTAGGTAGTTAAGGGCGATATGATAACTTTTCGGACTTTCATTTTTGAACTTTTCGACAACGGCATAGCCATTTTCGGAATCATCAAGTGTGATTAAATCTAAAATTTTCACTTTGACAGCATGTTCGTAGTCAAGAGACATTTTTAAAATCAAATATCTTAATGCCATATCAATAGTTGCTAGATCACTAAGCATGGCAAAATCTAAGTTTTCATATTTGCCATTTTTTTTGTTGAAATTAGTCCGATAAGACATCAGCTTAAACAGGTAGTTGTTTGACTGTAACACTTTAATTGCTTCGTGCTCGCTTATAAAATTAAATGTTATACCTTTATTTTTTAAATGTGAAATCATCTCTTTATAATCTAACTTTGGCTTTTGCATTATGACCTTTCATTTTACGTTTTAACCCTTTTATTAGTGTCAGCAACCATGTCAAACTCTTGATTTACCAGAACACTGTCAAATAACTGTGCTGATGATTTTAAAGTCGCAGTTGGGTATGATTTAGCTGTCTTTGTATTTTAGTTTTTGACCGTGAAGATAGAGGTTATTTTGTTTATTTGTAGTACTTTGATATGGGGACTACTGTCTGAGAGGTCAAAAGTTTCTTGAAAAAGATATAATCATCACTGTACTAGTCTGATTATATTGAATCACCATAGATTGGTATGAAAAAAGTCAGCTAAGCTAATGGTAGAGATCACAATCAACCTGTTATGGCTTAAACTGACAGTCAAAATTAAGCGGTAAGCTCAAACTTGAGTCAAGACAGTGAGTTAAGTCACTGTCTTTGATTTAAGTGTACCATTTATAAAACGAGGTGTAAATATTATGACAAAAAAATGAAATGATATAAAAAGAAGTGAAGGATACAATTTATTACGAGCGTGCTGATGATGGTTTTTTTATTTGTTTTGATAAACAAGACATCCAAAATGACGTATAGTTTACAAATGAGCAGGTTTAGCATAAAATAGTAATAGACACAATCAACACAGATTCCCCCTGATTTTCAAGGGTTAAAAGTCATGTGTATAGGTTGTAAAACATAGGAAGATAGCGTAAGAAATGAAACTATTAGCTTTTGATACCTCAAGCCAGGCCCTGTCTGTCGCTTTGACAGAAGATGACAACCTGCTTGGGAAGATCGACTTAAACATCAAGAAAAATCACAGTATAACGCTCATGCCAGCGATTGACTTTCTGATGACAAACGCAGGGCTTCAGCCTGAAGACTTGGACCGAATCGCTGTGGCACAAGGCCCAGGCAGCTACACGGGACTTCGTATCGCTGTAACGACAGCCAAAACCTTAGCTAGCACGCTCAACATCGACCTCGTCGGTGTATCAAGCCTAGCTGCTATCGCGGCCAATGTTGACGTGGCTGGCAAAGTTGTGCCCCTCATTGATGCCAGACGTCAAAATGTCTATGCTGGCATATATGAAAATGGTACAAGCATCAGTCAAGAGCATCATGTTGAGCTTGATAAGTTAATGGACACGCTGAAAACTGAAGAAAGACTGTATTTTACAGGTGAGCTGGCAAACTTTCGTGAGCTGATTTCACAGACCTTACCACAAGCCAAATTTGTTGAAAATGCAGAGCGCAGATTGCCTAACGCCTATCAAATCGCGCGCTTGGGCGCAGGTTACGAGCCGGTAAATGTGGACGCATTTGTCCCAGAGTATTTGAAAAAAGTTGAAGCGGAAGAGAAATGGTTGGAGACGCATGCAGAAGATCAAGGAAATGATACACACTATATCCACAAAATTTGAGGTTCATGATTTTCGGCAATATCGGGCTTTTGATGATGTCGATTTAGATGTGGTGATGGGGCAAGCACGATATCGGATCGCTGAACGTGAAGATATTGTCAGCTTTCTAGCGATTGAGCGGGATGTCTATGCCGGTGATACGCCGTGGACTTTTTCGCATTTTGAGCATGAGATCAAAACCAATGACCTAGCGATTTTTCTGACGGCTGAGGCTGATGGTAAAATCATAGGTTTCATCGGGGCACGTGTTGTACCGGAGAAAAACTCGGTTCACTTGTCAAATTTAGGTGTGTTCAGAACCTACCAACGCCAAGGTATTGGGTCAAATCTTGTCAAGAGACTGGCTGAACTGATGCGACAACTGGGTCTCGATTCACTGACTTTAGAAGTGAAAAGAAATAATTTACCTGCCCAAGCTATGTATCGAAAACTAGGGTTTGAGACAAAAGAAATTTTACCCGGTTACTATGAAAATAAACTAGATGGCCTTTGGATGGTCAAGCAGTTAGCGCCAGCAAGTGATCAAGAAGCTGTATGATCACGATTCGAAAACTCAATTTTTTGACAGACTGCTATCGAGATTTTGCAGGAGACATTCAAGCGATTTTAGACGAGCTATACGAAGTCTCGCCCTGGACCTTTGAACAGACTTTTGCGGATCTTTTACGTGAGGAGACCGTTTACTATTTGGCCTTTTCAGAAGACCAAAAAGTTCTTGGTTTTTTAGCGCTGTCAGTCGTTATGGATGAAATTGAAATTACTAACATTGCTGTTGCTAAGGCTTATCAATCGCAAGGGATTGCCAGTATATTGCTCAAACAACTAGCAGAACTTGACGGTAAAATTTTCCTAGAAGTCCGTGCCTCAAATGATAAAGCTCGAAGATTATATGAAAAATTCGAGTTTGAAGCTTATTATCAGAGAAAGGATTATTATCAAAATCCGCAAGAAGATGCGATTTTAATGAAGAGAGAAAAATGACAGAACATTATATATTAGCTTTTGAGACCTCCTGTGATGAGACCAGTGTCGCGGTCTTGAAAAATGGTCAAGAGCTGTTGAGTAACGTGATTGCGAGTCAAATAGAGAGTCACAAACGTTTTGGTGGTGTCGTGCCCGAAGTGGCCAGTCGTCACCATGTTGAAGTAATCACGGCTTGTATCAACGAAGCCTTGGCAGAAGCTGAGATCACACCAAGTGATTTGACAGCTGTTGCCGTCACTGAAGGGCCAGGTCTTGTTGGCGCGCTACTCGTAGGTGTTGCAGCAGCTAAAGCCTTTGCTTGGGCCAATCACTTACCACTTGTGCCAGTCAATCACATGGCTGGGCATTTATGGGCAGCTCGCCAAGTCAAACCGCTTGAATTTCCACTGATGGCTTTGCTTGTCAGTGGTGGTCATACAGAACTTGTCTATGTGGCAGCACCAGGTGATTATAAAATCATCGGTGAAACCCGAGATGATGCTGTTGGCGAAGCCTACGATAAGGTTGGTCGAGTTATGAATTTGACTTACCCCGCGGGGAGAGAAATTGACGGTCTGGCCCACCAAGGCGAGGATGTCTTCAACTTTCCGCGTGCCATGATGAAGCATGATGATCCCGCCCTAGAATTTAGTTTTTCAGGTCTCAAATCTGCCTTTATTAACACCGTTCATAATGCGGAACAAAAAGGTCAGACACTTGATAAAAAAGATCTGTCCGCTAGTTTTCAAGCCGCAGTAATGGATGTATTAATGGCTAAAACAAAAACTGCCTTAAAACAATTTCCAGTAAAAATGCTCGTGGTTGCAGGCGGTGTGGCGGCAAATCAAGGCCTACGTGAACGTCTAGCCACTGAAATTACAGATGTTGATGTGGTGATCCCACCACTCAGACTTTGTGGCGACAATGCAGGCATGATAGCTTATGCTAGTGTCTGCGAGTATAACCAGGGACATTTAGCAGGACTAGACTTAAATGCACGACCTAGTTTGACCTTTGAGTCATTAAAATAAATCGTTCAAAGTAATCACATTGGGGGATAGGATTGCTTTTTGATCAGATGGTAGAGCCTTTTGTCAAGGCGATCAAAAAGTTGTTGACATGACGTTGGGGAGACGGAAAATGACACATTATGTAGGATTTGATATTGGGGGAACATCAGTTAAATATGGTCTGGTAAACGAAGCAGGCGAGATCCTTGAAAAAGGTTCATTTGTCACAACACCAGATGATGGGGAACTGATGATTGCCAACATGGCAAAGCAAGTCAAAACTTATCAAGAAAAGCAGGATATTCTAAGTGTTGGCGTTAGCGTGCCAGGCATTGTTCGTAAAGATGGCTATATGGTTACTGCTGGTGCCATTACAGCCTTCTTCGATATCAACTTAAAAGAGGTCTGTGAAGCAGCCTTTCAGCTACCAGTTGTCGTCCAAAATGATGCCAACTGTGCTGCGATTGCTGAACAATGGATTGGGAATGCACAGGGTGTTTCAGACTATATCGTGATTGCCCTAGGGACAGCTGTTGGTTGTGGTATTATCATTAATAATGCGGTCTATCAAGGTGCGCATGGTGCAGCTGGTGAAATTGGTTGGACCATGCAACAACCGCTTGATTATTCGCAAGATCTCGAAGCTGGTTCTTGGAATTTTACAAGTGGCGTTGTGCTAGGGCTCTATAACCGCTATCAACAAGCGACAGGTAAAGAAGTGACAGATGCGCGCGTGATCTTGGATCTCGTTCGTAAAGGCGATGCGCAAGCAAGCAAAGTCATGGATCGTTATTATGAAGATGTGGCTAAAGGCCTGCTCAATCTTGTCTGTGCTTTTGATCCAGAAGTGATTTTACTGGGTGGTGGCATTAGTGCCAACGATGAATTCTTATGTCATTTATCAGAGCGAGTCGACAAGATTAAGCAACATCACAAGTCATTAAACCATTTAACTGGTGTGACTGTTGCAGATATTAAACCTTGCTTATTACGCAATGATGCTGGCTTAATTGGCGCTGTTTATCAAGCTAAACAAATTGTCGTATAAAATAAAAACTCCTCTTGGTTGGCCTTCCAAGAGGAGTTTTCGCTTATTGTATGATCACTAATCTAGGAAAGTAGTGTCTATCATTGTTGTTGAGGCGATGAGCCATTTACCTTCCACTTTCTTTAAGGTATGATTCGCGGTTGCAATATGATCTCGATACTTGTTTTTGCCTAGATTCGTCGTCTTTTGTTTTGTTTCAACTAAACAATGTGTTTTATCTTTCTTGAGTACGCGAAAACCGTCCAGACTGATCTTAACAGTATAACTGTCAAGAAAGGCTCTGATTTCCTTTTGACTGTCTTTGCGTGCTGTTGGGACAAGTGTTGTCAGGTAGTCATCAATCTTTTTTTGGTTAATGGCTATCAGGTTATGGTGAATCAAATCAAATAATGGTTGTTCTGATTGATCAGCAATGACAATTTTGTCCGCACTAGTTTGTTTGCGATTATCTGAACCTGTCTGATAAAGTTGATAAGCAACGAAAATCAGAGCTAGAACAGTACTAAATAGCAGGATTTTTTTCAGCATAGCCATTCTCCTTGTGGTGTTTACGATAGTCACCGGGTGTTAAGCCAATGAGTTTTCGAAATTTTCGAGTGAAATTAGAGACATCATAGTAGCCGGCGTCATAGATAATCTGTTTGATAGGGCGTTCTGTCTCAACTAGTTCTGATTTGATATAATCCAGTTTAAGTTCAGCAGTCATCTTAGCAAAACTTAAGCCTGTTTCTTGTTTGATAAATTTTGTTAAAAAAGTTGTAGAAACATTGAAAGTTGCCGCAAAATTCTCCAGTGAAAAATCAGGATCTCTAAAGTTATCTTTGAGATAGGCGATAATCGCTTGTTTTTGCATGGAGGACTTAGAATTTTTCAGGCCAGCGATATTGGTCGCAATTTCACAACATAATTTTGATAAGGTTGGATAGAGATGAGTTGTGAGTAGTGGTTGATCAAGCTGTTTGAAGATGGTTTCTGTCATCGGCAAATTTTCTTGATTGATCAAGGCAATTAGATGATTGAATAGGCTAGAAGTATAATATTGTCGGATATTAATCGGTAGCGCTGCGAGAAAATGCTCATCGGTCAACTCTTTTAAGAGTTCCTGAATCAAAGGCGTTGCATTTTCTTTGATGGCAGCGATGAGTTGCAGGCTTTTATTAAGTTTAAAATCTAGAGTTGTTTTTTTGCTGAGTTCAGAGGAGTCATAAAAATGAATACGCTGCGTATCGCCCGTCATATCTGTATGCTCTAAGATGGTTAATGCTTCAATATAAGCTGTATTGATATCAACGAGTTGGTGTTTAGGTTGACTAAAGAAGATGCCACTGTTAATTGGCAAATGATCAATTAACCAATTTTGAATAGATAGATTCAACGTTGCTGTATGATTCAGCTCAAAAATAATGGCAAGTCGTTTTTCAAAGGGAAACTCAATTAAATGTGTCGTGTAATCCAGATGCTTTTGCTTGAGATTTCTGATGATAACGGTTTTTTGCTTGAGATTATCTAGTTTATCAGTAGAAAAATCAGTTGAGATCAGGCCTAAAAAGTAGGTAGCAGTAGGATTTGGAAGGAGACCACAATCACTCATTTTTGAACTTATTTCGCTTTGCTTGGTTAGAATACCTTGAATCAGTTCATGCCAGAAGACGTCTTTGAGAACTTCTTGGTGATTTTCAACCTCAGCCTGAATCACGCGATGTTGATTTGAGAGGTGTTTCGAAACATTTGAGAAAAAATCACCTTCAATTTCGTTATTAAGTTCATCTTTGACAATTTTATTAAAGTCTTCGTTTAGTTGTGCAATTGGCGCATAAATATGTCGACAAATTAGGAAAATAAGTACTAGTCCAAGAAATAAGGAGGCAAGTCCAAGGATTACAAAGGTAATTCTCAAGCCATTGAGTCTTTGGATCAATAATTTTTTGCTTAACCCGACTTCAATTAGTGATGTTCGGAATTTTTTCTGAGAACTAATTAAATTTGTCTTCTTGTCTAACTTGGCAAGATTTTTAGCAGTTGTTGCAAACAGTGTACCATTTTGATAAAGGGTAATATCCTGATCTGTCAATAGTTGGTATTGCGTCAGGAATTCATTGAGTTTTTCTTGATCAAAGATAAATAGGATCGTCAAATTAGAATTTGAATTTACAGGGACATAGTACTGCAAAAGTTGTCCTTGTTTATGATCAAGGTAGTCGGAACTTGTCAAAAGTTGCTGCTTTGTTTTGAAATTTTGAGACAAAGTCGTTGCGGTTAATGATGTTTGGGGATATTTATAAGTCATGAACGCATCTGTACTCAAGGTACCTGCATGAGAATATAAGATGTTTTTGGGTGCATAATAGATAAAAATTTCTTTAACAAGGTCTTTGTTGGTAATCATATAGCGCTGCAGCTCATTTTTAGTCCGTGTCGCATACAATGGATCTTTTAGATAGTATGGATTAAGATCGGTATTTGTAGCTAAATCATCGGAAATTTTATCTAATGAGGTGAATTCTGAATCTAAGGCCTGGTGTACTCGATTCAAGGTCGTATGATTATCTGATACGATTTGGCTTTTTGTATGTTGACTTAAAATATAGTATATTATACCTGTCAAAATTAAAAAAGGTAGCAAAAAAATCAAGAGATAATTCAAAAAGTATTTTTTAAAAAGCGAATTATGGTAAAGTGTCTTGAATTTATTCATGATTAGCCTCTACTTTGAGCATAGCTTGTAAAGCAAAGTGAGCGATTGGTAATAGCAATAGCGGGACGAGTCCGATGAGCACTAAAATGGGAAAAAGTGTCATCAGAGCACTTGCCAAGAGAAGTCCTGCGAGCATGGCGACAGTCGGGATAAGATTTGCTAAAAACAGATAAGCAGCTTGTTTGAAGTGCTGTAAGACTGTTAGGTTATACCGCGTCAGACTTGGGAAAAGATAGCAAGCAATACCAAGAAGTAATACAAGTAAGGTGAAGAGTGCGAGATGTAAGGGAAGGCTATGTAAGAAGCTTTTAGAAATTTGTAAATCTACCACTAAAAATAGGAAAAGAGCAGATAGGCTAAATCCTAAGAGATTAGCAGATTTGACAGCAAGCAAGTTGGCAGAAGATAAAGACGGTGTTATCATTCGTGGCTATAATCTATTAAATGAGTCAATCAAGCACACTGTGAGTCTATCAGGGAAAACAGCAGTTGTGGCCAATCTATTGGAAGAAGTAACCGATGCGCATGTTGGTCTGTTAGGGCCCGCTGATATTCAGACGTTAAGGTTTAGACCCTGTGGAAAGATAAATCATGGGCATGACACTCTCTGAGATTGATACACGCTTTGGCACAGCAAATGATCCGGATTTTTCTCACGGGAATTGTCTGCCAGTTACAGCACTGCCCTTTGCCATGAATCATTTTGTTCCACAGACAAATGGCAATCGCGGATCATGGTGGTTTCACCCAGATGACCGGATGTTGGAAGGGTTTCGATTAACCCATCAGCCAAGTCCATGGGTTGGTGATTTCACAACTTTTATCATGCAGCCAATTTCGGGAAACGACGAGCCAAAATCAATCTATCAAGCTAGGACAAGTTATCGACAGCAAACAGCCGTTTTTCAACCTGATTATTTAAGACTTGAAAGCGAACGCTATCACCTAACCACCCAACTTGTTCCAAGTATATATGGTGCAGTATTAAAAATTACTTATCAGCAAGAGCGTCCAGGTTTATTGCTACATTTGCCAAGGCGTCAATCCTTTGAACAATTAGATGACCAAACGATTGTCGTTAGCCTGACGTATAATCAAGCCAGTCATGATCAGCACTTGACCATGTATCTGGCGCTGACGGTCACAAGTCCCATTTGGGAAGTTAAGCAGGATAACCCTGAGAATGTTCGCTTGTATTTTGAAGCGGCTAGTCAAGAACAACTGGTCACACTTGCGACATCTTTTATTTCAAAGGAACAAGCCTTGCTTAATTTAGCGCGTGAATCCAGTCAATCCTTTGAAGACAAGCAAGCAGATGCGACGGCAACATGGCTAGATAAACTCAATCGGATTCAAATTGAGGATGAGAAAATGGAACAAGTGGCGGTCTTCAAACACTGTCTTTATCGAGCTTTTCTCTTTCCGACACGTTTTTATGAATTAGATGACAAAAGTCAGCCTATTCATTACCAAATGGTCACGCAAACAGTTGAAAAAGGGGTTTATTATACTAACAATGGTTTTTGGGATACAGCTAAAACCGGTTACCCGCTTTTCAGTTTGATTGCTCAAGATGACTTGTCAGAAATGCTAGAAGGCTTCCTGAATCACTATCGTGAGGTGGGGTATTTGCCCAAATGGCTATCGCCAGACGAACTTGGTATGATGCCGGGAACCTTGATTGATACCGTCATTGCTGATGCATGTGTTAAAGGAATTCGACTAGACTTGATGCCTGAGTTTTTGACGGCCATGATAAAATCAGCAACGCTTGAAAGCTCTGATATCAGATATGGTCGTCAAGGTGTGACGGCCTATCAAGCACTGGGGTATGTGCCAAATGACTATCCTGAAAGCGTCAATGCAACACTTGACTATGCTTACTCTGACTTCTGTATTGCACAAGGTGCTAAGTGCTTAGGAGAAGAAAGAATTTTTGAACGATATCTGATGCGTGCTCAAAATTATCGTAATTGTTTTGATGTGCAGACAGGTTTGATGAGAGGTAGAAATCGAGCAGGTCAGTTTGCTCCTGATTTTTCTCCGCTTGCTTGGGGTGGCGCATACACTGAAGGCTCGGTTTATCAAAACGGATGCTCTGTTGTGCACGATGTTGCTGGCTTGGCAAAGCTATATCCTAATCGTTCAGCCTTCATTGCCCACCTTGATACCCTTCATCAAACGCCACCCAATTTTGAAGTGGGTAGCTACGGCACTCAAATTCACGAAATGAGCGAAATGGTGGCCTTAAATTTTGCGCAAGTAGCCATTAGCAATCAACCGAGCTTTCATGTCCCTTATCTTTATCATTTTGTCGGGCAACCCTACAAGGCACAAGTTGTGCTCAAACAACTGATGATGAAAGCTTTTCATCCGACGCCACAGGCTTTTCCGGGTGATGAGGATAATGGGTCAATGGCCAGTTGGTTCCTCTTTAATAGCCTAGGGTTTTATCCTTTCTGCTCTGGAAGTGGTGAGTATACCCTTGGGATTCCTTTGTTTGACAAAGCGACACTTTACCTGTCTAATGGGCAAGAACTAATCATAACAGCTAATCAAACAGCTGAACAATACCAATTTGTAGATGAGGTTGAGCTAAATGGTCAAGTAAGTACATCTCTTGTGCTCAAGCATGATGACATCATGCAAGGGAAAGATATTGCCTTTAAACTAAGCCTTGTGCCAATCATAAAAGAGGTTGCAGCAGATGATTTACCAACTTCTCTAACTCAAAAATAAATAGAAAGCAAAACAATGAAAACATTTCCAGAAAATTTCTTGTGGGGAGCAGCCACATCTGCCCCACAATCTGAAGGAGCAAGCCGAATCGACGGTAAGTCAGACAGTACTTGGGATAAGTGGTTTGAAATGGCACCAGAACGATTCAACGATAATCAAGGGCCACAGATTACCTCAGATATGTATCACCAGTACAAGGAAGATGTGCAGCGTATGAAAGCTATTGGGATGAATTCATTTCGGACCTCCATTTCGTGGACACGCCTACTTCCTGACGGTCAACACCTCAATCCTAAAGCTGTCGCCTTCTACCGAGATTATTTTCAAGAACTGAAAGCAAATGGCATTGAACCGATTATTAATCTCTTTCATTTTGATATGCCCTGGTGGCTCATGGAGAAAGGGGTTTGGGAATCGCGCGAGTCTGTTGATACTTTTGCCTGCTATGCCAAAACCGCCTTTCAAGCGTTCGGGGATTTGGTGCAAAATTGGACAACCTTTAATGAACCCATGGTTCACATTGAGTGTAGCTATCTACAAGGATATCATTATCCGGCCATTCACGATTTCAAAAAAGCAGTACAAGCTGGTTATCACACTTTAATGGCCCATATCAAAGCCGTCTCGGAGTTTCGAAAATTGCAAATAGAAAATGCAAAGATCGGCATTCTTCTGAATATTTCACCTGCTTATGCGAAAAGTGATGCACCAGAAGATTTAAGAGCAAAAGAGATAGCAGATCATCTCAATATCTTTTCTTTCCTAGATACAACGGTTTTAGGTCAGGTCCCAGCTTTTCTAATCGACATCCTTGCAGAAAATCAACTTTTACCAGAAACGGTTGCTGGTGACAAAGCCTTGATTGCAAATAATCCAGTAGATTTTGTTGGTATGAATTACTATCAACCTTTCCGAGTACAAGCCAAGTTAGATAGCAAACAGCCAGCAGAAGATCCATCAGATTTGTATGCCAGCTATGTCTGGCCCAACCGTCGGATGAATGAGTACAGAGGTTGGGAAATCTATCCTGAAGCCTTATATGATGTTGCCATGCTCATGAAAACGAAGTATCATAATATCCCTTGGTTTGTTTCTGAAAATGGCATGGGGGTTGCGGATGAAGCGCGGTTTGCAGATAAAACGGGAATGATTCAAGATGACTATCGCATTGCTTTTATGCAGGAACATTTGGTCCAATTACAGCGAGGGATTGAAGCGGGCAGTCATTGCTTTGGCTATCATGCCTGGACTTTTGCGGACTGCTGGTCTTGGTTAAATGGCTATCGCAATCGCTATGGGTTTTACAGTGTTGATCTAGCAGATCATCAAAAACGGACAGTCAAAAAATCAGGCCTTTGGTTCAAGACATTGACTGAAAATAATTGGTTTGAAGCGACAGAGTTTGAGTAATAAGCTTTAAATAGAGCTTACTGAGGGATATGATAATGGTAAAAAAACGTGAAGATATCGAAGAAAATTTAGAAGCTGAGCAAGAAGCCTATGGTAACTTAACAAAAGAGGTTCAAGAAAAACTGGAGTGGTTTCAGGATCAAAAAATTGGCGTCATTTTTCATTGGGGTCTTTATGCGGAGGCAGGCATTGTTGAGTCTTGGCAGTTATCCGAAGAAGATGACTGGGCTAGAAAAAAGGGGGCTTGGCGGGATCAAATTGATGAGCTAAGACATGATTATTGGGCTTTGGATCAAGCGTTTAATCCAACAAAATTTGATGCGGCCGAGTGGGCAAAAGCTTGTCAAGCAGCTGGTTTTAAGTATATGATCTTTACGACCAAGCACCACGATGGGTTTGCCATGTACGACACACAGTTCAGTGATTACAAACTGACGGGAGGAGATGCTATCTTCCAAAATGATCCACGGGCAGATGCGTTTGGCCAGGTTGTTTCAGCCTTTCGTGAAGTCGGATTAGGTATTGGTGCCTATTATTCAAAACACGATTGGCATTCGCCGTATTATTGGGTGCCGGGCGAGTCGGCAAAGGGGCGTTTAACTTCCTATGATCCAAAAGAAAAGCCAGAAATGTGGGCTAAGTTTAACCAGTTTGTCACCAATCAATTAACAGAAATTAGTGAGCATTACGGCCCATTGGATATCCTTTGGCTGGATGGTGGCTGGGTAAATGCTGGTCACAATGAATATTTGGACATGGATCAAATCGCTCAAAAGGTTCGAAAAGATCAACCAGATTTATTGATTGTAGACCGTACAATTGGTGGAAAGTATGAAAATTACGTCACACCAGAAAGAAAAATTCCTGAGGTAGCCCCACTCAAGGCTTGGGAGAGTAATATACCGCTAGCTAAAAACTGGGGTTATGTACCAAATGATCAGTACAAACCTTTTGAGGAAATCCTTGAAAGTGTGGTTAAAATTGTCTGCATGGGTGGTAACGTGATTTTAGGTGTTGGTCCAAAGCCAGATGGGACCTTGCCTGAACCCGCTCTAGACATTATGGCGCAATTAGGAGAGTGGTTGTCAAAATATGGTCAAGGGATCTACAGCACGCGCCCTATTCAATTTGATCAAAGGTTGGCATTTGACTTTGTTGAAAAGGAAGGCACAGTCTATGGCTTTGCTATAAGCAGTCAACTCACCCTGAAAGATTTATTAGCCTTGTCACAGGTAACATCACAACTTACCTTTTTAAACGATGGCTCAATCCTTGACCTATCGCTCGAAACTACAAAGTGTCCGAAGTTTGCTGAACATTACACGGTTATCAAATTTCAAAAAAAGAAAACCCAGTTGTAAAAACGAAATTTTAAGTCAAAGGAAAAAGACATGAAAATACCGGAATTTCAAAAAAATCGTTTTGGTTTATTTATTCACTTTGGTGCCTATGCTGTCAATGGAAAATCAGAGTGGTTGAAAAGCCATGAAAAGATGACAGATGAAGCTTATCAAGTCTATATTGATGCTTTTTCTCCGGAAGAAAATTGCATGCAGGAGTGGGCGCGACTTGCTAAGTTAGCAGGAATGAAATATGCCGTTCTGACAACTAAACATCACGACGGGTTTTGTCTCTTTAATTCTAAGCTAACAGATTATTCAACCCAAAAGACACTGAATAGAGATCTTGTCCGTGAATTTGTTGAGGCTTTTCGCGCAGAAGGTATCAAGATTGGGTTTTATTATTCATTGATTGATTGGCATCACTTTGATTTCCCACATTATGGTGATTTGCAGCATCCCATGCGAACAGATCCCAAGACACTTGAAGTTGAACCTCAGAGAGACTTGAATCGTTATCTGGATGATATGCATGGTCAAATTCGTGAATTACTCACCAACTATGGCAAAATCGACATCATGTGGTATGATTTTTCCTATAATAATCCAGTTGAAACAGGTCTCCCTAACATGAAAGGCGATACTTGGCGCGCTACTCAGCTTGTGGCCATGATGCATGACTTACAGCCTGAATTGATTTACAATAATCGAATCGGATCAAACGGTGGGATGCTAGTAGCAGATCCTGAACTGTATGCAGGAGACTTCACATCACCAGAACAATTGGTTCCCCCAAAAGGCATGATGAACGAAAAAGGCGAACTCGTGCCTTGGGAAGCAGCGATTACCATGAATCACACTTGGGGTTATACCAATAACCCTTTTGCCTATAAAAGTAGTAAGACTTTGATTCACGCTCTGGTCGACGCAGTGAGTAAAAATGGGAATTTATTGCTCAATGTTGGGCCAGATGCCAGAGGTCACTTTCCAGAACTAGCAGCCGAACGTCTGGTTGCGATTGGAAAATGGATGGATCAAAATGCTGCGAGTATTTATGATTGTCAAGCAGCGCCAGTTGATAAACCAGATTGGGGGAGATATACTTACAAACCAGCAACAGCTAGTCAAGGTGCGAAACTTTATGCCCATATCTATGAAAGAGGCGTAGGGCCACTTCCCTTGGTTGGTTTAGAAGGGAAATTGAAGTCAGCGACGCTTTTATCTGATGGGACGAGGTTAAATATGGATCGACCTTGGAATGTTTCCAAGTTTCCGAATGATGCCTTCCTTGAGCTTCCTTGGTTTGATAGTCTGCCAGATGACTTAGATACCGTCATCGAATTTGAACTATTGGATGGGGTCAACTTGGCTGAATAAGTCGCGTCTGGAGACGGGTGCTTGGTCACTTTGTCTTGATTAGAGAATTAAAGAAGGAGTGGAAGATGTCATTGCTCACAATTGATGTTGGCGGTACGAGTATTAAATATGCTCTCTTTCGTAAAGGTGCACTCAGTCAGAAAGGAAGTTTTCCGACACCAACATCATTGACTGCTTACTATGAAGTACTAACAGAACTAGTTAAAAACTATGAGCAACTGTATCAAATTACAGGTGTTGCCATCAGCTCACCCGGCGCTGTCAATAAAACAACAGGTGCTATTGAAGGTGCTAGCGCGCTACCCTATATTCATCACTTTGATATTAGAGGAGAACTCGAGGCGAGATTTGTCTTACCTGTCTCAATGGAAAACGATGCCAACTGTGCGGCACTTGCTGAGCTAAAATTCGGCGCAGCAAAAGGGATAAAAGATGTTATCTTTATGGTACTGGGAACAGGTGTTGGTGGTGCTATTGTTATAGATGGTAAAATCCGGCATGGTCAACATCTTTTCGGTGGAGAACTTGGGTTTATGTTAATGGATGATACCCACAGTTTTTCAGAACTAGGAACTACAATCGGCATGGCGAATCGCTATAAGGCACGAACAGGTAAGGATTTGACAGGAGAAGCAATCTTTAATCTTGCCCATGCAGGAGAAGAGATTGCCCAAGAAGAAATGACGGTATTTTTGTTCAATGTTGCAAAAGGCATCTTTAATTTAGCCTATGCTTTTGATCCAGAATGTATCGTGATTGGTGGCGGTGTTTCCCAAGCAGAGTGGCTGATTCCTGAACTTGAAAAGGAACTTCAAAAGATGCTTAATAAGTTTAGAATAGCCCCATTTTTACCCGTAATCAAAGCTTGCCAATATAGAAATGATGCCAACTTAGTCGGTGCAGCAGTAGATTTTCAACAAACTTTTAAGGCTAAAGTTTCTGATTAAGATGGTAGTCTTGAAATCATACGAGTAAAAGTGATACCATCATATCAGGTATTGCATATCAACAAAAAAATAGCGATGCCACCTGATCAATTCAGGAGACATCGCTATTTTAATGGCAGCTAGTTAGCGCTTATTTGCGTTGTTTACCAGCATTACGATTTTTCTTTTTACCAGTTGAAATCGCACTGTTAAATTCTTGTTTGGCTTTGGCAACGTTTTTAGGAGTTACATCTTTCAAGCCAGCCGTTTTAACAACAGGTGGGTTGGCTTCAAATTCTCTGTCAATTT
>OBMA010001153.1_pt1 | contig 16146 bp, 12 predicted proteins | sample 1539141 | NCBI WGS metagenome assembly OBMA01 (sample SAMEA3991484, study PRJEB22521) | metagenome | biome: anthropogenic terrestrial biome; feature: sewage plant; material: raw primary sludge | place: Sweden | collected 2012-09-26 | reverse complement strand
TACCAAGTGCCGTCATGGCCATTGTGAGAAGAAACGTATCCAACCCGTTGATTCCGGAAATACAAGCCTTCAGACCTTCCTGTGGGATAAAACTGCACACACCTAAAGCAGAATTAAGAATGATGATACCTATAAATCCGAATGCAAACCAAGGGATGGTGATCTTTCCCCTACCCTGCTTCTGGGAATTATGCTTGGTCCGCAGACGTGAAAGAACGATGCTCATGACCACTAGCACAGGAGCCAAAAGCATCACCCGGATCATCTTTGTTATCGTAGCCTGATCAGCTATATGGAGAGCGCCGCTGGCATCCATCGCATTGCCTGCTCCAACCACATGTGCCACCTCATGAAGAGTGGAACCGGTATAGATAGCCATCTGCTCGGCAGAGAGGTTAAGGATACCGCTACGGTACATGATCGGATAGAGAAACATTGACAGCGTACCGAAGATCACGACCGTCGATACTGCCACAGCTGTCTTGTGAGCCTCACACTTTACCACAGGCTCTGCACCCAGCACCGCTGCCGCCCCGCAGATAGCACTGCCCGTGGATGTCATCAGGGCCGTATCAGAATCCATCTTCAGCAACTTACCCAGTAAGACACCCAATCCGATGGTACCACAGATAATCATCACATCTACCATAAACGCAGAGAGACCGACGTCAAACACCTGCTGGAGCGTCAGTCTGAATCCATAGAGCACAATACCTGTTCTCAGAATCTGTTTTGTACAGAACTTGATTCCCGGAACCCACGTTTCAGGGATAAAGTTACGCAGACTGTTGGCATACAACATACCCAAGATAATACCAACAATGAGTGGACTCAGAGACAGGTTCTTCACCCATTCAAACTCTGCGATATAACATGCTGACAACGAAAACAGCGCTATCAGAAGTATACCATGAAACACATTCCCTCTTTTCTCACTAATTTTAATCTTATTCATTACTTTTGTCTATGACTTTTTTAATTTCAGAGTGCAAAAGTAAGAAGAATAAAGGGAGTTTACAAATCATATTTTCGCATACCCTATAACAAAAAGTTATAGACAACTATAATGCTTCATCTCTCTGATATCAGAACAAACGTTATTGATGCCACCATCGGCGATACGATTCCACACATCGCCCAGCATCACAGCACCACCGAACGACAATCTTTTAAGCAAGGGTATAGATTCAAATGTCACTCCTCCCAGTGCCATAACCTTATTATCGATGATGTCTTTATCAGAAGCCCGGAGAAGTGTCTCTTCTGAGAAAGCAGACAGATAACCGGTCTTGGATATGCTATCGAATATTGGACTGAGAAACAGATAATCCACGTTCGGTTTGTGTTTCGTCACTTCTGCGAAAGAGTGGCAGGAACGACTAACAGTACCGGCAATATTAGATGAAGGTCGGCTATTTCTGGAATTAAGGTGTATACCTCCCAACATATATTGATCACGCAACTCAAAATAATCATGCACCACCACGCTTTCTCTATATTCCTGAGGAATCTGCACGATGACGCGTTCATAATCCTCCCGTTGCGTGTGGGGCTTACGCAGATGCACTCTGTCAGCACCGGCATCCAATAGACGGCAGATGAGAGAGGCCTCCCCCGACATGATGTCGGGAGAGGTGACGATAATCAGTTTCATCGTCTTTACTTCTTCAGCCGGTCGATAATCAGGTCGGCAACTCTCTTTCCGGACATCAGCATACCTCCGAAGATCGGTCCCATACGCGGTGTTCCTGATACTGCCGAGGCAGCCATGCCGCAGACATAGAGTCCGGGATAAATCTCCTTCGTACCTTTTACTACCTCATCTTCACCTTCGATGACATCGAGTGAGCGCTCACCGATCACCTTTCCGGTAGAGGTCGCTAGTTCAATGCCGTTCTTGCGTGCTACAGTCTTGCACATCTCGCTGTCATGACCAGTGCCGTCCACCACAAACTTAGCCATAATATTCAGCGGGTCTACGTGCAACCCCTCCCTTAAGACGGGTGTCCAGTTTACCACCACTCCGTTTACCACGTTCTTTTTAAAGACCACATCCTCAACAGAATAGCAGTTGAATATTGTAGCGCCCTCATGAACAGCATGATATATCAGTGCCGATGTGCTCTCTACCGAATCCATCACATACAAATCATCTTCAAAATGCTCATATTTGATCTTGAAATCTTTAACAATGTCAAGAGCCTCTTTCTGAACTACAATCTGGTTAAACATCATAGCACCACCCCACATACCGCCACCGGGTGACAGTTTGCGGTCAAACTGGGCTACTTTCAGCCCGGCCTTGCTCAGGTAATAAGCGGCAACGATACCCGACGGACCTCCGCCGACGATGGCAACATCCAAATCCAGATTATTCTGTAACTTGTCGAAATAGGTACTGATGATACCTTTGGAAACTTGTGTCTCAATCATTTTCTTTTTTATTTTAGTGAGTTAAACATTGATCTTCTTTCAGTGATTGGCTAATCCTCATGGCGCAGAAGTTGGGACCGCACATGGTACAGTATTTTCCTCCCACATGATTAGCTGTCTGATAGTATTCGAGAGCTCGTTCAGGGTCGAGTGACAGGTTAAACTGGTCTTTCCATCTAAACTCATAACGTGCTTTACTCAGGGCATTGTCACGGATACATGCACCAGGATGGCCCTTGGCTATATCGGCAGCATGAGCCGCAATCTTATAAGCAATGACTCCATTACGCACATCTTCCATATCCGGCAAAGCCAGATGTTCTTTCGGGGTGACATAACATAACATTGCCGTACCCAGCCAGCCTATCTGTGCTGCTCCGATAGCACTCGTTATATGGTCATACCCCGGAGCGATGTCGGTAACCAGCGGACCTAATGTATAGAAAGGTGCCTCATGGCACTTCTCCAGTTGCCGTTGCATGTTTTCACCTATTTTTTGCATCGGCACATGTCCGGGCCCTTCGATAAAGGCCTGTACATTCTTTTGCCAGGCATGCTCTACCAGTTCACCCATCGTATCAAGTTCGGCAAACTGTGCTCTGTCGTTGGCATCGTAGATACACCCCGGACGCAGTCCGTCACCCAGTGACACCGCCACATCATATCGTGCCAGGATATCACAGATATCGTCAAAGTGTTCATAAAGGAAACTCTCCTTTTGATGGGTCATACACCATTTTGAGATGATACTGCCGCCACGGCTCACCATCCCCGTAAGCCGCTCGTTGGCGTAATGTACATTCTTCAGTCTGATACCACAATGTATCGTAAAATAGTCCACTCCCTGCTCACACTGTTCTATAAGCGTGTCCCGGAATATCTCCCAAGTCAGTTTCTCAGCTTTACCGTCAACTTTCTCCATAGCCTGATACATCGGCACGGTACCCACAGGCACAGGGCAGTTGCGTATTATCCATTCGCGTGTCTCATGTATATGGTCACCGGTAGAGAGATCCATCAGCGTATCCCCACCCCATTTACAACTCCACACAGCCTTCTCTACCTCCTCGTCGATACCCGACGATGTAGAGGAATTTCCTATATTGGTATTGATCTTCACCCTGAAGTTGCGTCCGATAATCATCGGTTCCGCCTCAGGATGATTCACATTCGCCGGTATGACGGCTCGCCCTCTTGCCACCTCGCTACGTACAAACTCGGGAGTAATATGGGAATTTATCCCCATCGCTTCACAATTCATGTTCTCACGTATCGCCACATACTCCATTTCGGGGGTTATCACACCTTTCTTTGCCCAATACATCTGAGTATGTCCTTCTCCAGACTTGTATTTCCGGGGCCATGTGTTCCTAAGCTTAGGCAGACCCTTACATAAATTTATCTCCACGCTGACATCGCTGTACGGTCCGCTGGTATCATAAATATAGACAGGTTCATTCTCCCTGATCACCTCCTTACCATTTTCAAGATGAACAGTAGGCGTCAAAGTCACCCTTCTCATCCCTACCTTCAGATAGGGATATATCTTTCCCTTCATATACACCTTCTCAGACGAGGGGTACGTTATCTTCATGTTCTCTTTCATCATCTATTTTGTTTATTAGATCTATCATACATCTCATCTCTTCTGCAGGCTTCCCGGCATTCAGGACAGCACCGCTCACGGCGACGCCATTCACACCGGCAGCCATGATATCAGGAAGATCCTGACAGGTGATACCACCAATCGCAAAGAGGGGAATCTTTATGTTTCTCGTCTGCATGCCTTTTATAATATGTCGATAACCGTCAATACCGAGTATCGGTGAGAGATTCTTTTTGGTCATTGTAAATCTGAACGGTCCGCAACCCACATAGTCGGCACCGTCACGATAGAGAGACTCCACGTCGGCAAGTGTATTGGCCGTTCCTCCGATGATGTAATCAGGGCCCAATATCCGACGTGCCTCTGCCACCGGCATGTCCTTTTTGCCCAGATGCACACCGTCGGCATGTAATTCCCTCACGAGCTCTACATGATCATCGATGATAAAGACGGCTCCGTAGTTTACACACATCGGTCTAATCACGCTTGCCATCTCTCTTATTTCTTGTGCCGAGGCATCTTTCATTCTCAGTTGAACCCAGCGGCATCCCCCTTCCAGCACGATTTTCACACCGTCGGCATAAGAATAGCGCTCTGTCTGGTGGGTGATAAATTGTATGTTATTCATCTATCTGTTCCTTTAAAATGAGAGGTAAAGGTGCAAAAAAATGATTCAGAGGGCCATGTCCTTGACCTATATGCACATCCTTACCGGCTTTCAGGGCCTCGGTGATATAGTGTTTTGCCCCAGACACAGCCTGAGGCAGTTGCAGACCTCTTGCCAGCAAAGCTGTGATGGCTGACGAAAAAGTGCACCCTGTACCATGACTGTTCATTGACGACACAGTAACATCTGAAAAGACATACTCACTGAGAATCTTTTCACCATCAAACATGAAGAGCCAGTCGTTCTTTGTGTCACCTTCGATATGACCGCCGGTGATAAGTACATTACGGCATCCCGTCTTCGCGATCCTGCATGCTGCGATACGCGCATCCTCCATGCTGTTTATCTTTACTCCCGACAACTGTTCTGCCTCAAGGATATTAGGGGTGAGCAGATAAGTGATGGGTAAGAGTTTGCTACAGAAAGTGTCGATTGCATCCTGCCTCATTAGTCGGGTACCGCTGCTGGATATCATAACCGGATCCACCACGATATATTTGCCACGGTAGTGACACAGTGCATCGGCAACTGCCGATACGGTCTCCCGACTATCCATCATTCCTATTTTCACCGCCTGCGGAGGAATGTCATCAATGACGGCATTAATCTGTTGTGTGATGACGGTGGAATCGACGGGATATACCCCTTCCACACCTTTTGTGTTCTGTACAGTGATGGCTGTTATCACTGATGAGGCATAAACGCCTAAAGCAGACATGGTTTTGATGTCGGCCTGGATGCCGGCGCCGCCACTACAGTCTGACCCTGCGATTGTTAAAGCTGAAATATAAAACATGCTCCACTTAATTAATAAATTAAGAGGGGCTACAATATCAATCTATAGACATGGATATACGAAAAGCGAACTCATTGAAATTTGAATTCTCTCCCTACGGCAGTACTAACTGCATCAGGTTCCACGGGTATAATCTCAGCCGGCATCATGCCAGCACCCCTCTCCGGATAACATCCGAATGATTTTCGGATGCAAAAATAAGAAATATTATTGGAATATGCAAGTATATCTGTTAAAAGCGACTGTCATCCTTTATTTTTTACAATCAGTCTTCGGCTACCCTATTTTTATATTCGGTAGCGGTCATGCCCGTAATGCTTTTAAATATCTTCGACAGCCTCTCGGGACTGGAGAAGCCCACCTTATAAGTAATATCTTTGATGGCAAGATTTTGATCGCTTTCTATCAGTCTTTTTACCTCATCCACCTTGAGCCTGTTGATCCAGATATTAAAGTTGATCCTTTTCACACTATTCAGGTACCACGACAACTGACGTGGGATAATACCTATTTCATCGGCAACACTCACGATACTGATGTCATCACGCAGATAGGGCTTCTCCTTATCTCTCTCCCATGTTGTGATCATACTTATCAAGTCGTTTTCATCATGTTTATCTTCCATGGGGGGAATATCTTCTATCGATAATTCATCTCCCGTCTTAGCCAAGGCCATGCTTTTATACTGTTCCACCAGAGCAACCTCACTGTAGACAGTCTCTAAGTTGATGATACAGACCACACAGAATACATAAACAAGATTATTCACAATCATAAAGTAGAAATCATAGACCGGACTGGTTGTCAAGATATCTGCTGTCGCAAAAAGCAGAAAGATGATAAACGCGTTGACGACATAGAATATTTTTCGTCCATTAAGCACCTTCTCGCCCGAATAAATACCACTAAGCTCTTTTTTGAAGAGAATGCTGCTTCTTATAAACCAATAAAAGCAGTAGACCATCACCAATCCAATGATCACGTATAAGATGATCCGGAGACAAGTAGAAATGGGTTCCGAGAGATACTTGATGTAATTGTCAATTGTCAACGCATCCTTCCCGTACTGTGACAGATATACAGACACATGGACAATAAAGATCAAAACTACCGGAATGGAAATGATAGATATTGTCTTCTTACTTATTGCGTATGAATGTATGAGCCTTAACAGAACCAAAGACTCCGTGATGACCTGCCAATAAAAGATGAACGGCACAATAAAATCATTGAGATGGAACGTGTTGATGCCATAAATGATACAGGCAATCGTGAGGATATCGATTAACAAATCTAAAAAAGCCTCATAAGCCTGAAATCTTTTAATTTTTCTGAATGCACCATTCGTCAAAGGACAACGGACACATAAAAGCAATATGCCTAAGGTTAAGCATACTGTAGCACTCACAGTATAAATAAGCAGCGTTGGTAATCCCATAAAGTCAAGTTATATGGGTGCAAAATTAATAAAAAAATACGATTTTAAACTTAACTGACAGAATATAATCAAAAAAAACAATGAAAAAACCCCGATGCAACAAAGCATCAGGGCCTTCCACTATTGATTAATAGTAACGATTGTTATAATTTAGCTAGTAATAATATCATTTCGGAAGGTTGAAGGCCTTGGTCATATCAGTCATCTGCTGCTGTGACATGCCCTCTGGTTCAAATCCCATATTCTTGCAGTTGATATATATCATGGCACTCTTCACCAGAGTGTCCACCATATCAAAAGCCTCCATAATATCTGGACCGATGGCAAAGACGCCGTGTTTCTCCCACATCACCACGTCATAGTCATCAAGTTCTTTAATTGTGGAATTTGCAAGTTCTATGCTACTTGGCATCTCGTAAGGTATTATACCAAGACCACGGGGACAGAAAGCTTTTGTTTCAGGTATCATACTCCACAACAGATTGGTCAGAACATCCTTTTCCATAAACTTACGTATATGGCTCATTGCTATCAATTCGATAGGATGTGTGTGCAGGGATGCCTTATAAGGAGAACCTTTTTCTATCAGATGGTTATGAACATCCAGATGTGAAGGAAGTTCGCTTGTCGGTAGAACAGGATTGTCTGCAATAATTTCATAAGAAGCACAGTCATCGAGGATACGGATAAACGAACCGTTATCCATCGGCCAGCGTGCCAAATCACGCATACGTTTGTTTGTCCCTTTACAGAAGAAATAGCATCCCTTCAGATGGGGCAATGTCATACCAATCTCTTTAGCCTCACTGATTGCAGGCATTTTGCGTATTTCATCATCCACAAATTCGGTGATATTGATTGTTATATTACCACCATTGCGTTCGGCCCATCCTTTTTGCCAGAGATAGCCGGCCACTTCAGCCACTTTCATCACCTCTTTTTCCAAAGTTGGACGTCCTTCTAATATACTTTTCATGTTTCGCACTAAAATTTTATGCAAAAGTAACACATTATTAATGGGTGTAACATTGTTTTTTGATTTTTAATCTGAAAGTTTTGGGATTGGTGAAAATTAACCATGAAAAATAAAAAATGTCGAATAGGTATTCGTTTTTGCACTTATTTTTTATATCTTTGCAGACATAAAAAAAGTAAAAAGGTTTGGAATTAAGAAAGATCACAAACGATACGGTTAAGATTGCATTGCCCATGTTGTTGGGCGGAGCGATACTCTACTGGATGTATCATGGTTTCGACTTCAAGCAGATTGAACACGTTTTGCTGCATGAGATGAACTGGACATGGATGATTTTGTCGTTCCCCTTCGGTATCATGGCTCAGGTATTCCGTGGATTGAGATGGAAACAGACACTTGCTCCAATAGGTGAGAAGCCGAGGACCAGCACATGTGTCAATGCTATATTCCTATCTTATGCAGCCAGTCTTGTCATTCCCCGTATTGGAGAGTTTGCCCGTTGTGGAGCACTCAAACGATATGAAGGAACGTCATTTTCAAAAGCGCTTGGTACTGTTGTAACAGAGAGGGTTATCGATTCCTTACTGGTTCTCATGATTACCGGCACCACCTTATTGATGCAGTTGGGTGTATTCTCCATCTTCTTCGACGAGACAGGAACGAGCATGGATGGCATCCTGTCAAGATTCTCCACCACCGGATATGTAGTAACCATCTTATGCGGTCTGGCCGCAATCTTTCTTATATATATTCTTATTAAGAAGCTGTCTATATATAATAAGGTTAAAAACACCATTACGGGACTTTGGGCAGGTATCATCTCTCTCAAAAGCGTCAAAAACATTCCATTGTTCCTCTTTTATTCTCTGGCTATCTGGGGAAGTTACTTCCTACATTATTATCTCACATTCTTCTGTTTCGGATTCACATCCCATCTGGGAATGATGTGTGCGATGGTGACATTCGCTGTAGGAAGTATAGCTGTCGTGGTACCCACCCCAAATGGTGCCGGTCCATGGCATTTTGCCGTAAAGACAATGCTTGTGCTCTATGGAGTATCTGATGCCAACGCCTGCATATTCGTACTTATTGTCCACACCGTACAGACAATGCTGGTGATCCTGCTGGGAGTTTACAGTTGGGGGATATTGGCATTCACAAAGCGGAAGGCAGCATTAGCGTAGACTCCATCCCGTGAAGTCTTCACTACCATACATTTTTATAATTACTAGTTATCTTAATACTAAATAATATGGGCGAAATTAAAAATCTGAATCCACAATGCATCTGGAAAAATTTTGATGCATTAACACAAGTTCCACGTCCTTCGGGTCATCTGGAACGTGTTCAACAGTTCCTACTCGACTTTGCCAAAGGCATTGGCGTGGAGGCTTTCAAAGATGATGCCGAAAACATCATTATGCGCAAACCAGCCACAGCTGGTATGGAGGGACGTAAAACCGTAACATTACAGGCGCACATGGACATGGTACCTCAAAAGCTTAAAGATAGTACTCACAACTTCCTTACCGACCCGATAGAAACATATATCGATGGCGAATGGGTGAAAGCAAAAGGAACTACCCTTGGCTCTGACGACGGTATGGGTGTGGCAGCAATCATGGCCATCATGGAAGCTACCGACCTCAAACACGGTCCTATCGAAGCACTCATCACTGCCGACGAAGAAACAAGTATGGTGGGCACTAACAACCTTAAAGAAGGAATTCTAAAAGGAGATATCATGCTCAATCTCGATACCGAGACTGAAGGCGAAATGATTATTGGTAGTGCCGGTGGCATCGATATCACAGCCGAGCTGGAATACAAAGATATAGAAACCGACAAGGACGACATCGCTGTCAAGGTTTCGTTGAAAGGACTGCGCGGTGGTCACTCCGGATTGGAAATCAACGAAGGTCGTGCTAATGCCAACAAGTTGATGGTTAGATTTGTCCGCGAATCTATTGCCAATTATGAAGCAAGACTGATTTCATGGAACGGCGGCAATATGCGTAATGCCATTCCATTCGAATGCGAGGTTATCATATCAATACCACGCGACAAAGAGGAGCCATTGTCTGTTCTAGTCGAAGAATACAAAAAAATGTTCAACGAGGAATACAAAGGTATCGAAAAAGATATTGACCTAAGTATGGAACTCACTGACCTGCCTGAAACTCAGGTTCCGGAGGAGATTCAGGACAATCTCGTAGATGCTATCTTCGCTTGCCATAACGGTGTGATTCGTAATATACCGACCATTCCAAGCATCGTAGAGACATCATCCAACCTTGCCATCATCAATATCGGCAACGGTAAGGCCAGCATCAAAATCCTGGCCCGCAGCTCGAGCGACAGCATGAAAGAATACATAGCTACCACCCTTCAGAGCTGTTTTAACATGGCAGGTATGCGTGTCACACTGAGCGGAGAATATGGAGGTTGGGATCCTAACACTGACGGAGAGACAATCAAACTGATGGAGAAAGTCTACAAGGAGCTCTTCGGTGTCAGCCCTACAGTCCAGGTGGTACACGCAGGACTAGAGTGCAGTGTTATCCTTTCTAAATATCCGAATCTGGACATTGTGTCATTCGGTCCTACATTGTGTTCTCCTCACACAGCCAGTGAGAGAGTATTTATACCTTCCATCGATAAATTCTGGAAACTGCTCATCGCTACATTAGAGCAAATCCCCGAAAAATAACAAATAAATAATGTTTCGTCGGGCAAAAAAAAGTTTTTTTGCTTGGCGAAACACTTTTTTTTAGTACTTTTGCAGTCAGAAATCAAAATATTAACAATTAATATGGACGACTATCACGCGGACAATATGAATTTATAGGACGGAGAGTTTGCTAAGATAAGCTTACTCCCTGCCCCATTATCATATTCAGAGAATAAGCTTATGAAAACATTCTGGAATACAAATCACTGCTTGAAAAGTATAGACGAGTGGGAACCCAATTGCTGGGTACAGATCACTTGTCCAACGGAAGAAGACCAAGATTTTCTTCAAGATCATTTTAAAATACCCGATTATTTTATATCCGATATCAGCGATACCGACGAGCGTGCCCGCTATGAGTATGACGACGGATGGATGTTGATCATCCTTCGTATACCTTATGTAAAAGAGATTCGTTCACGAACACCTTATACGACTGTTCCTCTGGGTATCATTCACAAAGGCAACATCACCATTACCGTCTGCTACTACGAAACGAATATGATGATTGACTTCGTCAGTTTCCACCAGAAACGAAATGAGGGATTTACCGATTCTGTCGATATGATTTTTCGTATCTTCTTATCATCAGCGGTGTGGTATCTGAAACGTCTGAAACAGATCAACGGACTGATTGAGAAGGCTAAACGCAACCTTGACAGAGGTGTAAACAACGAGTCATTGATAGGTCTGAGCCGTCTACAGGACTCTCTTACCTATTTTATCACGTCGATACGTGGCAACGAGAATCTGCTTGCCAAACTGAAGTTTAAGCTACAGGTCGACGAAGTGGATGCCGATCTCATCGAAGATGTTAACATTGAGATGAGCCAGGCGCGTGAGACAACCAACATCTATTCCGACATTCTTGAGTCGACAATGGATACATACTCAAGTATCATCAACAATAATATGAATACCGTGATGCGTACTCTTACCTCGGTATCCATCATTCTGATGTTCCCCACACTCATCGCAAGCCTCTTCGGAATGAACCTTCAGAATGGTATGGAAACTTCCAAATGGGGATTCATTATCGCCATGATTATTTCAGTGTTTATTTCAGGACTATCATGGTGGATTTTCCGTCACAAAAGACTGATTTAAATCATTAAATTAAAAAAAAACGTTTAAAATTAGGTAATTACAATTATTTTAAGTAAGTTTGCAATTCGATAAATGTATGGAAAACCTAACGTTATGATTATGCGGTAATAGAAAATTTATTTTTCTACCAAGTAAGAAACGTCAATGCAATGCAATCATATAACTAAAAAGTGAAATGATGGACTCTCAAGAAATGGCACTAGAAAATGGTGCAAAGCAAGAAGAAAAGAAAGTAGAAGAACTGGAAAAGACAGTAGAAACAACTGAAACTGCTGATACAGAAGTGGCTTCTCAAGTAGAAAATGCTACAGACACAGAGCCTGCAGCTGAAGAACCGTCTATCTTAAAAGAATATAAGACCAAAGACGAAGTCCTTGACCGCATAAAGGAAATAGCAAGAGATGTTGATAATCCACAGAAAGATGAGATTGACTATCTGAAATCAACATTCTACAAACTCCACATTGCCGAAAAAGAAGCAAACTACAAGAATTACATTGATGGCGGTGGTGATCCTGATAAATATGTCATGCAACCGGATGAAGATGAGGATGTTTTTAAGGCTGAGATGGCTATCATCAAAGAAAAACGTTCCAAAATATTTAAGGAACAAGAATCTGAGAAAGAAGAAAATCTGAAAAAGAAACTCGACATCATTGAGAAGATAAAGGCAATAGCCACAACTCCCGAAGATGCCAACAAATCATATAACGAATTTAAGAAACTACAGCAGGATTGGAAGGAAATCAAGTCTGTTCCTGTTGAAAAAGCTAACGAACTCTGGAAGAATTACCAGCTGTACGTAGAGCAGTTCTATGACCTGTTGAAACTCAACAGCGAAGCACGCGAATACGACTTCCGTAAGAATCTTGAAATTAAGACCCACCTGTGTGAGACAGCCGAAAAGCTGGCTGAAGAGGCGGACGTCATCAGTGCTTTCCATCAGCTGCAAAAGCTTCATCAGGAGTATAGAGAGACAGGTCCTGTATCAAAGGAACTTCGTGAGGAGATCTGGAACAGATTCAAGACAGCTTCCACTATAATCAACAAGCGTCACCAGCAGCATTTTGAGGAGATGCGTTCTAAAGAGGAAGAAAATCTCGAAAAGAAAACCGCACTCTGCGAGAAAGTAGAGGCAATAGCAGCCGAAGAGAACAAGGGTTCAGCAGACTGGGAGAATCATACTAAGGATATTATTGAAATACAGACTGAATGGAAGACGATTGGTTTCGCGCCTCAGAAGATGAACATTAAAATCTTCGAACGTTTCCGTGCAGCATGCGATGATTTCTTTGGGAAGAAAGCTGAGCATTTCAAACAGCTGAAAGAAAAATTCAACGAGAATGCAGAGAAGAAGAAACAACTCTGTGAACAAGCTGAAGCTCTTAAGGACAGCACCGACTGGAAAGCAACGTCAGACAAGCTCATGCAACTCCAGAAAGAATGGAAGACCGTCGGAGTGGTACCTAAGAAATTGGGAGATGCCCTTTGGAAACAATTCCTCGGAGCTTGTAATCATTTCTTCGAAGCTCGCAACGCAGCAAATGCTGGACAGCACAATGAGGAACATGATAATTTAGCCAAGAAACGTTCCATTATTGAGAAGTTGCAGAACATTGGAGTTGAAGCAGGCGAAAACATTCAGGAGATGGTTCAGCAACTTATCGACGAATACAATGCCATAGGCCACGTACCTTTCAAAGATAAGGATAAAGTGTATGCTGAATATCACGAAGTACTCGACAAACTTTATAAAGAATTAAATATCTCTGTAGCCAAACGTAAACTTAACAGCTTTAGAAGCAACCTGAAAAACGCTGTTCAGGAAGGCGGAAATAGCATCAACGGTGAACGTGCAAGACTGATGCGTCAATATGAGGCAATCAAACAGGAGGTACAAACCTACGAAAACAACTTGGGTTTCCTCAATTCTTCAAGTAAGAAGGGCAACAGCCTTATTGATGAGATGAACCGTAAGGTTCAGAAATTGAAAGATGATCTAGAACTGGTTAAGCAGAAGATCAAGGCTATTGACGAAGAATATAAACAAGCTTAGAATTAAGTTAATATTGAAAATAAATGTAGATCCCCACGAAGAGTTTCGTGGGGATTTTTATTTATCTAATTCTTAATTATTGTGGCTTTTATTATTCTGACATCATTTATTGGTCTGTCATTTTTATCTGTCATCACTCGTCGTATCTTATCTACGACATCCATGCCTTCGATAACCTCGCCAAAGATGGTATATTGTCCATCCAGAGAAGGTGCTCCACCGTTTGTCTTATAATCTTCAGCCATTTCTGTATCTATCTCAACCTGTCCGTCAGTCTTTTCATCAAGTTTGGTTTGAATGGTTCTCAGTTCACTAGCTTTGTAAGTGCGTCCCCACACAATATAGAACTGACTTGAACATGACAATCGCTCCGGATTTACATCATCTCCCTCTCTGGCCATACCTAAAGCTCCACGTTTATGATAATGATAAGGTACGGTAAACTCAGCCGGGATGAGATAATTAGGACTGCTGTCGCCAAGAAGTACTCCCTTAGGGGCATATTTGCTAACAGGATCTCCTGCCTGAATAACCCAGTCCTTGATTACCCGATGAAAGAGCAGACTGTCATAAAATCCAGACTTAACCAGCTTAAGAAAATTGTCACGATGAAGGGGAGTCTCATTGTATAAAACCATACTTATGTTACCTAAGGAGGTCTCGAAGAGTACCTGAGGTCTGCTTTCATCGGTCTTTGAGACGATCGGTAAAGCCATGAATAATGACAGAAATAATAATAGAATCTTCATTCTTGTATATTTTTTATGTAAATATAAAACTTTCAAGGCAGTTTAAATAATAATTTATCACATTTTTACCATGTTCACGCACGATTTTGAAGAGTTCAAGCACGAATCAACCCTTTTCATGCACTTTCTAGCAAAAGAGGTGTTGCAGGATCGAAAGGAAACCACTAACTTTGCACCATTAAAAATAATAATTTCTACGTAATAATATTTGTTTAGGAACAGCGAGCGAGCTTAATGCTTTTGAGAAAAAGTAGTAGTCTAATATATTATTCTGCTTTTAATTTATATAATTATATTTCACCCCAAAGAATAATCGTATTCATCAGGGAAAGTAATCTCCACACGGCAGCCATTGCCGCGTGGATTCTTTTTTATATCATAGATAATCTTATTCGCATTTCTACTATTAAGCATCTCAAGAGTTTCACGGATGACCCGTGTTCCGGTTCCGGTTCCATCGCTTTGAGGAGTATCGCAATTTAGTCCACGTCCATTATCTGTAATCATGACATGAGTGGCATTGCCTACACGTTCAATCGTTATATCAAGCCTCTTCTCGCGGTTCAAACCACGCAGCCCATGTTTGATAGCATTCTCAACAGCAATCTGTATCATCATTGAAGGGATAAGGACTTTCTCTATATCCACATTTCCGGCAATATTCATGTTGTAGACAAAATTCTCATCCATACCTTTGCTCTGAAGTTCAACATAACCATCGATGAAGTCAAGCTCTTTAGATAACGGGACACACAGATTTTCAGACTCCTCCAAACCGTTTCTTATGAGTTTCACAAGCTTCATGATATCGGTCGACTCTTTGCCCTGCTGCCTATTATAAATCTCATAACTGAGTACATTGAAAACGAAATGAGGAGAGACACGGTTACGAAGTTCCTCCATTCGGAGTTTCATAATATGTTCATTTTCTTTCTTTAACTGATTCTGTCTCTTGCGGTGCGTGTAAATGGAGAGGCTGAAGAAAGTCAAAATTAACAAGACGATGACAAACAAAGCAATAACGAGATACAACTCGAAAGAGCGCAAATGCTCCTGACTTTTGAAAAGGCTCAATTGGAATTTCAGAGCCTTAGAATCCAGTTCATACCGATAAGCTGTCTCTGCTGTTGCTAATCGTTGCACCTCAGTTCTAACAGAGTCGTCGACATGAGTAATTTTCTTCAGATAAATCAAAGCATTATGATCGTCCCCTACACGTGTAAAATAATCCAGCAAATATTTATCGCGGATATATTGCTGGTCGCTTTCAATATTTTTATACCCATTCTTCTTGTCTAAGATCTTCTTTACCTCCTTTAGCTTGTTCTGTCTAAGCAGAATTGCAATATTCTGAGTGTCCAGATAATAAAGAGCAAGTCTGTTATTGGTCTTTACAAAAAAGTCACGGCATTTATTCTGATAGATTCTGGCAGAATCAATCAACCCTGCTTTCACATAGGCATCCGCAAGATTGACCCAAGTAAGGTTTTTGTCGAACTGATTTGTTGCTATCGAGTCCAGTTGTTGATTCATCATTCTAAACACTCTAAGAGTATTCTGAACATCTTCCTTGTAATAATAAAAATT
>OBMA010001151.1_pt1 | contig 16153 bp, 11 predicted proteins | sample 1539141 | NCBI WGS metagenome assembly OBMA01 (sample SAMEA3991484, study PRJEB22521) | metagenome | biome: anthropogenic terrestrial biome; feature: sewage plant; material: raw primary sludge | place: Sweden | collected 2012-09-26 | reverse complement strand
GGGCTCGGTAGGGACTTTCACCCATAAGATTACGCCCATGCTGGGCGTACCAAAAAAAATGTCACTCAGGTAAACTCGAGTGACATTATCTAACAGAAAATATCTTATGCGATCTTAAAAATGCAACCGAATATCTACACCAAACTGTAAAGGATTACCTTGCTGGGCAAAGGTATGGGTGGTACCAGTAGCACTACTCATTACGGCGAATGTATTATATTTAGTTCCAGTAAGATTTCTACCCCACAAACTCAACACCACACGACCAAAGTCTGCATCAGCATGAATTCCGAGAATTGCATAAAGGTTCTCACTATACTCGTTAGCCTCATCCCAATAAATTTTGCCTAAACCTGTCACATTAGCACCAATTGTAAGCGAGTGCAATGCAAACGAATTAAAATCAAATCGATAATCCGCATTAGCCGCAAACGTTTGCACCGGTACAAAAGGCACGGTTTTATCTTTATAATCGACCACGGTTTTCACACCATTAACATTCAGGCTGTCCATATAGTTTTTAAACACAGCACGTGTATAACCATAGCTAGCAGCCCAAGAGAGATGATCAGAGAACGCACTGCCACGAAGAGCGACCTCTATACCACAACTAATGCTTTTGCCCGCATTCACCATCATGCGACCGAAACCATATTGGCTTGCCATGACAGAAAGTTGCTGGTTACGTACTTGCATATAAAAGGCAGAGAGGTCAAGGTGAATCATATTATCAAAGAGGTTGAGATGTGTACCCACCTCGTAATTCCAACTAGTTTCAGGCTTATAGGCAATTGTTTTTTTCACACACTCATAGTCGGCTTCTGTATGAACAACATCATAACTGCCACGCATAGCCTTGCTATTATTGGCATTGAGTTCGGTCTGTAAAATATCAGAGAACATCTGGATATTAAATCCACCAGCACGATAACCCTTACTCACTGTAGCATACAAATTGCTCTCATTGTCATCAATCTTCAAGTTCAGTCCGAACTTTGGCAGCAATTGGTTGTAATTGCTATGCTCAAGACCGTCGAGAATCGACGATAGCACATAAGAGGCCTGCTTTCCCATTACATTGGCGGTCATATTCATAGCTGCAGAAGTCTGATAGTGTATCTTCACATGATTGTAATCAAATCGTAAACCGAGTGTTGCGGTTAGTTTGTCTGTAATATCAATGTTGGACTCGTGATATATGCCAAGATTGAATTGTGGAGTATGAAAAAGTCCTGGAGCTTCCATGCTAACATTCATCGAAACACCACCTGCAGCCTCAACAGTCGCCTTGGCAGTGGCTATTGCTGCAACCTGAGGCATACCATTGGCAACCATTTTTGCAGCAATTGTGTTGACAATAGCATTATACATCGATGCCTGAATGGCATTACCGATAGGACTTGTCAATGCATCACCAAAATAAACGGGTGCATTGGTCTTGAGCCACTGATATGAAAAAAAGACACCCGTTGTCCAATGCCAAAAACTCTTGGTATTGCTCTTGAATGAGAATTCTTGAGTAATAGCATTTTGAAACTGACGCTGTTCGAGATGCATGTAATCCAAAGGAAGATAGTCTTGGTCCATCAACATGTAATCCTTGAGGTACTGATAACTTGTAGTGGAATTAAAATCGAACATATTTGCACGGAATTTCATATTTAGAGCCGTATTAAATATATTGCGACGATAATTTCCTTGATAGTTAGTTGAAGGTTCTGCAGTTACGCCTGTTTCATTATTCAACAAGCCATAAGGGAAACCATTCTGACGAACATATTGGTAATCAGCTAAATAATCAAAAACGAGGCGATTGGTTGGCTGATATATTATGCGCAGTTTACCACCAGCCTCATTGTATTGGTCAGCACGGCCGCCCGTAGTCTGATTACGGAAAAAACCATTCTGACCATTGTAAAATCCAGCAAACGAGAAAGCCAGTCTATCACTAAGTTTGCAATAATGTGAAATCTCAGCATTACGATACCAGTGACTACCCCATCCTAAATTAACATCGGTACCTTGATAGTTCATCGGATTGCGTGAATACATACGCACCATTCCACCCTCTGTATTCTGTCCATATAGAGTGCCTTGTGGACCACGAAGCACGTCAACACGGTCGAGCTGATATGTATGAAAATTGAATGCGCTCTTGCTCATCAACGGCATGCCGTCTACATAAATGCCAACAGCAGGACTATTCACACGTGAGCCAATACCACGCACATAAATTGAAGATGTAATACGTGAACCATAGTTTGGCATCACAAACGAAGGAACATAAGCAGAAAGTTCCCGTAGATCACGTAGATTGAGCGACTGTATCTCTTTATTTGTAAACACTGATGAGCTCAACGATTGCAGGCGCATGCGATAAACTTCCTTGGATTGTGAAACAACGACTACTTCATCGAGATCGTGAACGCGTGAAGAATCGAGCAAACTGATATGCTCAAACGGGTCTATTAATTTCCCGGCTGAAGCAGGATTGACTATTAAGACCGTAAAGGCCAATGCCATCAAGAGTTTATTATTCATAACAACTATTAAATTACGGATGCAAAGTTACGAATAATTAACGGATTATGAAATCCTCATTTATGAGGAAATTGAAGACATCCCTTAGGCCATCACTGATGATGCCCCGAAATATTTATTTATTCATTGCCCCACACTGCGGGCAACGCCCCTTCTTATGTAACTTTGCAGCACAATTTCCACATAAAAAATAGGCACGTGACATACTAAAATATCGCTTCAAGGCAAATGCGATGTAAGCTATCAGTATCAGATATCCAATATAATATAATGTAGTAACACTAAATATTATATAATCTACAGCACAAACGCCTGCCAATCCACACAAATACATAACAGACTCACCCAAAGGCAAATGATAGCGAATATCTTCTACAACAGCAATGCCGATGATTAGCATTGCCCAAACTGACACCAAAAATATAGCCAAAATTGGCGGAACAGAAAACGGATTGAGCGTAGGATGATAATAAAAATGGCGCCACACATCTGGAGCAAAGATTTGAATACTAGCATAGAATGTGGCTGACGATGCAACAACCAATGTAAGCAGAGTGGGATAAAAAGAATCAATATCTCGGAAATGCACTATAGGTAATTTATGTCTTTGCAACTTACGCATGAAATATCCAAAACAGATCAGACAAATCACAACGAGGAATATGATGAGGTGAGTATCAGAGAACGTGGATATGAATTGGGAAATGGGGTCATCTGGAACGACATTTGGTATTAGCTGAGACTCGTGTATCCATCCAAATGTAGACTGGTCTCGTGCCACTTGTACCCAAACAGAATCAATAGAATCATTTGGTATCATTCGTATATCTGCAACTACCAAATGATCATGCTTATGAACCACAAATGAATCTATTTGCAATTCGTTTATCATCTCCTCAGGCTGTTGCTTAAGCAGTACCAGAGAATCGCTCTTCACTACGAAATTATAATTATTAGTGTAATGGTGAGTTGATTGAAACGTCAGCGAATCAAGTTGATGTTCATTCAATTGAATCATAGCATCATGCGTCTTGGAGTGTTGATGGTAACACGATGAAAACGTTAATATCAAAAATATTATTGATACATAGAAAATGGTATTTATCTTATTTCTCAGCATAAACATTCATCTGACATTCTGAACAATTGAATTGCAAACGGAAGCGGCGGCCATCAGGCAACTGCAAATAGAGAGGTTCTTGCCACGTGGGTTGCATACCGCCACGTTTGACACAATAACCTAATGAATATCTCAAACAATGACGGCACTGCATGATAAGCACATCCGACATGTTTGCTGCTCCACCGGTCTCAAAGGCTTCACTGATTTCCTCCAATCCATGCCTTTGATAAAACTCACGTGAGAGATGGTTAGAAATGTTGTATGTGTATTGATATGACTTGTATTCAGGTTGCCAAAAATCAACATTCCGAATATTGGTCAGTGTATCATCCTTGGATTTTATCGATTTAATATGAAACTTTTCAATAGCATTACGACGCAGTTCAGCAATCACACTACTAGGAATAAAATACTTATCAGCATCATCTTTAATAATCACATCATCACACGTATATAGTGTATTGCCAAGTTTTGTTAGCTGACGAATAATGTTTTCGCGTTGTGGTTTCTGGGCTAATTGTTTGTCAATCTGCACCGTAGAATGCTGAGACGCAGCAAGCCAAGTCTCCACAGAGAAGAATTTGTCAGAGAGAGTTATGTCTAGGGAAAAACCATTGATAGTGGCACTATAAATCATCTTGACAGGGATTTTTCTCACTGCTGTTTGATGGGCAAGCAACTTCTCGAAAGCCTCATCATTGTTACGATATAAGCCTGTACCAGGCTTGATATGGACAGGCATGATGAACGGATACAAGCGGTTGCCATCAACCTTGTTCACGCGAAATCCTTCAAGTTCGTGATCCCCATTGATAAAACACAAACCGTCACCATTGGCAAACGAGGCCGTACCCGCAACATTAAATGAGTTGCCACGTATCTCTTTCACCTTGCCTACATATTCGCCCATAGCCTTTGGCGTATCAAACGAGACAATGTCTGGCTGACGCCCATTAAGAAAATATTTTGTAAAACCGCGATTAAATGTCTTATTCAAGTTTGGTTCAAACGAATAATCAACACTCCCAAGTGAAGCACGACAGTATTTATCAGGATTCTTTGAAACAATCTTATTTAGCCGTTGGCTATATGCTGAGACAACATTTTTCACATAATCTACATCTTTCAATCGGCCTTCAATCTTAAAAGAGCTGGCTCCTGCACCCGCCAATGCCTCCATTTTGTCTATCAGGCACATATCTTTCAATGATAGCAAATGACGCCGGTGCTCTATCACTTTGCCTTCCGAATCAATCAAATCAAACTTCAGACGACAAAACTGAGCACATTCTCCCCTGTTGGCACTACGATTAAAGCAATGCTGTGATGCGTAACAAACACCAGAATAACTCACACAGAGGGCGCCATGAACAAAAACTTCAAGTTCCATATCTGGGACAGAGGAATGAATGGTAGCTATCTCACAGATTGATAGTTCACGTGCAAGCACTGCCCGTTCACATCCAATCGATTTGAGCCAAGCCACTTTAGCGGCCGAACGGTTGTCTGTCTGTGTAGAGGCATGAATGGCTAATCTTGATTTTGATAACTTATCAATCAGCGCCATGTCCTGCACAAGCAAAGCATCCACACCAGAATCAGCCAATTCATCAATGAGAGCAAAAGTATCATCAAGTTCATTTTCATAAATGATTGTATTGACTGTAACATAGACCTTGGCAGCAAATAGATGCGCATATTCGCACAATTGTCGTATTTCATCCACAGAATTACCTGCAGCAGCACGTGCTCCGAAACGAGAGGCTCCAATGTATACAGCATCTGCGCCATGATTGATGGCAGCTATGCCGCATTCCAAATTCTTTGCGGGTGCAAGTAGTTCGAGTATTCTCATTCTATCTTGTTAATATCGTAAGGTGTCTCCTGATATACATAATAGTTTATCCAGTTACTGAAAAGTAGATTAGCATGTGCACGCCATGTCACAAGTGGCGGATTAGCAGGATTGTTGTCACGATAATAGTTGACAGGCATATTCACATCGTCACGTTTGCCAAGGTCACGTTTATATTCTTTATCCAAAGTGTCAGGTGAATATTCCAAATGTCCAGTTATGAAAAATTCACGGCCCCCACGGGCCATCACCATGCCGACCCCACTCTCGGCCGACTCAACAATCAGTGTCAGACAATCGTTTGCCAAGATATCTTTACGCCGTATCTCCGTATGACGGCTATGGGGCATTGAGAACACATCATCGAAACCACGGAATATTGGCAGCTGTGCATCAATGATTTTCTGATTGAAAATGCCGAACATTTTCTTTGGCAATGGATATTTTTTTATACCATAATGATAATAAAGACCAGCCTGTGCTGCCCAACAGATATACAGCGTACTGGTGACATGTGTGCGAGCCCATGAAAATATGCGAGTAATCTCGTCCCAATATTCCACGTCTTCGAAATCCATTATTTCTACAGGTGCGCCAGTGATTATCATCCCATCGAACTTTTCATTGCACAGCACATCAAAATCCTTATAAAACATCATCATGTGCTCAACAGGAGTATTCTTGGGAGTATGGCTTTTGAGTTTCATAAAGTTGATTTCTAACTGCAACGGCGTATTAGAAAGCAAACGCACCAAATCCGTCTCTGTTGTAATTTTCAGAGGCATGAGATTAAGTATCACTATCTTCAACGGACGTATATCCTGAGTGGTGGCACGAGAATTGTCCATCACAAATATGTTCTCTTTCTTGAGCAACTCTATTGCAGGCAATAAATCTGGTAATCTTAACGGCATATCAATTAAATCTCTTTCTCTATAACTTAAAATGCAAAGGTATAAAAAAAACGTGAATTAAAAAATATTTAATTCACGTTTTAAATCTTATTATCTATTTAACACATAATTACCAAAGGGAGAGACGCTTATCTTTAGAGATGAACATTTTATCTCCTTTTTTTACATTGTATGCCTTATACCAAGCATCAATATGAGGCAAAGAACCGTTTACACGCCACATACCTAATGAGTGTGGATCACTCTTAGTACGGTTGCGAATTTCCTCAGTTGTAATATTTCCTGCCCATACGCCTGCATAAGCCAAAAAGAAACGTTGCTCTGGTGTAAAGCCATCGATATTCTGAAGAGGTGCGTTCTTGGTTGCGCTCTCAAAAGCATTGAAAGCGACCTGAAGACCTCCGTGGTCAGCAAGATTTTCACCGAGGGTGAGCTTGCCATTTGCATTCAGGTCAGGCAGCACATTGATTGCAGAGAAGAAATCTACATACTTGCTTGTACGGTTGGTAAAGTTGGTTGCATCGCTCTTTGTCCACCAATCTGTCATGTTACCAGTTTTGTCGTAATGACGGCCCTGGTCATCAAATCCGTGAGTCATCTCGTGGCCAATAACCACCCCGATTGCCCCATAGTTGAAAGCATCATCGGCTGTCATGTCGAAGAATGGAACTTGCAGAATGCCTGCCGGGAAACAAATTTCGTTAGTCGTCGGGTTATAATATGCATTGACCGTCTGTGGTGTCATGTACCACTCGTCACGGTCAACGGGCTTGCCGGCGCGATAATCAATATTCCACTTATTCCAAAACTTGCGACACGCCATAGCGTTCTCATACATAGACTTTTCTATATCTATATTCAAGCCAGAAAGATCTTTCCATTTGTTTGGATAACCCACCTTTATATAGAAAGTATTCAACTTGTCAAGAGCCGCTTTCTGTGTCTTTTTGCTCATCCACGTCTGCGCCTTGATGCGTTCACCAAGAGATATTTGCAGATTTTTAATCAGATTCTCCATTCGTGTCTTGGCAGCAGCAGGAAAATACCGCTCCACATACATCTTTCCTAGAGCCTCGCCCATCTGGCCTTCCACCTGATTTGTAGCACGCTTCCAACGTGGATAATTCTCCTTGCGACCCGACATTGTCTTGCCAAAAAAATCAAAGTTGGCTGATACGATATAATCGCTCAGATAGCTTGCAGCTCCCATAATTATGTCCCATTGAATATATGCACGATAATCATCAGGGTTGATACCGGCAATCATCTTATCGGCACCGGCAACGAATAGAGGCTGACCAACAACCATTGTCTGGAAATACTTATTGTCAATGCCCTCGGCATTCATCTGACGTGTTAGCTGAATATGAGGATATTTTGTCTCAAATTCTTTCAGACTCATTTTGTTGTAGTTAGCCTCTACGTCACGCAATTCTGTACGGCTCTTGCTAACCTTGGCGAGTGCTGTCTCAATGTTCATGACACCCTGCATTTTCTGTTGAGCCTGCACCTCCGAGAAACCGAAGAAACGGAACATACGCACAATATGTTTTTTGTATGCATCACGTATGGCGGCAGTGGCAGAGTCATTGTCAAGATAATATTCTTTCTGACCGAGAGTGAGCCCACCCTGATTCACATTCAGAATATTCATCTTTGCATTTTTCTCGTCTGCACTGAAACCGATACCCATAAAATTGGAGATGCCATAAGGAGCATACTTCATTTTCAAGTCATCCAAATTAGCTACGGTTTTGGCTGCTTCAAACTCGTTGATGAGGGGCATCACTGGAGACACGCCTTCACGATTCTGACGGTCTGAGTCCATTGCCAACTTATAATAGTCACTCAACTTCTGTTCAACTGTACCTTTGGAATAAGTTCCTTTCAGTAAATCATTTAGAATAAAGTTTACACGTTTGTTGTTGTCCTGGCCCAAACGATCAAAACTACCAAAACGAGAATAAGCGGCAGGAAGTGGATTATTCTTCATCCAACCACCACATGCGAAAGAATAAAAATCATCGCCGGCCTTGACTGTTTGATTGAGATCAGCAAGGTTGATACCCGATTTTAGCTGACCTTGTGCCATACCCGTGATAGGTGTTGCGGCAATCATCATCATCATCGGAAGAATTTTTTTCATTTTCATTTTGTAATTATATAAGTTAATCATATTATAACTGCTGCATGGATTCAAGCTTTTCAGACGCTTCCATCCATCTTTCATTCTCATAATCCAGAGCTTGTTTAATGGAAGTATATTCAGTAACCAAAGTCATATCTGCTGCATTTCCCGGATTGCAAAGTAACAGATCCAGTTCTGCCATACGATTTTCCATTGATGCAATTTTAAGTTCTGAGTCTTTTACAATTTTCTCTGTCTTGCGAATTTTCTTCTGTTGCTCCTTGTGCTCAGCATAAGATAGATTGCTTTCTGATATTTCTTGTTGGGTTTGCAATTTGACGTCCTCTACATTTTGAGTCTGCTGAGTCTTTTCCAATTCGTGGAGAGAATTCATATTGTGATCGCGCAGGAAATCATATATGCCACCAAGATGCTCTTTCACTTGTCCGCCTCCAAACTCATAAACTTTGGAAACAAGCCCGTCCAAAAACTCTCGGTCATGTGAAACGACAATTGCCGTACCGTCAAAAGCCTTAATAGCCTCCTTCAAGACATCCTTAGAAATCATATCGAGATGATTGGTCGGTTCATCAAGTATAAGCAGGTTGACCGGTTCGAGCAATAATCTAATCATCGCCAAACGACTTCGTTCACCACCGCTAAGCACTTTCACTTTTTTATCTGACGCCTCACCTCCAAACATGAACGCGCCGAGTATATCATTAATTTTTAGACGAATTTCACCTGTTGCGACATTATCTATGGTCTCAAACACAGAAAGCTCCTCGTCCAACATCTGTGCCTGGTTCTGCGCAAAATACCCTATCTGCACATTATGCCCTACCTTAAGTGTCCCCGTAAATGGAATTTCACTCATTATACATTTCACAAGAGTTGACTTACCCTCACCATTTTTACCTACAAACGCCACTTTCTCACCGCGCTTGATTGTCAGACTCACATGATCGAATATTATATGCTCGCCATAGTCCTTGCGCACTTCATCACAAATTATAGGATAATCACCACTACGTAGGCATGGAGGGAACGTCAAGCTCATTGTACTATTATCAATATCATCTATTTCTATGGGCACAATCTTAGCGAGCTGTTTGATACGGCTCTGCACCTGAACAGCCTTGGTAGGCTTGTAGCGAAATTTCTCTATGAAGTCCTTAATATCAGCAATCTCCCTTTGCTGGTTCTCATATGCACGTGTTTGCTGTTCACGACGCTCTTTTCTCAACACCACATATTCGTCATATTTCACCTTGTAGTCCACCACCCTGCCACAACTTATCTCAAGGGTGCGATTTGACACATTGTTGATAAATGCACGGTCATGGCTTACAAGCACTAAAGCCTTGGCGCTTTGGGTTAAAAACTGCTCCAGCCACTGAATACTCTCAATATCCAAATGGTTGGTTGGTTCATCGAGCAACAGCACATCAGGTTTCTTCAACAGAATCTTAGCAAGCTCTATTCGCATACGCCATCCACCGCTAAATTCTGATGTAGGTCGGTCAAAATCTGTTCTTTCAAATCCCAAACCGGTAAGTGTGCGCTCAATTTCCGCCTCGTAATTTTCACCGCCCATCATCATATACAGATCGTGCTCCTGCGTAAACTTCTCTACAAGAGCCAAATATTCTTCGCTCTCATAATCAGTGCGCTCGGCCAACTGCTTGTTCATGTAGTCCAAACGCTCCCTGATCTTTGTGTTATTTGCGAATGCCTTTCGCGCCTCTTCCTTTACTGTTGTGTCATCCTGCAATATCATTACTTGAGGTAAATAACCAACTGTCGTATCATTTGGTATTGCAACGACACCAGATGTGGGTTTTTGCAATCCGCAAAGTATCTTTAGCATGGTGGATTTTCCTGCGCCATTCTTACCGACAAGAGCAATACGGTCTCTGTCGTTAATTACATAACAGACGTCTTGAAACAGCGGCTTCACGCCAAACTCCACCTTCAATCCTTCTACTGAAATCATTTATCTCTTTTTGTTTTAACGTGCAAAGTTACGATAAACAATGCATAATTCAAAATAAATGGTTATTTTTTTATTTTAAATCCATTTGCACACACAAAAAACAAAAACAACTCTTTATTGGTTGAATTATTTTGAGTAATTTTGTAGGCATTAATATTTCAATCATGAAGAAATTATTATTATTTATATTCATTATCACAGCCTGCTGCAGATTAAATGCGCAGACAGATGCCCTACAAGGCAAGACTATCGGGGTACTGGGAGATAGTTATGTAAAAAACCATCGTGAGCCAATAGAAAACACATGGCATTATAAAATGGCAATGAAACACAACATGAAGTATTTTAACTACGGACGCAATGGCAACTGCGTTTCAATAGACCGTGCAAAATGGGGTGAAGCCATGTACAAACGATACAAAACTATGCGTGACTCTCTGGATTATATTGTCGTCATTGCAGGCCATAACGATGCATCCCTACTCGACTCTTTTGGCATAGATACATACAAAGAAAAATTAGGCGTACTTTGCGAGGGACTAATTAACAAATATCCTACGGCAAAGATATTCTTCTTCACATGTTGGTGTAATGACAATCCTGACTTCAATAAAGTTGTTGACGCTTCAATTGAAGTATGTGGTAACTATGGCATTCCCGTCTTTGACTCGGCAAGAAAGAGCAACATCTTCGCACGCAGCGACAAATTCCGTGATATATATTTCCAAAATGGAAGACATGACCACGCGCATCTCAACGCTAAAGGTCACGACAGATTCCTACCTGTGGCAGAAAATTTCATACTACAATATTAATAAAAGAAAAATGAAATCATATACATATATTATAGCAAGAGAACTTGCATTACAAGAAAAAGATGTAGACAATACATTGAAATTATTGGATGAAGAATGTACCATACCTTTTATCAGCCGATATAGAAAAGAAAGAACCGGTGGACTAGACGAAGTACAAATCGGGGATATCAGTGAATTGAATGATAAGTTTAAAGAATTGAGCAAGCGTAAGGAAACAATATGCAAGACAATAAGTGAACTTGGAAAGATGACTGACGAGTTGCAAAAAAGAATCGGCACATGCTGGAACGCTACAGAATTGGAAGACATCTATTTGCCCTACAAACCAAAGAGACGCACCAAAGCACAGATTGCGCGTGAACAGGGACTTGAACCGCTTGCAATGACAATCATGCTCCAACGTGAAAAGCAACCGGAAATGGTGGCACAGCGATTTGTATGTGGTGAGGTTAAAAATGTGGAAACCGCAATAAAAGGTGCACAAGATATCATCGCGGAAATGATCAGTGAAGATGAACGTGCAAGACAACAACTCAGAAATGCTTTCAAGCGTGAGGCCATAATAACCGCAAAGGTTGTGAAGACAAAAAAAGACACTGATAAAGCAGCGAAATACTCTGATTATTTCGATTTCAGTGAACCTTTAAAAACATGCTCGGGCAATCGCTTGTTGGCAATGCGTAGGGCAGAGAACGAAGGAGTATTGAGAGTAAACATACATGTAGACGACAATGAAGCCATAAAAAGACTGCAAAGACAGTTTGTAAACGGGCAGAGTGCTTGTCAGAAACTAGTAGAATACGCTGCAGAAGATTCCTATAAACGATTGTTAGAACCAAGCATAGAAACGGAATTTGCCTCACTCTGTAAACAAAGCGCAGAAGAAGAGGCAATAGATATTTTTGCTGAGAATATAAGACAACTGTTGCTGCAAGCGCCACTCGGGCAAAAGCGTGTAATAGGTATCGATCCTGGCATCAGAACAGGATGCAAAGTGGTATGCCTTGATGAATTAGGAAATCTCTTACATTTTGAGGCAGTTTACCCTTATGGCCAAAAAGGAAATGAAACTGTCGCAGCAAAGAGAATTGAGCAACTTGCAGACAAATATCAAGCAGAGGCGATAGCCGTGGGCAATGGTACCGCCGGTCGTTCAACAAGCGACATATTGAAAAGACAATTCGAAGGTAAGTCTATTCTTATTTTTGAAGTTAGCGAAGACGGGGCATCTGTTTATTCGGCATCAAAAATAGCTAGAGACGAATTTCCCAATGAGGATGTGACCGTACGCGGAGCTGTATCTATAGCCCGCAGATTGATGGACCCGCTTGCAGAATTGGTCAAGATTGACCCGCAAAATATGGGTGTAGGGCAATATCAACATGATGTGGACCAGACGAAATTAAAAAAGAGTTTAGGACAAACTGTGGAAAACTGTGTCAACGCTGTTGGGGTGAATATAAATACTGCAAGCGAGTCGCTACTGACCTACGTTAGTGGCTTAGGGGTCGCGTTAGCTAAAAACATAACAGAATACAGACGTGTGAACGGTCCGTTCACTAGTCGTACACAAATAAAGAAAGTGCCAAGGCTTGGCACATCAGCATTTCTGCAATGTGCAGGTTTTTTGCGCATACCTGACGCGAGTAATCCTCTCGACAATAGTGCCGTACACCCAGAGAGCTATCACATAGTGGAAGCAATGGCAAAAGATAATAAATGCACAGTCAAGGATTTGATGAATAACAAACAAAAACGGGCTGAAATTGTTTTGGAAAATTATGTATCAGAAGACACAGGTATGCCCACATTGCAGGATATCATGAAAGAACTTGAGAAACCGGGACTTGACCCACGCAATAAGATTGAAGTTTTCGAATACGACCCAAGAGTCAGAGATATTGAAGATTTACAAACAGGAATGATTCTTCCCGGTATTGTGACAAACATAACAAAATTTGGTGCTTTCGTTGATGTTGGAATACATCAGGATGGACTGGTTCACATATCACAAATGTCCAACAAATACATAAGCGATCCCACACAAGTAGTTAAATTACACGAGCACGTGAAAGTAAAAGTTACAGATATAGATATGAAACGTAAAAGGATTAGTTTGACAATGAAAATATAAAAATTTCAGACTTTTCGAATGTGTGAGACGGATTTACATCTTGGCATATAATATAAGAAAGTAATCATTACTTAAGTATAATTTTGTAAACTTTCATTCACCAAAAAGTACAACAATTACTACATAAATCTAGCTTTGGAAATTATAAAATCAGAAATTATAAAACCAGAAAGGGAACATAAATACATGAAAAGTATGCTCCGATTTTGCAATTTATGCCTTCCTGAGATGCAACTAACGCTTACTTGGACCGCCACTAACCGTTACCAACAACGCTTCTAACGGTTAGTTGACGACAGAAAAGGGATGAATTATAGCACATTCCGGGGTTAACATTTCGTCCAAAAGCAATAAAGTCCTGAATATCAGCACACTGCAATATCGCTCTAGAATCGCATATTTGCGACCGTGAGGAAACTTTTTTGAAACAAGGCCTGCATTTTGAGGGTTGTTGTAAACTTTTTTGAGCGAGATGACAATCATAAAAATTTTATTTTTGTCAGGCAAATTCTTTCTAGATTAAGACATTTTTATCAGCCCTAAATTATAAGCAGCATATAAGTTTTTGCAGGACAACAACAAACAAGAATTTACACATAGATCCCGCAGGTTATACTTGTGAACCACAAAAATATCAGCATTCAATCTTCATTTTCTTTCAGAAACAATTCTGTCTGCTTCACGCTACCATGTTGCAATAGCAATTGCTTTGCATAATCGTAATCGGTAAACTTAGGGTTACGCTCCATGAATATGCGCACGGCACGGTCTATCAATTTTTTATTAATCAAGCGGGCATTTATCATTCTGTTGCCCTCTACTCTTCCAAGACGGATAAGAACAGTACTGCTAATCATATCAAGAATAATCTTCTGAGACGTACCGGCTTTCATCCGCGTACTGCCGGTAACATATTCAGGACCAGTAACAGCCACAACCGAGAAATCGGTATTCTGGGTTATCGGAGAGTGTGGATTATTGACCACAGAACCAGTCTGTATTCCATGCTCCTTACATTTGATAAGAGTCGACAAGACAAAAGGCGTTGTGCCACTTGCAGAGAATCCCACAACAATATCTTTGTTGCCCGCTCCCCTTTTTTGGAGCATTCTCCATCCAGCATCCGTATCGTCCTCACGAGACTCCAAAGTATGAGTAATGCATTTCAATCCTCCTGGAAAAATCGCCTGAATTATGTTCTTATCTGTACCATAAGTGTTTTGCACCTCTATCGTATCAAGTATGCACAACCGTCCGCCTGTTCCACAACCACAATAGAACAATCTCCCTCCGTTTCGCAACTTATCCTCTATTGCAGATATTAGCTTACCTAACTCAGGTAACGCCTTTTCCACTGCATATGGGACAGACATATTCTCTTGATTTATTTCGTGAATGAGTTCGTCTACAGACTTCTTATCCAAATCATTATATTCAGAAGGCTGTTCTGTTATTCTAGATTCCATAAGCAATAAATTTTCCTATAAAATTGTATTTTTTATGACATTCTCATGCGTATCACTGAGACGCATACGATACTTATTGGTATATGTGATACGCATTAACCGCTGTGGGGCAGGCTCTTTAGGGGCTAATGACAAGGCGACATGCCCCATAGTGCGGCGAAGGTTCAATTCCACACATGGATGCAGTTTCAGATGTTCATCATCAGCAACAATCATCATATCAATGCCAAATGGTCCTGTGTATTTACCCTTGAACAGAGGTGTGAGAATATCTATAATAGCATCGCATACTCTATCTATAATGTTTATAGATATGTATCTGGACAAAAACTGCCGTTTTTCATCATCTGATGCTATAATATTTCCCGTATATGCACCATTGATGGTCTTAAACAGTGATAATCCATTGTAAACAATCTCACCATTAACGGACTCGAATTCAACACCGAAATCCTTTACCTTATTATAGTATGGCTCAATCATTATGCCACCTTGCTTACGTATTATATTTGCTGCCCATCCTTCCTGATGACAAGTAAACGGGTACTCAATATATCTGATTCCCCTTCCACTGCTGCTCCATGGTGCCTTTATTACACTTTTATTTAAAGAGGATGCTATTGAGCGGAGAGAATCCATGTCTTCTATATATTCGCTTTTCCCAATGAACAGGTCGTCCGATGCCACCAATTGTGGTAAAAGATACGTTGCCCCCCATTTCCTGCTACTGATATCCCTGATACCCAACAGGTATTCATCACTGGGCATAACGGATAATAAATCCGGATTTAATATTGACAATTGATATTTCAATGCAGAATCCCATCCCCATGGTGAAATTTCAAGCTGACCGACAGATGTATCATTCCGAGTCAACTGAAAAGCCGAAAGGTCTTCGGGTATAACAAAAAGCGCATCTGCAATATCACATTTCAAATGGCGTACCGAGTCAATGGCAGCCTCAACATCCTCCACCAATATCAGGTCACCTTGTTCTGCCCACAGTGCTGGAATATATCCCAACTCGGAACGCAACTCACGTGCCGCATGCGGAGCCGTGAACGTACTGATATTTGAAGCCATGGCTATGTCATGTTCGGGATTGAAGATATGTAATTTCATATTGCAAACTTACATAAAATTCTCGAGATTTTATACCGTTGTAATAAAAATCAAGA
>OBMA010001146.1_pt1 | contig 16185 bp, 17 predicted proteins | sample 1539141 | NCBI WGS metagenome assembly OBMA01 (sample SAMEA3991484, study PRJEB22521) | metagenome | biome: anthropogenic terrestrial biome; feature: sewage plant; material: raw primary sludge | place: Sweden | collected 2012-09-26 | reverse complement strand
TTGTATATAAATTATATAATTGTGATATAAAAAATTAAAGAAAACTTTAGTATTATTAATGCTTAATTAATTTTTAAAGAGTATTGATGAGTGATAATATAATTTCAATGAAAAATATCGAAAAATATTACGATGATTTTCATGTTTTAAAAAATGTAGATTTTAATGTGAAAAAAGGTGAAATAGTTGTAATTTGTGGACCTTCGGGTTCTGGAAAATCAACTTTAATTAGATGTATAAATGGTCTTGAAGATATAGATGAAGGTGAGATTATAGTTGATGATATAGATATTCATGCTAGTAAAAAAAATCTTCAAGAAATTAGAAGTGAAGTTGGAATGGTATTTCAACATTTTAATCTATTTCCACATTTAACAATTTTAGAAAATATTACATTAGCACCAACATTAGTAAAAAATATTGATAAAAATGAAGCAAAAAAAGTTGCCATGAGTCTACTTGAAAAAGTAAAACTTTCAAATAAAGCAAACGCATATCCATCTGATTTAAGTGGTGGACAAAAACAAAGAGTTGCGATTGCTAGAAGTTTAGCAATGAAACCAAAGATTATACTTTTTGATGAGCCAACTTCTGCACTTGACCCCGAAACAATTGGCGATGTTTTATCAGTTATGAAAGATTTAGCAAAAGAGAATTTTACAATCGTTTGCGTAACTCATGAGATGGGATTTGCAAAAGAAGTAGGGGATAGAATAGTTTTTATGGATCATGGTGTAATTATTGAAGAGAATACTCCAGAAGAGTTTTTCAATAATCCAAAAAGTGATAGAGCAAGAAAGTTCTTAAACGAGATTTTAACACATTAATTAAATTAAAAAAAGGAGAAAAAATGAGAAAATTTTTATTGGCAATTTTTGCCTTTGCTACAATGAGTATGTTTGCAAGTGATTTACAATTATGGCAAAACTCAACATTGAATAAAATTATTCAAAGGGGAGAATTAAGAGTTGGTATGGATCCTGGATATATGCCTTTTGAGATGAAAGATAAAAAAGGTAATATTATTGGGTATGACGTTGATATGGCTAGAAAAATGGCTAAAGAATTAGGTGTAAAAGTAACTTTTGTACCAACTGCATGGGATGGAATTATTGCTGGTTTATTAACTGATAAATTTGATATTATCATGTCTGCTATGACTGTAACTCAACAAAGAAACTTACAAATTAACTTTGCTGATCCATATATTGTAATTGGGCAAACACTATTAGTTGATAAAGGTGTTGCTGCTAAAATTAAAACTGCTGCTGATTTAGATAAACCTGAATATACAATTGTTACAAAATTAGGAGTAACAGGAGAAATTGTTGCTAAGAAATTCTTTAAAAATGCAAAAGTTTTAACTTTTGATACAGAATCAGATGCTATTTCTGAAGTATTAAATGGAAAAGCTCACGCAATGATTTATGACCAACCTTATAATGCTATATTTATGGCAGATAAAGGTAAAGATAAATTAGTTCATTTAGATAAAGCTTTAACTTATGAGCCATTAGCATGGGCTATTAGAAAAGGTGATCCAGATTTCCTTAATTGGTTAAATAACTTCTTAAGACAAATGCAAGAAGATAAAATTGTTGGTTTCTCTGATGAGTTATATCAAAAATGGTTAGTAGATACTTCTTGGTTAGATAGAGTTCAATAATATATGGCAAAGAGACATCAAAGCTTAGCACAAAATAAAAACTTAGGGCATTTTATTGCCCTAATGTTTTATGTTGTAATTGGATATTTTTTATATTTAGCAGCATCAAATATGAACTATGTTTGGAAATGGAGTTCTATACCTCAATATTTTGTTTATACAGAAAATAAAGTTGTTGAGTCACCTGCTGATGGAAAACTTATACTTGAAGATAATATATATTATGTAAAAACAGAAGATGATAAGATTAAATTAAACCTTGATAATTCATATCAAATCCCTTATGAAATAGGAGAAAATGTATATGAAGGTGATTATATCGCTAAAAAATCAGAGAAAAAAGTAGGACCAGTTTTAGAAGGACTTTGGGTAACACTAAAAATCTCTTTTTTTGCTGCAATTTTAACTTTTATAATTGGTATTGTAGTCGCTTTAATGAAGCTTTCATCTTATCAATTTTTAAAAGATATAGCTACGGTTTATATTACTATTGTAAGGGGAACTCCTCTTTTAGTACAAATATTTTTATTCTATTTTATAGTTGCAAATATATTTGAACTTGATAGATTTATCGCAGGTGTTTTAGCCCTTGGGATTTTCTTTGGTGCATATATGGCTGAGGTTTTAAGGGGTGCAATTCAATCTATTGATAAAGGGCAGTTAGAAGCTGCAAACTCTTTAGGTATTTCTAAATACCAAGCTATGAGATATATTATTTTACCTCAAGCATTTAAAAGAGCATTACCAACTTTAGTTGGAGAAATGATTGCACTTGTAAAAGACTCTTCTTTAGTTTCTGTTATTTCTATTACTGATTTAACAAAAGTTGGAAGAGAGATAGTTTCAAATACGTTCTCTCCTTTTGAAACATGGATTGTAGTTGCATTGGTATATTTAACTATTACTTCAACTATGAGTTATATGGGTCATAAATTAGAGAAAAAAATGGCATTAAAAGGTGGAATGGCATAGTGGAATTTTTTTCTACTTTTTTACAACAATCAATTACTTTTTTTGCTATTTTAGACCCAATTGGTGTAAGTGCAATAGCACTTTCACTTTTTAATAAAAATATCACAAAAACACAAATTTCTCAAATAGCTTATAAATCTACATTAACTATTGTGGTGGCATTTTTTATAGTTTTAGTTACTGGGGATTTTATATTAAAGTTATTTGGTATAGATGAAAATTCCCTAAAAGTAATGGGTGGAATAGTACTTATTTTAATGGCTATTTCTATGGTTAGTGGAAATGGAACAGATAAAAAGAGTGAGAATGAAGAGAATAAAAATGAAGAATTATCTGTAATTCCTCTTGGTATTCCAATTGCCTTTGGTACGGGATTATTTACAACAATTATTATTTTTAAACATCAAGCCCAAAATGCAATGGATTTATTCTCAATTTCATTAGCTTTTTGTTTTAATGCTTTAATATTTTATATAGTTCTTCGAAATTCAATCTATATTAAAAAATATTTAGGATTGACTGGTCAAAATATTATTACAAAACTTATGGGATTGATTGTTGGGGCTATTGCTGTTCAGTTTATTGTAAGTGGAATAGTAAATCTTGCAAAAGGTTATTTAGGTAGTTGATTTTTACATAATTTATAAATACTTTTTAGTTATCATTTTACAGTAAAGGTTTTAATGATGAATAATACAAGTGTAGAAAACATAGGGTGTTTTACTACTATTTTAGACCCATATAATGGAATAACAATAGATAGTAAATATCTTCCAAATAGTAAAGAAGAGTTTGAGATAAATCTTGATTTTTTAATTGAAAAGGTTGAAAATATAAGAAATCTCATTTGGATATATATAGATATTAATAAATCAGATTTTATTTCAATTGCTACAAAAAGAGGATTTAAGTTTCATACTTGTGAAGAGGATTTTGTTTTAGTAGTAAAAAAATTAAAAGAGAATGTAATAATTCCAACAGCTTCAAATCATACTTTAGGTGTTGGTGCTGTTGTAATAAATGACAAGAATGAATTACTTGTAATTAAAGAGAGAGTTTCTAATCTTGGATATAAACTTCCAGGTGGTCATATAGATGATGCAGAGATGATTTCAACTGCACTAGAAAGAGAAGTTTTAGAAGAGACAGGAATAGAAGTAGAGTTTGAGTCTATTATCTCTTTAGGGCACTTCTATCCCCACCAATTTCACAAATCAAATTTATATGTTTTATGTACTGCAACTCCTAAAACTTCAAAGATAAATATACAAGATAATCACGAAATAATTGATGCAAAATGGATTGATGTGAATAAGTATTTAGAAGATGATTCTGTTTTAGCTTATTCAAAAGCAGTGGTTTTAGCTTCTTTAGAATACAAAGGTTTTATTAAAGCAAATCAAGAAGTTTTATGTCACATTAAAAAGGATTTTGAACTTTTTTTCCCAATAGAAAGTAAGAACCTTGTATAATGTCAGCTTTAAAATATAAAGGAATTTAATGAAGACTATAATATCAACACCTAAAGCACCAGCTGCTATTGGACCATACAATCAAGCAACAGCATTTGATAAACTAATTTTCACTTCTGGACAAATTGCATTAAACCCAGAGACTATGGAAATAGTTGAAGGTGGAGTTCAAGAGCAAACAAAACAAGTAATGGAAAATTTAAAAGCAGTATTAGAAGAAGCTGGAAGCTCTTTTGAGAATGTTTTAAAAACAACTTGTTATTTATCAGATATGGATAATTTTGTTGCATTTAATGAAGTTTATTCAAAATATTTTAGTGCTGAGACTGCACCTGCTAGAAGTACGGTTGCTGTTAAAACATTACCAAAAAATGTTTTAGTTGAAGTGGATACAATTGCTTTTAAAAACTAATCAATAGGTTTTATCCTATTGATAGCTTATAAAGAATCTTATTTATTAATTATTTTAACTAAATAAAACTGACCTCATAGAAAATGAACCCTCTTGAAATCCTTCTGCAAAATATTGTGCTTTTTCATTTTTATTAGTAGCTCCAAGTACATATAAAAGTGGTAAAAAATGCTCAGGTGTAGGTACTGCCATTTTTGCATCTTTGCTTATTTTTTCATAATTTGCAAGGGATTTATAATCTCCTTGATTTATTTTTGATACAACTAAATCATCAAAGTTTTTAGCCCATTCATGTACTATTTGTCTTGTTCCATTTATAGAATCATTTCTTGCACTTGGGATATTGTGAACAATATTTCCAGAACCCAAAATCATCACACCTTGCTCCCTTAGTTTTCTCATATCTTGTGCTAATCTGAAGTGTTCAGTTGGCGACATAGATTGAGCAAGACTAAATTGAAACACTGGAACATCAGCATTTGGAAATAGTTTTGATAAAACACTCCAAGCCCCATGGTCTAAGCCTTGATTTGGGTCTTTAAATATCTTTTCACTAAAAGATTCAGCAATACTAGTTGCAATTTCAGGTGCTCCTTTTGTTTCATATTTTATGTTGTACATAAAATCAGGAAAACCATAAAAATCGTAAATAGTTGGAGGATTTAGGTTTGTAGAAATGGCACTAAATGTTGTCTCCCAGTGAGCAGAAACTACCAAAATAGCTTTTGGTTTTTTGATTATTTTTGAAATTTTTTCCCAATCATCTGTAAATTGGTTTGAGTTAAAAGCATTTAGTGGTGTACCATACCCCATGAAAAGTGCAGGTGCTAAAGTGTTGTTTTCTGTACTATTTGCAAAAGAGGGAAGGGTAGCTAATAATGCTGATAAAGTCATAAGTTGTGTGAAGTTTCTTCTACTTTTATCCAAAGATTTGCCTTTTTGAAAGAGGATTATTTTTTGGAAGTATAGGTGTTTTTTGTAAAGAGTTTGTTTATTGGGGTTGGTAGGGATTATATATGATATAATTACACATAAAATATGTGTATAAAGGATGTATTATGACAGCCATATATAATAAAGATGCGAAAAAAAGAGCTACAAATATTTCAATAAATTCAGATTTATTGGAAAAAGCTAAAAAATATAAAATAAATATTTCAGCAAATGTTGAAAAAACTCTTGAAGAGTTAATAAAACAAGAAGAGATAAAGAATTGGGAAAAAGAAAATCAAGAAGCAATTGAGTCTTATAATGAAAGAATAGCTAAGAATGGAGTTTTTTCAGATGGCTTAAGGAGTTTTTGATGGCTCAATTTGATGTTTATGAGAATTTAAATGAAAATACAAAAAGGAGTATTCCTTTTTTATTAGATATTCAAAATGACGTATTAAAAAATCTTTCAACAAGAGTAGTGATTCCTTTAGTAATTTCAAATCAATCAATAAATTTTTTAAATCCAAAATTTACAATTGATGAAATTGAAGTGATTTTATCAGCTGGTGAACTTGCAAGTATTCCAATGGAAATTTTAGGAAGTAAAATCTGTTCTTTAAAAGAAAAAAGAGAAGAGATTATTGGTGCAGTTGATTTCTTGGTTACTGGGTTTTAGCAAATATAAAATTATATAGTATATGAATTTTTAGAAATAATAGTTAGGAAAATAGATGAAATATAAATTGGAAGAACATGTAAATGATTGGGTTAAAGCTCAATTTGATAAATTAGGATTAAAAAATCAAAAAGATTATTATACAGAATCTGCTATTCCTGATTATTTAAAAGAAGCATTAAGAGGTCGAGCTAAAACTGAAAATAAAACAAATTTTGGGAAACCTGATTTTAGTATTATAAAATATGCTCAAGCTCCAGTTATCATTGAGAATAAATTAGGTGTTAAGAATCTTATATCTGAAACAAAAGATGGAATAAAATTTGATGAAAATTCTATAAAAGATTACGCAGTAAATGGTGCATTATATTATGCTACAGGTATGATTGCATCAGGAAAATATCATGAAGTAATTGCTGTAGGTATTGCAGCAGATAGTGATGAATCTATTGAATTAAAAGTTTATTATGTTTATGGTTCAGGAGAAAGTTCTTATAAGTTACTTGAGTCTGTAACAACTCTTGATTTTCTTGAAAATAAAAAAACATTTGATGAGTTTTATAACGATGCTATTTTAACAGAAGAAGAAAAGCATGAAATACTTATAAATTCACAAGCTAAATTACAAAGATATGCTAAGAGTTTAAATAAACTTATGCACAATCATAATATTACAGCTCCACAAAGAGTATTGTATGTTTCAGGTATGCTTTTATCTATGCAAAATATATTAGATACACAAGGAAATCATATCCAAGATGGATTAGTACCTGATGATTTAAAAGCAATTCAAACAGAATCAAAGCGTGATGGTGTACAAATAGTAAATCAAATTAAAGAGTTTTTAATAGCCCGTGATATTCCACTTGATAAACAAAATCTTATGTTATCAAGTTTTTCGGAAATTTCAAAAGATTCTCAAAGGGATGAACCAACAGAACTTGATAAAGAAGTTTCAAAATTATTAAAAGAAAATGCAAGTAGTAATAAACAAATTTTTACTTTTATTTATCACAATATATTTTTATCTATTGACGCTATGGCTGGACATCTTGATATTATGGGAGAAATGTATAGTGAATTTTTAAAATATGCTCTTGGTGATGGTAAAGAGATAGGTATAGTTCTAACTCCACCATATGTTACTAAAATGATGGCAACAATTCTTGATGTAAATAAAGATAGTAAAGTAATGGATTTAGCAACAGGTTCAGCTGGATTCTTGATTTCAGCAATGGAAATTATGATTCAAGATGTAGAAAATCTTTATGGAAAGAAAACAACCCAAGCAGAAACAAAAATAGATGAAATAAAAAAGAAACAACTTTTAGGAGTTGAATTAAATGCTGAAATGTTCACTTTAGCAGCTACAAATATGATATTAAGAGGTGATGGAAGTTCAAATATCCAAAAAGGAAATACTTTTAATACCCCTGAAGAGTTATATACTAAATTTAAGGCAAATAAACTGCTATTAAATCCGCCTTTTAGCTTTAAAGAAAATGGTATTCCTTTTATAGAATTTGGTCTAAATAAAATGGAAACAGGCGGTCTTGGTGCTATTATTATTCAAGATTCAGCAGGAAGTGGAAAAGCTATTTCTACTAATAAAAAGATTCTAAAAAAGCATACTCTAAAAGCTAGTATTAAAATGCCAACTGATTTATTCCAACCTATGGCAGGAGTTCAAACAAGTATCTATATCTTTGAAGTAAACAAACCACATGATTATGAACAAACAGTTAAATTTATTGATTTTAGAAATGATGGATATAAACGAACAAGTAGAGCTTTACAAGAAACGGATAATCCAACAAAAAGATACCAAGATATTATCAAAATATATAAAGCAGGTCGTAATGCAAAAGTTGAAGCAAACTGGAACTTAGATGAAGTATACATAGAAGATTTTATAACTCCTAGTGGTGCTGATTGGAACTTTGACCAGCATAAAACTATTGATACAAAACCAACTTTAGAAGATTTTAAAAAAACTGTCGGAGATTATCTTTCTTGGGAAGTAAGTAATATTTTAAAACAAAAAGGCAATGAGGGAAAGTAGAATCCTCACTTAGCACAATGTTAGATAATGTTGAGTGGGGAGAGTTTAAATTAGGTGATTTATTCGATATTAATCCAACAAAATATTATAAATTGAAAAATGAAGAAATAATTTCAAAAAATGGAAAAATACCTTTAGTTTCAAATTCTTCAATAAACAATGGAGTTATGGGATATTCAAATTTAGAAGCTAATAATGTTGGAAACACAATAACTTGTTCAGATACTACATTAGGTGCAGAAACAATGTATTACCAAGAAAATGATTTTATTGGATATTCTCATATTCAACATTTTGTACCAAAATTTAAACCATTTAATAAAGCTATTGCAAGTGTCATAATTTCTGCATGCAGAGTTGCAACATCAAAAAAGTTTGATTATGGTAATAAGTTTAATCGTGAAGCAATGAATAAAACATCAATACTACTTCCAGCAAAAAATAAAAAAATAGACTTTGATTTTATAAACCGCTTCATAGCGGAGCTTGAAGCGGAGCACCTAGCGGAGCTTGAAGCATATTTAGCTGTATCTAACCTTAAAAACTATACTTTGACAAAAGAAGAAGAAAAAATTATCAATGATTTTAAAAAAGGAAAAATTAGTTTTAATGGATTTAAGATAAGTTCATTGTTTGAAGTAAATTCTTACAAAAAACGATTTGATGCTAATAAAGTTATTATTTCAGATATTGGTAAACCATATGTTGTTAGAACTAGTTTAAATAATGGTGTTAGAGGTTATATAAATGAAGATGAACAATATTTAAATGATGGAAACACTATCTCATTTGGACAAGATACGGCAACAATGTTTTATCAAGAAAAGCCTTATTTTACTGGTGATAAAATAAAAATTCTAAAATCAAAAGAAAATAAATTTAATAAACAAAATGCACAATTTTTTATAACTTCAATGTCAAAATCTTTTAGTTCTTTTACTTGGGGAAGTTCAAGTTTTAATGTTAATATAATAGAAAATCAACAAATTCAACTACCAATAAAAGAAGATAAACCTGACTATAAATCAATGGAAACATTTATCTCAGCTATTCAAAAACTTGTAATAAAAGATGTAGTTTTATATGCTGATGAAAAAATTGATACAACAAAAAAAGTAGTTAGTATAAAATCATAGATTTTAATATTTCTATAAATAAGGATTTAGAAGTATTTTCAACTGTTGCAAATTATGCAACAGTTGAAAACCTAAAAATATTGGAGAAGTTAAAATAAATAAATTATTTTAAACTCAATCCAACCCTTTGTTTTTCTAAATCCACACTTATTACTTTTAGATTTTCAAGGTTTTGGTTTATACTTAAAACCTCACTTGGATGAGAGATTCTTTTTTCACTAATTTGTGAGATATGAAGTAGGGCATCATTTTTAAGTCCTATATCCACAAATGCACCAAAATCAGTGATATTTCTTACAATTCCACCAAGAGTAAATCCCTCTTTTAAATCATTTATATCTAAAATATCATTTGCAAATTTCACTTGATTAAACTCAGTTCTCACATCAAATCCTGGTTTTAAAAGTTCATTTACTATATCTTTTAGTTTTAGTGGAGTTGTATTTAACTCTAATGCAGTTTTTTCAAAATCTTTTATCTCTTCAAGTTTATAGTTTTTTTGAAGTTTTGCAGTTAGTTCATAATCTTCTGGGTGAATTGCAGTATTATCAAGGATTGATTTTCCATCTTTGATTCTTAGAAATCCAACACCTTGCTCATAAGCTTTTGCTCCAATTCCTTTTACATCAAGAAGTTCATTTTTTGTTTTAAATTTTTTGATTTTTTCTCTATGCTCAACTATATTTTTAGCTAACTTTTCAGAAATCCCAGAGATAAATGAAAGTAGTTTATATGAAGCAGAGTTTAAATCAACTCCAACTTTATTTACTAGGTCAATAGTGATATTTTCAAGTTTTAGTGCCAACTCTTTTTGATTTACATCGTGTTGATATTGACCAATTCCAAGTGATTTTGGGTCAATTTTTACAAGTGCAGCCATTGGGTCTCTTAATCTTCCAGCAATAGAAATAGCCCCTCTAATAGTAACATCAAGATTTGGATACTCTTCTATAGCTATTTTTGAAGCAGAGTAAACACTAGCTCCAATTTCACTAACAATTGCGTAGTTTACATCAAGATTGTTTTGTTTTATAAGTTCATTTATAAAGTTTGCAGTTTCCCTTGAAGCTGTTCCATTTCCAATAGCTATACTTGTGATTTTGTATTTTTTGATTAGTTCTAAAACAACTTTTGAAGAAGTTGCAATATCCTCTTTTGGTTTTGTAGGATATATCACGCCACTTGTTAAAAATAATCCATTTTCATCAATAACAGCCAATTTACAACCAGTTTTATACCCAGGATCAATTCCTAAAATTATTTGATTTACAAGAGGTGCTGTAAGAAGTAGTTCTTTTAGATTCTTTCCAAAAAGTTCAATTGCTTCAAGACCAGCTTTCTCTTTTAGGTTTGTTATAGCTTCTCTTTTTAGACTTGGAAGTAATAATCTTTTTAATCCATCTTTATATGAATCAAAAACTAACTCTTTTGAAGATGGGGCATTTGCTGGAATTTTATATTTTTTGATATTTTCCAAAATATGATTTTCATCAATATCAACTTTAATAGATAGTTGTTTTTCATTTACAGCTCTTAGTATTGCTAAAACTCTATGTGATTTTATATATTTTATTTTTTCATTTGAATTTACAAAAGGGGCATAAAGACCATTTTTATCAAACTCTTTTGCCTCCTTTACTTCAAGTGTTCCCCAGTTTGCTATTAGGTTTCTAAGTACTTCTTTTGATTTAAAATCATCGGCATATCTTTGAGCAATAATATCTTTTGCTCCATCAATAGCTTCATCTATGTTTTTAACATTTTCATTTAAAAACTGTTTTGCTTTTTGATTTACCTCTTCAAGAGTATATCTCATACTTTGAATAATATTTGCTAAGGGTTCAAGACCATTTTCAATTGCAGTTGTAGTTCTTGAAGATTTTTTCTCTTTAAATGGTGCATAGATATCTTCTATTGCTTGTAGAGTTTTTGCTTCTTCAATATTTTTTAGAACTTTCTCATCTAAAAAGTTTTTCTCTTTTAGGATATTTTTTATTTCTTCTTTTTTATCAAGAAGTTTTTTTGAGTATTCATAAACCTCTTCAAAAATTCTTAATTCTTCATCTGTTGCACCATTTGTGAAATCTTTTCTATATCTTGCAATAAATGGAATCGTACAACCCTCATCAAGAAGTTTGATGATATTTTGGATTGCATTTGTTTGTAGGTTTGTTTTCTCTTTTATTAGTTCAATTAAATTATTAGTCAAGTGGAACTTCCTTGAAATCACTTCTTGTACTATTTATTGGTTTATTACTTTTTGCTCGTACAGTATATACAAAAGAGATTTTTGCTTTATCTGTATTGTTTTTACTTGCATGGTGTAGTGTTTTACAGTGAAATAAAACCACATCACCTTTTTGTAAATTTGTATGAGTTCTTGTTTTTATTAACTCTTTATTCTCTTCATTTTCATCTAAGAAGTTATCAACTTCATCAAATCTATCTTTTGAGAAATTCATTTTATGTGAAGAAGGAATAAACTCTAATAATCCATTATCTAAGTATTCATCACCAAGAGATAACCAAACAGAAACTAAGTCATTATTTTCAAAATTCCAATATCTTCTATCTTGATGCCAAAAAGTTCTTGTACTTTCGTGTGGTAATTTTGTCATAATTGAGTTATGATGAGCAAGAGTTAATACAGGTGTATCATTTAGAATTTGTTTTAAAATAGGTCTTATTTTGTCATAAGTCATCCAAGTTCTAAAAACTTCTTCTCTATCATAAACTTGTCTTAATCTTCTTACTGTGATATTTTCATCACTAAGATTCATATACTCTTGCTCTGTTTCTATTGGAGCTTGTTTTTTTTGTAAGTGTTCTTTTGCTTTTTCTAAAATCTCATCACAAAGTTCTAGTGGAGCAAAATTTTTTAATACTAAGAATCCATTTTCATTGAACTCTTTTAATTGATTTTCTTCTAATTCCATATTATCTCTTGATATAAATAAATTTTTGAAATTATAGTGAAAAAAGCTGTTGTTTAATTGATAATAGCATTATGCCATTGAACTAAACTTATTCTTCTACCTTCTATTACTTTTAAAACCTCATGAGTAAAATATGGATTACTTAAAAATACAACCATACTTCCTGCTTTTGGTTTTATTTTTATCTCATTCCCATTTTCATCGTATAGAAAATTAAAAAGTAATTCTCCTCCAAAAAATGTGTTGTCACTAGGAGTTTCATCGTATGAAGTTGTAAATAAAACTGTTGAAACTTTTCTTTGTTTTGCAACAGCTAAAAATCCAATCAACTCATCATCTTTGTATAACATACTTGAATCATCACTATGCATTGTATAAAATGAATTTTTCAGATATTCTAATACTTGAACTTTTGTTGAAGTTGTAAGTACAAGTTTGAAGTAATCTTCAATTTTTGTTTGATATTGTAAAAATCTATTTGTATAAAGTTCTAAATCTTTTTCATCTAATGAGTAGATATTTGTTTTTCTGATCTCTTCATTTGTCTGGCTACTAATAACCTTATCTAAAGTTTTTATTTGTGCTTTTTCAAAATCGTCATCTTCTTTGATTTTTTTATTTATATACTCACACTCTTCTTTAGAGAAAAAATCTTCTATTATTAGATATGGATAATCATAATAAGGATTTGGTAAAAGTTTTGTTTCTATATCAAATGTAGTTAAAAAGTCAGAACAATATATATAGTTGCTTATTTGTGTCATATTATTACCTTCCATAAACTGTTTTGTTTATGAAAGTTGCTTGATAAGGTTTTTTAAATCTCCAAGTACCCAAATGTCTATAATTTTTCCGTCTTTAAATTTAAAAAAAGATGCACCACTGTAGGCTATTTTATTATTACTTGCTTCATAATCAAATAATTTTCCTGTATGTCTACCATTATACAAAGCTTTTACAGCAATTGTGTTATCCTCACAAACCATAGTAACTACACTATGAAATAGGTTTGGAATACCAGTTAAAATAGTATCCATATAGTTTTTGAACTCTTCTTTACCTTTAACTGATATATCTAATGAACCATGAAATGTGATTTCATCATCAAACAAAATATCAATATAATCTTTATTTTGTTTGTTCCATAATTCACTATAATATAGTTTTACAAGTTCTTTGTTAGTCAATTTCTTCATAATTTCCCTTATGACTTGGACCTTGATTATCACCATAATCATAATTGTCAAACTCACTATAATCTACTGTGAATATTTTAGGATAACCTAATTTTACTAGCTCTTTGTCAATATTCTCTTCCGTTAATCTATTTTTTACTCTATTCATGATCAAATCGATATGCTCTTCACTAACATCATTTGCTCTTAATTCATAAATAATAGCTAAATTCATAATTTCAAATTCCTCTAAATAAATATAATTTTTGTTACTTTATACTAAGCTTTCTTATCAATATATAAACTGCTTAATATATATAAAATTGTTTTAACAGACTTAATAGAAGCTGTCTCCTCAACCGTGTGATAACCTGTTGTTGGAATTTGTAAAGTTGTACCTTGAATACGACCTTTTGATTCCATAACAATTCTTCCAAGTTCTGTACTTCCTAGTGTTAAAAGTGGTAAACCTTTCTCTTTTCTGATTTTATTCTTCTCTTGAATAAAAACATCTTTACAAGAAAAATCAATACTATTTTTATGGCAGAAATTTTTTAATTGTTTTAAAATAGGAGATTTAAATCTAGCATTTGCATCTCTGTTTCTTAAAACTACTTGTTGAACATCTGCTTCAACTCTAGAGTCATAAGGACTTGTATCTAAAACTAATAGTTCATTTGTTGTAACGTTATTTTTTCTAAACCATTCGTAAACGTATCTCCAAGATTTCCCTGCTTCTTCTTGTGCTGTAAAGAAAGCAGTACCTTGAAAACCATTTTGATAAAGATAAATTATTATTGCAGCCGAAATTACATTATCAAGTTGTGCAGATATTAAATCACCATTATTTTCAAGTTTATCACTAAATGCAATTGGTGTACCTGGTTGTAAGTAAGATAATCCATCAATATTAAACATTAAGTTATTTATCTCTTCACACATAAAAGCATCAGTTATTTTACCTATTCCTAAATAACTTCCACTCCAAGGTTCATAAGCTTGTACTTGTTGATTAATATATCTTTTTGCGATTAATTGATAAGTTTGTTCTGATAGTGAATTTCCTCTTAAATCTGAACGATTTTTAGCAAGGAAAGCAGCAAATTGAAATTCATTTGGACCAGTACAAATTACACCATGTCTATCAATATGCGCACTTAACATACCTTTTGTTGGATTGTTTCCTTGTGCAACTAATAGTCCATCATAATACTTTGTTTCAATTCCAATCTCATCCAATTCTCTTTTTAAATATACTAAAAAAGAGTGTTCTGCACCTGTTACTGATGGAACTCTAATTAGCTGTTTTAATAAGTCAAGAAATGGAATAAAATTTAACGGCTCATTTGTAAATGGAGCACCCAATTTATTCTCCTGCAAAATTTAGATAGAATAAGAGCTATAAGAAGATTTTGGAATCACTGAAGAATCCGATTCTTATTCTATATTGCAATTATAATCAATAAAAAAAAGAAATATTCTTAAAAAATGCTTAACAGTTCTTATCTTTTCTAAAAGTACGATATTATGGTGTTACTTGCTATGTAATTTATTTTTTCTTTAATTTCTAAATTGTTCCGAAAATTATAAATTTTTATTTTTAATTAGAAATAATATATAACAAATATAAAGTTAAGTAAATTAATCAGGATTAATTTAATCTATTTTTTATTTAAATAAAGTATAATTTTGTAAATTTGTATAAAAAATGATTTTAAGATAATATAATTATCACTAAATATTAGGAGTAAATTATGGCAAAAGAGTTATCTGCCTTAGAACAATTAAAAGCTTCAAGAAACCCATTAAGAGTAATTGATGATGTATATAAAGAAGCATTAGAAGGTGTTCCTTTAAAAGATGAATACATTGGCTTATTAAAATGGTATGGAATGTATCCTCATGTAAATTCTGAAGGAACAGAAGATAAAAAATATTTTATGAAAAGAATCAAACTAATTGATGCTTCTATGAATTTAGAACAACTTGGTGTTATGGCAAAAATTGGTCAAGAGTATGCACAAGGTTTAGTAGATTTTACAACTAGACAAAATGTTCAGTTTCACTATATACAAATAAAAGATATGCCAGCTATTTTAGATTTAATGTCGAGTGTTGGATTAACTTCAAGAATGGCTTCAGGTGATGGACCAAGACCTATTATGACTTCTCCAGTTGCTGGAATTGATGCTAATGAGTTTTATGATACAAGAGAACTTGTAAAACAAGTAGATAAATATTTTGATGATAATGAAGATAGATTCTGTAACTTCCCAAGAAAATATAAAATAGGAATTTCTGGATGTGGAAGACATAGTGCAGCACATGAAATTCAAGATTTAGCATTAACAGCATTTAAAGATGAAAATGGTGAAGTATTATTTGATTTAACTATTGGTGGTGGTTTATCAAAATCAAGACAAATAGCTACAAGAGCAAACAGATATGTAAAACCAGAACAAGTTTTAGATGTAGCTGTTGCATGTGCTGAAATTTTCAGAGATAATGGAAATAGAGATAATAGAAATAAAGCAAGAGTTAGACACCTATTAAATGACTGGGGAATTGAGAAATTTGTTGATGAAATTGAAAAAAATATCGGATATAAATTACAAGAAGGTTTAGTAGAACCAAAAATTGAGTCTTATGAAAACAGAGAACATTTTGGAATCAATAAGTCTAAAGTTGCAGGAGAATCATATATCGGATTTGCAACAAATTCTGGAAGAGTTGCGGGAGTTGATT
>OBMA010001139.1_pt1 | contig 16249 bp, 10 predicted proteins | sample 1539141 | NCBI WGS metagenome assembly OBMA01 (sample SAMEA3991484, study PRJEB22521) | metagenome | biome: anthropogenic terrestrial biome; feature: sewage plant; material: raw primary sludge | place: Sweden | collected 2012-09-26 | reverse complement strand
AAATAATGATAAATGAATAAAATTAAGTTATACATATATATATCGGCAATAGTTCTTTTAATGTCGTGTAATGCTTCTAAGTTTATACCTGAGCAAAAGTATCTGCTTGAAAGTGTAAAAGTGGAATCCGACAATAGGGAACTTGATCCAACAATGCTTCAGGCGTATATTCGCCAGAAAGCAAATTCTAAATGGTTTTCTATATTCAAAATACCTCTTGGAACTTACTCTTTAGCAGGAAAAGATTCGGCAAAATGGATAAATAGGACATTAAAGAATATTGGTGAAAAACCAGTAATATATGATACACTCATGGCAGATCGTTCACTTGATGATTTGACTACAGCTATGCGCAACATGGGATATATGCACGCCACAGCACAGATTAAGACAAAGGTAAGGGGACATAAAATAAAAGCTATTTATATGTTGCATCCCGGAGAGCCATATTATATCAGTTCGATAAAATATGATATCAAGGATAGCGTAATAGCGAAATTGCTTGCCAATAAAAATATGCCAAGTCCCTTTAAGCAAAGACTTATGAGCGGAAGTAGGTTTACAGTAGATGAGTTGAATGCCGAACGCAAGAATATTACAAGTTTTCTTCTTGATAACGGATATTATAAATTTCATAAGGATTTTATAATATTCAGTGCCGATTCTGCAAGAAGCAGTAAGGACATAAACTTAGTATTACATCTCTTACCATATCGTGTTAATAGTTCTTCTGCTGACACGCTTCATCCATGTTATACGATAAATAAAATTAATTATCTTAGCGGTGATACGGTAAGAATTCATCTTAGAAACAGTGTACTTCGTTATACAACGGCATTGGAAGAAGGAAAACCTTATAACAATAGCGCCTTGCAACATACATATAATAAGTTTGCAAGGTTGCAGGCTGTAAGATTTACGAATATAAGTTTTCGTGAACATCCTGATACAACACTCTTGGACTGTGATATACAGTTGAGTACGAATAAGCCAAATACGTTGTCGTTTCAACCAGAAGGCACTAATACCGCTGGTGATTTAGGTGCTGCTGCAAGTTTGACGTGGGAGAATCGAAATCTTTTTAGAGGTTCTGAATTATTCAGTATTCAGTTGCGAGGTGCTTTTGAAGCTATAAAAGGTTTGGATGGCTATCAAAATCAGAATTATGAGGAATATAATATAGAGAGCAAACTCCAGTTCCCTAGATTTCTAGCTCCATTTCTGTCAAATGCATTTAAGAAGCGTAGTAATGCAACATCAGAATTGTCGTTGAATTACAATCTGCAAAACCGTCCAGAATTCCACAGACGAATATTCTCCGCTGCTTGGCGATACAAATGGAACGAACCTCGTCACCATCTTTCATATCGTGTAGATCTTCTGGACCTTAACTATGTGTATATGCCATGGATAAGTTCTACCTTCAAGCATGATTATCTTGATAGTGTGAGCAATAGAAATGCCATACTGAGATACAACTATGAAGATTTGTTTATAATGAAGATGGGTGCTGGAATCACTTACAATGATGGTATAAATGTGATAAGGGCAAATGTTGAGACAGCTGGAAACATCCTTAACGGACTGTCAAGGGCCTTTGACTTTAAGAAAAACAGCAATGGACAGTACACATTGTTTAATATAGCTTATGCACAATATGCTAAATTCGACTTCGACGTTACTCACTTGTTGAGATTTGACAACAACAACTCTTTGGCAATGCACCTTGGATTTGGTATTGCATGGCCTTATGGAAACAGTACTATATTGCCATTTGAAAAGCGATATTTCTCAGGTGGCGCAAATAGTGTGAGAGGATGGAGCATTAGAGAGTTGGGACCTGGAACGTTTAAAGGGACTGACGGAAGAATTGACTTCATAAATCAGACTGGTGATATGAAGCTTGACATGAACTTAGAATACAGAACTTCTTTATTTTGGAAGTTTGATGGTGCTGCATTTGTTGATGCGGGTAATATTTGGACTCTGCGTAATTACGCAGAACAGCCAGGAGGACAATTCAAGATAAACGAGTTCTATAAGCAAATAGCCATGTCTTATGGAGTGGGGTTGCGATTAAATTTCAGCTATTTTATACTAAGGTTTGACATGGCTATGAAAGCTATAAACCCTGCTTATGAAACCGAAAAAGAACATTATGCTATATTCCATCCGAATTTAAGCAGGGATTTTGATTTCCATTTTGCAGTGGGATTGCCATTCTAAATGAGATTATAAATCTCACTTGGAATCTTGCGTTTAAGTACTTCCAATTTAAAGTCTACTCCAGCTACAATTCCATGAGCTCTAAGAGTGGTTTCAATCGTCTTTTGTGCTAATACAGGATGATTGTTTTCTTCGCTTAAATGGCATAGCCAAACATGTTTCAGCTCTGGAGTTGCATATTCTGCTAATGCATTACCGCATTCAGAATTGCTCAAGTGACCGTTTGGTCCAGAAATTCTTATCTTAAGATGTTCTGGGTATGGTCCGTTAATCAGCATTTCCTCATCATGGTTTGCTTCTATAACAAGATAATTTGCTTCACTGATATATTTATGCATATCATCAGTTATATGTCCGATATCAGTCATCAAAACGAATGTTATTCCGTTGTTTTCAATCTTATATCCTACGTTATCAGTGCTATCATGAGGAACTTCAAAAGGTGTTACTTTGAAATCTCCAAGTTGGAAAGTCTGATCTTTTTCAATGACTTTTACACAGCCATTGTTTATTTTTTTTCTAACGCAGTAATTATTCTCAATTCCATTATGTACGGCGTGAGTGGTATACACGCTGACGCTATAATCATTACTTATACTGCCAACTGATTTGATATGGTCAGCATGGTCATGAGTTATAAGCAAATGATGTACATTTGTTATTTGTAATCCATAATTCTTAAAATGCTTTTTCAGGGTTCTCACCCCTATTCCAGCATCAATAAGTAATCCGTCAGTTTCTGTATATAAATAGTAGCAATTGCCACTACTTCCACTGCCGAACGAGATAAACTTCAGCATTTTGATAATTCTTTTCTACAAAATTATTAAGAAAAGATGAAAATACCAAAGAATTTGGCTACCTTTGTCCTAAATTAATGAATTTAGTATGATTTTTAGGCTCTCAAAGGCAATAAAGAATATATTTTCTGTAATAATGTTCATTATTGCAATGTTAAATTTTGTATCTTGCAATCATTTAGGAAGTGAAGATGGTCTCACCGAGAATGCAGATTCTTTTTCTTGTCATTACTTTAATTGGCAATATCAAAAAGCTCTTCGTTATGTTACTCCTGGATCAGAGAAATGGTTGAGGTTTGAAGCTAGTCAGGTTCATCAATTTGATGTTGATATACTGAAATCAATGGATGAAGGTGCGAAATGTGAAATAGGAGATGTTACACATCTGAATGATGATTCATTGGCAACTGTTAGAGTTGATGTAACAAACTATCTCGAAAAGGACACTATTGGAACAAAGTCGCATATTGTGGAAAAAGCCACATTTGTATTAAATATGGTTTATAAGAAGGATAAATGGCTCGTGAATTTAAATTCTATTCCTAGGAAATTGAAATAAAATACCCCAGTTTATATATAGTGAAGGTAGACAAATTAGGATTTGCGCCGGTTAGTTTTCTTTCTAAATATTTTTGGCGTAATTTCCAATATAGTTTGATAATCCATTTTTGATGAAAGCGTGATATTCTGTCGCTTAGTGTCAATAGACGTGAATATCCTTGTAATTCATTTGAAAACATTTTTAAAGTTTGCAATCCTTCTCTTGTCTTCTCAAGATAATCACTGTTTGATTCGTAATTGTTCAATACCAACTGGTTATCAATATGCAAAATGTCTATATTATTTTCTTTCAGTCTTTTTCCAAGTAACACATCTTCATATCCATAATTTCGTATTCTCTCGTCGAAAGGGATATTCAGCATTACTTTGCGTGAAATTAATAGATTGGCAGTATGTAGGTCTAAATATGAGTGACAGTTGCGCTTTATAGCCATATGTGCTTTCTCTGCATTCTTTTCATATATGTATCTTAGATTTGAACTATCACCTGAAGCTAAACTATAACCACCATATATTACTTCGAACTTATCGTCTTGCTCTAGATAGTTGAGCATATATTCATCATTGTCTATGCTCATGTCGCTGTCAATAAACAGCAACCATTTGTATTGAGCCTCTTTAGCAAGGAAATTTCTTAAAACAGCTCGTCCTACATTTTCTTTTCTTATAATGTATTTTATGTTGTCAAGTTCTAGCATTTCCTTGTTTAAAAGGCGTGAATGTTCATCACTGCTTCCGTCATCGGCAACGATAATCTCATAGTGTAATCCTTCAATGTTTTCACATTGAGTACAAAGTGCTTTAACCAGTTCTACGCATATTTGGTTATAGCATGGGATGAGTATGCTTAGTTCCCTTTTGATAATATGGAATTTTAAAGTTTATCTTTTAGAAATTTTCCAGTTATACTTTCTTCGCAGGCAGCAATATCTTCAGGCGTACCTTCGCAAACAAGATTTCCGCCTTTGTTTCCTCCGTCAGGACCCAAATCTATTACGTAGTCTGCACATTTTATTACGTCTAGATTATGTTCAATCACCAGTACAGTATGCCCTCTTTCAATTAGTGCGTTGAATGCACTTAGTAGACGTTGGATATCATGGAAATGAAGTCCTGTTGTTGGCTCATCAAATATAAACATTGTCTGTTCCTGTTTTTCTTGTCCAATGAAGTAAGCCAGTTTTACTCTTTGATTTTCTCCACCAGAAAGACTGCTAGAATTTTGCCCTAGTTTAATGTATCCAAGTCCAACTTCAGCAAGAGGCTTCAATCTGTTTACAATAACCTTTTGATTGTATTCTCCGAAGAATTCAATTGCTTCAAGCACCGTCATGTTAAGCACGTCATAGATGCTCTTTTCGTGGAACCTTACTTCTAGTATGTCATGCTTGAATCTTTTTCCGTGGCATGCTTCACATTCTAGTTCCAAGTCAGCCATGAACTGCATCTCTACGTTAATAACTCCAGCTCCTTTACATTCTTCGCATCTACCACCTTCTGTATTGAAAGAAAAATACTGTGCAGTGTATCCTTGCTGTTTTGCAAGTGGCTGATCTGCAAAAAGTTGTCTAATTGCATCGTATGCTTTGACGTATGTAGCAGGGTTTGAACGTGTGCTTTTGCCTATTGGGTTTTGATCAACAAATTCAACATGTTTAATATCTTTCCAATCACCTTCAAGAGATGTATACTCTCCTGGAGCATCGGCAACCTCGTCAAGATGACGTTTTAGTGCAGGATACAATATGCCCTTTATAAGACTTGATTTACCAGAACCAGATACTCCGGTTACACATGTGAATATGTTCAGTGGAATCTTTACGTCGATACCTCTTAAGTTATTCATTCGTGCTCCATTGAGTGTTATATATTTATTCCAACTGCGTCTTGACTTAGATGTAGCGATTGAATATTCTCCTGTGAGATATTTAACGGTATATGAACGAGGATATTTTTCAACCAACGACTTATCCTTTTTATTCAGTTCTTTAGTATCACCTTCAAATACTATTTCTCCACCGTTAGAACCAGCTTCAGGGCCTACATCAATGAGGTAGTCTGATGCTCTCATGATCTCTTCATCGTGCTCAACAACCATTACTGTGTTGCCCAGACTTTGGAGATCTTTTAATACTTTTATGAGTCTGTCTGTATCTCGGCTGTGAAGTCCGATACTTGGTTCATCTAAGATATATAATGAACCGACAAGTGATGAACCTAGTGATGTTGTCAGATTTATACGTTGGCTCTCTCCACCGCTTAGGGTGTTTGACTGTCTGTTGAGTGTGAGATATCCTAATCCCACTTCAACCAAGAATCCAAGTCTGTTATTTATTTCAGTTATAAGTCGTTTGGCTATTCCTGCATCATGTTCGTCAAGTTTCAGCTTATCAAACCATTCTTTCAAATTTGTAATAGGCATTTCCACTATTTCAGTGATGCTCATGCCGTTAATCTTTACCCATGTAGCCTCTTTCTTAAGTTTGGTTCCGTGACAGTTTGGACATATAGTTTTACCTCTATATCTGCTCATCATAACACGGTATTGTATCTTGTATTGGTTTTCCTTCACCATTTGGAAGAAACTGTCAATGCAAATCCTCTCTTTTGCGTTCAGTTTATTTTCGCATGGTAGACCATGCCATAACATATCTTTTTGCTTTTGGGTCAGTTTATAGTAAGGTTCAAAAATAGGGAAATTATCTTCTGCGGCACGACGACAGAATTCAGTCTTCCAAACTCCCATTTTATCTCCATGCCAACATTGTACGCATCCATCATAAACACTAAGTGCTGAATTTGTTATAACTAATTTTTCGTCTATGCCGATTACATTTCCAAATCCTTCACAAGTAGGACATGCGCCTAAAGGTGAATTGAATGAAAACATATTATCGTTAGGCTCTTCAAACTTAATGCCGTCTGCTTCAAATCTAGTAGAGAATTCATACGTAATGTTTCCTGGCAGGAATACTAGTTTGAGTATTCCGTCACCTTCATAGAATGCTGTTTCTGCAGAGTCGGTCAGTCTTGATATGGCATCTTTTGTGTCATCAAGGCTCATTCTTGTTATTACAAGATACAAATCAGAAATATCTTTTGGTTTATCGCCAGCTAGAATGTCCTCAATTCTTACAACATCACCATTTACGTACATTCTGGAATAACCTTCCTTAATATACATTTCAAGTTGCTTTTCCACGCTGCGTCCCTCAACAACATGCAAAGGCGCAAGTATCATGAATTTTGTTCCCTTTGCAAAGGTCAGGCTACATTTCACTACATCTTCAGGAGTGTGACGTTTCACTTCGTCACCACTTACTGGAGAATAGGTGTGTCCTATGCGTGCAAATAGCAGTCGCATATATTCATATATCTCAGTAGTGGTTCCTACCGTAGAACGTGGATTGCGTGAAATAACCTTTTGTTCTATTGCAATTGCAGGAGGAATGCCTTTGATGAAGTCGCATTCAGGTTTACTCATACGTCCCAGAAACTGTCGGGCGTATGATGAAAGGCTTTCTACGTATCTTCGCTGACCTTCGGCATATAACGTGTCGAAAGCCAGCGAAGACTTTCCCGAACCGGAAACTCCGGTTATGGTGATAAATTTATTGCGAGGGATATTAAGTGACACGTTTTTTAAATTGTTTACGCGTGCGCCTTTTATCTCAATATATTCGTCCATAATAACTTTACTATTCTTGTCTTAATCGGCAAAGTTACTTAATTTTCATGACAATATACCCAATCTTTTATTTTTTTTATAAATTACTGGTTTAGTAAGAATTCCTTGAATTCGGCAAAGCTGTTATTCATTCCAATACTTTGCTTTTTACCTTTCATGAATTCTGCCAGACGTGAAGGTATTTTAATGTCTATATGAAGTATGTCGTCAACCTTTTCCTTGAACTTAGCAGGATGTGCTGTTTCCAGAAATACTCCTGTTTCTCCGTTCTTTAGTCCTTCCTTTAAGGCCCGATAGCCACATGCTCCATGAGGATCAAGAACGTAACCTGTTTCTTTATGACAAGTCTGCATCGTAGCCTTTATCATGTCGTCTGTGTATGTTGCTCCGCTAATAAGACTGGTTATCTTTTCATGACAGCCCCCAAACAGGTCGTATATGCGTGCGAAATTTGAAGGATCACCTACATCCATAGCGTTTGCCAATGTCTGTTTGCTAGGTTTTGGTTCATATTTTCCGCTTTGAAGGTATTTATAAAATATGTCATTGGCATTGTTGGCAGCAATGAATCTCTTTATAGGCAATCCCATTTCATGAGCGAATATTCCGGCACAGATGTTTCCGAAGTTTCCACTTGGTACGCATACTACCATGTTGTCAGCCTTGTTTTGTTTCTTCAGTTGTGCATAGGCATAGAAATAGTAGAAAGCCTGAGGAAGGAAACGCGCCACGTTTATACTGTTGGCAGATGTGAGTTTCTTGTTTTCATTCAACTCTTCATCCATAAATGCTTGTTTTACAAGAGTTTGGCAGTCATCAAATACACCGTTTATCTCGATAGCTGTTATGTTCTTTCCAAGAGTGGTAAACTGGCTCTCTTGAATTTTGCTCACTTTACCTTTCGGATAAAGTACGTCTACATGTATGCCTTCTACACCAAGAAATCCGTTTGCTACAGCTGAACCTGTATCACCAGAAGTGGCAACAAGAACAGTAATGGATTTTTGCCCTTCTTTCTTTATGAAATATTGTAGAAGTCTAGCCATGAATCGGGCACCAACATCCTTAAAAGCAAGAGTTGGACCATGGAATAGCTCAAGAGAATATATGTTGTCCTCAATATTTATTGCAGGAACGTCAAAAGACAGAGTGTCATATACGATGTCTTTTAATGCACTAGTTTCTACATCATCGCCAAAGAATGCCTTTGCTACTTCGAAAGCTATTTCTTGAAACGACATGTTTTCTATGTTATCAAAAAATGCTGTTGGTAACTTATGGATATTTTCGGGCATATAGAGACCTTTATCTGGAGCCAAGCCCTTTACGACAGCTTCTTCAAGAGTTGCAGTTGGTGCTTCTTTGTTTGTGCTATAGTATTTCATAACTTATTTTATTTTCATAAATGTTTCCATAAATTCATTCAATTTCAGCAGACCGTAACTTCCGGTCACACAACTCACTTCGTCGTATGTGCTTACATCATCAGGTTCTATTCCTTTATACCAAATAATAAACGGTACAGGCTCTTTGACATGAGTACGTATTTCAACAGGAGTAGGGTGGTCGGGTAGGACTGCTATGCAAACAGGCTCGTTCCAATCTTTCACCTCTTCGTATACAGGTTTTACGATTCTAGAGTCTAGATTTTCAATAGTCTTGAGTTTTAAATCCAAATCTCCATCGTGACCGGCTTCATCACTAGCCTCAACATGTAGAAAAACAAAGTCTTGCTTCTTTAGAGCATCAATGGCAGCCTGTGCCTTTCCTTCGTAATTTGTGTCAGCCAATCCTGTAGCTCCCTTTACCTTTATTACATCTAGTCCTGCATAATGTCCTATACCACGTATAAGATCAACAGCCGAAATTACGCTTCCGCTTTTTATATCTGGAAATAGTTGCATAAGTGTTTTCATCGATGGTCTGTAACCACCACTCCAAGGCCATATACTGTTTGCCTTTTCCAGTCTCTCTTTATTGAAAGGATGTTCAGAAAGCAATTTATGACTCTTCAATATCAGCTCATTTATCAAATCTGCTGTTTCTTGTGGACTCATTCTTGACGAATCTGTCTCTATATAATTTTCTTCTGGTTTTACAAGAATTTTCTTCCATTCCTCGTTTGGATGATCATGTGGTGGGGCACAAGTGATATGCTTGTTTCCTCCTTTTATGATTAAAAGATGGCGATATTGTATACCTGTGATGAATTTAATCTTGTCGTTGCCAAGTTTGTCATCAAGATATTTTATCAGCATGTCTCCTTCTTCAGTAGTAAGATGTCCACCATGATGATTTTTTATCAATCCGTTTTCCAACTCAATGATATTGCATCTGATAGCCATGTCTTCTGGCTGCATGATATATCCTATTGATGCAGCTTCAAGTGGCCCGCGACCTTCATATACCTTGTTTAAATCGTATCCAAGAATGGCAGTGTTAGCTACTTCAGAACCTGGAAGAAAACCATCAGGAATGGTGTTCAGTCTACCGGTACATCCATTTTTTGCCAACATGTTCATGTATGGTGTTTCTGCATATTGCAGCAGAGTTTTGTTTCCTAATTTTTCAACTGCATGGTCTGCCATACCGTCGCCAAGTATGATAATATGTTTCATAATCCTAGATATTAGCAATTGACATTATATTTGCGAATACACCGGCAGCCGTCACGCTAGCTCCAGCACCGTAACCCTGAATTAACATAGGATATTCTTTGTATCTTTCTGTTGTAAGAAGTACTATATTATTGCTTCCTTCAAGATTATAGAATGGGTGATTTCGCTCAATAGCTTTTAGTTCCACGCTTGTCTTACCGCCGTTCATAACAGCAACGAATCGCCATTTCTTGTCTTCACTTTCAAGTTTCTTTCGACGTGTCTCGAAATCATTGTCAAGTTTAGGAAGATTCTTCCAGAAATCATCAATGCTTCCCTCAAAATATTCTTGTGGAACAAATAGATGTTTTTCTACATCCTCTTGTTCTACTCTGTAACCTGCTTCACGTGCTAGAATTACAAGTTTCCTTACGACATCCTTTCCGCTTAAATCAATACGTGGATCTGGTTCACTGTATCCTTTTTCTTTTGCTCTGCGTACTGTTTCTGAGAAAGGAACATCACTGCTTATCTCGTTAAAGATGAAGTTTAATGTACCGCTTAATACAGCCTCTATTTTTAATATCTTATCGCCAGAGTTTCTAAGGTCATTGATAGTTCCGATAATAGGAAGACCTGCACCTACGTTTGTTTCGAATCTGAATTTAACGCCACGTTTCAAAGCTGTCTTTTTCAGTTCCACATATTTGTCATATTCACCACTGGCAGCAATCTTGTTTGCTGCGATGACACTGATGTTATTTTCAAGAAAACTTTGGTATAGGGCAGCGATATCCTTACTTGCAGTGCAGTCCACAAATACGCTATTGAATATGTTCATTCCCAACACAGCTTCTTTCAGCTTTTCAGGACTACTTATTTCTGATGTCTTCAATACATCCTTATAATTTGAAAGATCTATTCCGTCGCGATTTAATATTGCGTTCTTGGAACTTGCGATACCAACGACATTAAGTTTCAGTTGACTTCTTTCCTTCAACTCATCATACTGATTGCGAATCTGTTCAATAAGTTTGCCACCTACAGTTCCGATTCCACATACAAATAAGTTTAGAACCTTGTATTCAGAAAGGAAGAATGAGTCGTGAAGAACATTCAATGACTTTCTTAATGATTCACTTTTTACGACGAATGATATATTTGTTTCGCTGGCACCCTGTGCACATGCTATAACACTGATACCGCTTCTTCCTAAAGTTCCAAACAGTTTACCTGCAATACCAGCGGCATGTTTCATGTTCTCGCCTACAATGGCTACAGTAGCAAGCCCGCATTCTGCATGCATAGGGAACATAGCTCCGTCTTCGATCTCGGTTGCAAATTCATCATTCAGCACTTTTACAGCCTCTTCTACATCTTCCTCCCTTACACCGATACTGGTTGAGTTTTCTGAAGATGCCTGCGAAACCATGAATACGCTTATTCCTTCATTGGCAAGAGCTGTAAAGATTCTGCGGTTTACACCAATGACACCAACCATAGAAAGACCTGTCACGGTGATAAGTGCTGTTCCGTTGATAGAACTTATACCCTTGATAGGTTTCTTGTCATCATTAATCTTATTCTTTATTATTGTTCCTTGATTTTCAGGATTGAATGTATTCTTAACTCTGATAGGAATATTCTTTATACATACTGGGTATATTGTTGGAGGATATATTACCTTAGCACCAAAGTTACACAACTCCATAGCTTCAATATAACTTAGTTCGTTAATTGTGTATGCAGTCTTGATAACTCTTGGATCGGCAGTCATGAAACCATCTACATCCGTCCATATCTCCAATACTTCGGCATTCAGTGCAGCTGCAATGATGGCTGCTGTATAGTCACTACCTCCACGTCCGAGATTAGTTATCTCGTCTGTGTCACGGTCACGGCTTATAAATCCTGGAACCAATGAAATATGTGGAAGGTCTTTAAATGTATTTTTTACTAACTTATTTGTTAATTCACTGTCAAGTGCATTTTTACCATTAATACGTTCGGTCTTAATAAATTCGCGACTGTCAAACCATTTTGCACCTTTTACCAGAGCAGCAACAATATTACTTGACAGACGTTCGCCGTAACTAACGATAGCATTTTGTGTCTTTTCGCTTAAATCATGTATTAGGTAGACACCAAAATAAATGCTTCTCAATTGTTCAAATAGAGAATCTACAGTGTTGAATAAGTCTTCTCGTTTTTTTGTGTCTGTGATAATTGTGTCTATCATTTTATGATGACGATCAACCATCTGGTCGAATTCGTATTTCCAATTATCATCGTGTTGTAATGCCAATGTTGATGTGGAAATCAATTTGTCCGTTATGCCACCAAGTGCACTTACAACAACTACTATCGGCTGTTTTTTAGCCTCTATCTCTACAATACTCTTTAAGCTAAGAATGCTTTCTACGGAACCAACAGATGTTCCACCAAACTTTAATACTTTCATTTACTAATGGTTTTAATTTGTGCGACCACTTGACAATAGTGGCTTGTAGCTATAGAAATCAGACTTTAATTGTGGTTATAATCATATCCGAGTTTTAAAACCAGCAGTACAAAAGTGGCAAATAACTCGAAAAACTAACCAAAACCTTTCAATTTGAATGATTTCTGGGGCAAAAATACTAAGAATTATTATTATGACCAACTAAATCATTGATAATTTCGATATTAGATTCATTTTTTGTAACTTTGTACCCATGATAAATGAATATCAGATTCGTGTTTTGCCACAGGTGGCTTACACTGAAGAGAATATAAAACGGTTTATTGCCGAAGATAAAGGATTGGACATTCGCACCATAAATCAGGTGAGAGTGATTAATAGAAGTATTGACGCCCGACACAGACAGGTATATGTTAACCTAAAGATTCGTACATATATTAATGAGCTCCCACAAGACGAGCAGTATGTTACTACGGTATATCCTAATGTTGAGAATTGCCCGCAAGTTATTGTTGTGGGAGAGGGACCTGGTGGACTTTTCGCTTCTCTTAGATTAATTGAACTTGGTATTCGTCCAATTGTGCTTGAACGCGGAAAGGATGTTCGTGAACGAAAGAAGGATTTAGCCTTGATTACCAAGACACAGAAAGTTGACGACGAAAGCAATTATAGTTTTGGTGAAGGTGGTGCTGGAGCTTATAGTGATGGCAAACTTTATACCCGTAGTAAGAAGCGTGGATCAGTAGATAAGATTCTTAACGTATTTTGTCAGCATGGTGCTTCTGAAGCTATCCTTGCAGATGCTCATCCGCATATCGGCACTGATAAGCTTCCTGGAGTAATCGAGAAAATGCGTAACACGATTATAGCTTCTGGTGGTGAGGTTCATTTTCTTACTAAGATGACAAGTCTTATCCTCGAAGGTGATAAGGTTGTTGGCGTTGAGGCTGTTTCTTTGACAGATGATAGTCAGTTGGAATTTCATGGTCCTGTGATCCTTGCTACAGGACATAGTGCTCGTGACGTTTATCGTTATCTTAATGATTCTAAGATTGAGATTGAAGCAAAGGGTATTGCTGTTGGAGTTCGTCTTGAACATCCTAGTGAACTGATTGATCAGATACAGTATCATAATAAAAACGGTAGGGGCAAATATCTCCCTGCTGCTGAATATTCTTTCGTAACTCAAGTTGATGGACGTGGCGTATACAGTTTCTGTATGTGTCCTGGTGGCTTTGTTATTCCTGCTGCTACAGATAAAGAACAGATCGTTGTAAATGGAATGAGCCCAAGTAATCGCGGTACTGCATGGAGTAACAGCGGTATGGTTGTTGAGGTTCATCCAGATGATTGCGCAAAGATGACTGGCGATGAGAGTGAAGATGCTTTAAGTGTTATGAGATTTCAAGAACAGTTTGAAAAGAACTGTTGGCAACAAGGAAATATGAAGCAGACAGCACCAGCACAGCGTATGTCTGACTTTGTTAATAAGCATCTCAGTTATGATTTACCAAAGAGTTCTTATGCTCCTGGACTTATTAGTAGTCCGCTACATTTCTGGATGCCAGAATTTGTTAGCACCCGTTTGCAGGAAGGCTTTAAGACTTTCGGAAAGAATGCTCATGGATTCCTTACAAATGAAGCTGTAATGATTGCAGCAGAAACAAGGACTTCAAGTCCTGTTCGCATACTACGTGATAGAGAAACTTTCCAACATGTTCGTATTGCAGGACTTTTCCCATGTGGTGAAGGTGCAGGCTATGCTGGTGGTATTGTTTCTGCAGGTGTTGATGGTGAGCGATGTGCTGAAATGGCTGCAGAATATGCAAAGAAGTAATTGAATTTTAATATATAAATAAAAAAGGAGAATTTCTATTGAAATTCTCCTTTTTATATTTTAGTGTGTTGCTTGCCACCATGCAGTGTTTTTCTTTGAATTTACTACTGTGGAATTCAAAGTAGGATCACTTATTGTTAATCCACTGAATGTATCTATCTTAAATGTATTGTATGGATTCTTTGGGTCAGTTTCACTGCGGTATGCATTAGTGTACCACGTATATATATATGGTGTATAAACCTTATAAGGTACAAGATTGTCAAGAGCTGTCTTGAAATTCGTACTCAGTGGTGCTGTAACTCCTAATTTATCAACGTATGAACCTAAATCGAAAAACACGTTATTGTCATAACCATCAAGATATTGTACCGAACTAAGTTTTGACGGGTCAAAAGTATATGTTGTGTTGATGTCTTTCATCACGCTTGCCATCTGTTTAATTGCATCACCGCATTTTATAGCTGATAAAGCTCCATACGGATAACTGTTGTTAGTATAATAATTGTAGAATGTGTTGCAAATGTTGTTATAGTCTGGTGTGCCCAGCATATACTTAAACAATGTGTCATAAGGGAAACCGTCTCCCATTACCTCACTTGTTGAGGCTACGAGATAATTTGTTACGTCTCTCAGTTCGTACGCTGTTTCCACGTTAGACATATAGCAGTCGTCAAAACTGACAAACTCAACCTTCTTCATTGCAGAGTTTGCTATTGCATAACTCAAATCACTCAAGTCATACTGCAATTCCTGTCCTTGACCGCCGAAAGCTCTACTTGCTCTTGGCATTGTTCCGTCACTTCCTCGTGGAGTCCATCCACTTCCGTGACAGCCAACAAGAATAGAATACGAACCAGTGTTACTGTATGAACTTACTTGATTAAGTAAACTTGTTAAGTTTTCCTTTGTTATCGCATTATTACTAGCGTTTGCAAGTAATGTGTCAAGCTCACATTTCTTCAATGTGATGTTATATTTCATCCTGAACATTACTGCTTTGCTAGCACTGTTGGCTTTATACACAATTACATCAGTACCTTTCAGTCCGCCATTCGTATTAATAGCATTCCGCATAGAAGCGATGTTCGTGTCAAAGTATTCAGTAAGAGAGCCATAGCTACTTGTCGTAGAACCTGTCCATGGCATATAAACAAATAGAGTCCTTGTAGTACTCTCATATTGATACGTCACAGTAGGTGAGTCTTTTTCACAGCCAACAAATGTGATGGCTATGAGTGTGACAAACAGTAATGTCAGGATTTTCTTCATATTATTTTTTTTGCAATTCTTCAATCGTCTGCTTTAAAGCAGCAATCTTTTCTTCAGAGTCGCTTTCCTTCTTACGTTCAAGGGCTATTACAGCTTCTGGAGCATGAGCGACGAAGTTTTCGTTGCCTAGTTTCTTGCGAATGCCAATAAGGAAACCTTCTAGATGTTTTATTTGGGCTTGTGCCTTTTCTATTTCAGCCTCAATATCAATAAGGTTACCTACAGGGACAGCATATTCGTCTGTGCCAACCATGAATCCGCTTGCGTCTGCAGTCTTCTCAGCAACAGTGTTTATTGCGCTAAGGTTAGCCATTTTGATGATGACGTCGTTGTATTTGGCAAACTTATTTTCACCTACAGTCTGGAGTTCAAGGACTTCTTTTGGTGCAATATTCTTCTGGTTGCGCACAGTACGTATACCAGAGACTATCTGCTTCACAGTTTCTATGTCAGCTGCAAGTTTGCTTTCTTCATTTGTTATAGTTGGAATATCAAGTGTTGCACACATAATACTCTCACCGTCTTTGCGCTCAGCAATCTGCTGCCACAACTCTTCTGTGATAAATGGCATGAATGGATGAAGCATCTTCAGCAATGAATCAAAGAATGTTATTGTAGCGTCAAATGTCTTCTTGTCTATTGGCTGTGCCTTACCGTCTACATAAGCAGGCTTAATCATTTCAAGATACCAGCTTGAGAACTCATCCCAGAACAGTCTGTAAACAGTCATCAAAGCTTCACTGATACGGTATTGCTTAAACTGCTCCTGCATATCGGCGTTTACTTCCTTCAGTTTGGCTTCAAACC
>OBMA010001138.1_pt1 | contig 16250 bp, 12 predicted proteins | sample 1539141 | NCBI WGS metagenome assembly OBMA01 (sample SAMEA3991484, study PRJEB22521) | metagenome | biome: anthropogenic terrestrial biome; feature: sewage plant; material: raw primary sludge | place: Sweden | collected 2012-09-26 | reverse complement strand
TTTTTGATAAATATAGTTTTGATGAAGACAATAGAAAAAAACTTCCAAAAGATATTAAAATTCCCCCTACTTTAGCATTTGAAAATGAGTTTGTAAAAGAGGCTTTGATTTACTGCAAAAAGTTTAAAAGTGTTGGTGTTTGTGAAAACTTTTATTATCCCTCAACCTTTGATGAAGCCTCTTTGCAGTTGGACTATTTTTTGAAAGAGAAATTTGAAAATTTTGGAACATACCAAGATGCAATTACAAAAGATATTAAACAAAACTTTTTATTTCACTCAAATATTTCAAGTAGCCTAAATATTGGACTACTTGACTTAAATGAGCTAATAGAAAAAATAGTAGCTTTTGATGCCCCTTACAACGCAAAAGAAGGATTTATAAGGCAAATCATCGGTTGGCGGGAGTTTATGCTTCGAGTTTATGAAGACGATGGTGTGCCTTTGCGAAATTCAAACTTTTTTGAGTTCAAAAATCCTATGCCAAAAAAGATAATTGAAACAAAAAGTGGCATAAAAATCCTAGATGATACTATTTCAAAACTACAACTTACTGCGTATAATCATCATATTGAAAGGCTTATGATTTTAGGAAATATTTTTTTACTCCTAGAAATCAAACCAAATGATGTTTACGAGTTTTTTATGAAATATTACATTGATGCTTACGATTGGGTGATGGTTGGAAATGTGTATGGTATGAGTGGCTTTAGTGATGGTGGAAGTATCACTACAAAGCCATATATTGCAAGTTCAAACTATCTTTTAAAGATGAGTGATTATAGTAAAAATGAGAGTTGGTGTGAAATTGTTGATGGGCTTTATTGGAGATTTTTATACAAATATTCACACAAGTTTGATAAAAATCCACGAATGAAAATGCAAATTGCACTTTTAAATAAAATGCCAAAAGAGAAGTTAGAAAATCTTTTAAAAATTGCAAATGATTTTTTAGAAAATCTTTTTATTGCGAATTAATATATTTTTAAAGAAAAAGTTTTAATTAAGTCTATCTTATTAAATATAAATGATAAATAATTAAACTTACCAAATAATAATAATTAATTTTTTTATCCAAAATTAATTTCTTAAAGTGTAATATACGGTTTTTTATAATATTTTCTATTTTAAAATAATAAAATATTGTGAAAAATAATAGTTTAATTACATATTTATACTTCATCAAAAAGATAGGGATTTTTCATTTGATAAAAAGCTTTAGCACAAAAAATTTTACATATTTGTGGTTTATAATTTCTATTTGTGTTATTCTTTTAATCGTAATTTTAGAAGGATTCTTTGAATACAAAAAATCTATTGAAAATGCTTCAATAAAAACAAACAATCTTACAATTTTACTTTCAAAAAAACTAGAAAGTGATTTTGAAAATACAAATAATTTACTAAATTTTGCTCAAAATATAATGCTAAATATCACTAAAGAAAATATATTTTTTTTAGAAGCAAATGATAAAGAAAAAAAAGAGATTATTTCAAAAAGATTTACTTCTTTAATAAATAATTCTAAAAATATAAATGCTATAAATTTTGCTGATTCAAATGGAAATATTATATATTCATCAAATTCTTTAAATAATGACATTAATGTATCTGATAGAGAACACTTTCAAGAATTGAAAAATAATGAGAATTTATTGTTTAGTTTCTCTGATGTTATTACATCAAGAACAACAGGAAAAGAATCTTTAGTTTTAGCTCGTGCAATTAGAGATGAAAATAAAGATTTATTAGGAGTAATAACTGCTGTAATAAATATGAATTCTATAAATGAAACTTTAGCTTCAGTAGATTTAGGAGAAAATGGTGTTTCTTTATTAAGAAGGTCTGATAATACAAAATTAATCTCACGATACCCAGCTAACAACAAGGTAGGTACGAATCAGCCATTACCTCTAAATAATCCTATTATTGTTCGAATAAAAGCTGGAGAAAATGCAGGAACTCTTGAGTATATAGCTTCAACTGATAGTAAAAAAAGAATTGGAAGTTTTATAGTTATGGAAAATTTTCCATTTTACGTACAAACTGCAATATCAGAAGATGTCTATTTAGATTCATGGAAAGAAGATTTAAAAGTTGTTGTTATTTTATTTATTTTATTCGTTTTTACAAGTTTTTTAATATTTCTAGTTTTAAATAAAAGTTTCAAAAAAGAGCAACTAGCCGTTAAAGAATTGTTAAAAAATCAAGACTTATTTTCATCAGGTCCTGTAATAACAGTAGAATGGATACCTCAAAACAACTGGCCTATAAAAAATATTTCTAATAACTGTGAAAATATTCTTGGTTACACTAAAAATGAGATGTTATCAAAAGATTTTAATTATTCAAATTTAATACATCCAGATGATAAATATCAAGTTTCACAAGAAGTTGAGAATTTTATTAAAAATAATATAAATTCATTTGAACAATCATATAGAATACAATTAAAAAATGGAATTTATAAATATTTTTATGACTATACAAAAATAATAAGAGATGAAAAAAATGAAATTATAAATTTTATTGGTTATATTTTTGATCAAACAAATTTAAAAGAAAAAGAAGAATCTTTATTGATTGAAAAAAATAGATTAAGTTATATTATTTTAGGTACAAACGCAGGTACATGGGAATGGAATCTACAAACTAATGAAGTAATTTTTAATCATAAGTGGGCTGAAATATTAGGTCTTACACTAGACGAAATCTCTCCTACAAATATAAACACTTGGGCTAGTTTAGTACATCCTGATGATTTACAAAAAAGTTATGAATTATTAAATAAACATTTCAATAAAGAAATTGATTATTATGATTGTGAAATAAGAATGAAACACAAAAATGGTTCTTGGGTTTGGATAAAAGATAGAGGTAAAGTTATATCATGGGATGAGTATAATAAACCTATTTTAATGATGGGAACACATACAGATATTACAAAAGAAAAAGAGTTAATTCAAGAAATAGAAATAGCTAAAAATAGATTTGAAAATATGTTTAAAAATCATGCTTCTGTTATGCTATTAATTGACCCAAATGATGGGAAAATAATAGATGCAAATCAAAGTGCTGTAAATTTTTATGGTTATACTTTAGATGAATTAAAACAAATGAACATGTATAAAATTAATCAAGCTAGTATATTTGAATTAAAAGAGAAATATCAACAAGTAAAAAATTCAATAAAAAAATCATTTATTTTTTCTCATAAATTAAAAAATGGTGAAATTAAAACTGTAGAAGTTAATTCTTCACCTATTGAAACAACACATGGCACAATCTTATTTTCAATTATAAAAGATATAACAAAAGAACAAGCATTAGAGAATGAGATTTTAAAAGAAAAAATCAAATTTCAAACTTTTATTAATCTATCTTCAGATGCTATTTTCATATTAAATGAAGAAGGTAAACTACTAGAATATAGTTTACAAGCTCAAAAATATTTGGATTATAGTGATGAAGAAATGGGAAATTTAAATGTTTTAGATATTGATAAGGATTTGCAAAATATTCAAGAGTATAAAGAACTTATTTCCGTTCTAAATGGAAATCAAACTATATTTTTTGAAAGAATTCATACAAGAAAAGATAACACTTGCTACAATGCTGCTATAAGTGCAACAAAGATAAACCTTGATGGACAAGAATATATATATTCTTCAGCAAGAGATATCACAAGTGAAAGAATCATACAAAAAAAACTACAAGAATTTTATGAAAATCTTGAGAAACTAATAGAAACTCAAGATAATATTGTGATACTTACAAATGGAAAAGAAATAAAATTTGCCAACCATAAATTTTTTGATTTTTTAGAATTTGAGAATCTTGAGAGATTTAAAGAACAACATAAATGTATATGTGAATTTTTTATAGAAGATGATAGATTTTTTCACCTAAAAAAGATTAAAGAAGATGATAATTGGGTAATAAAAATAATAGAACTTGAAGAATCAAAAAGAATAGTTTCAATTATAGGAACAGATTCAAAACAATATGTTTTTTCAGTAAATGTAAATAAATTTGACGAAGATACTATGATTATAAGTTTTACAGATATTTCACAAACAATTTTTGAAAATATATATCTTGAAGAAAAAATCTTACATGATAAACTAACAAATGCATATAGTAGAGAATATTTTGATAGGAATTATAGAAAATTTATTTATGAATCTATTGAAAATCATACAAAATTAGCACTTGCAATTTTAGATATAGATTACTTTAAAAAAGTAAATGATACTTATGGACATGATATTGGAGATGAAGTATTAATTAAATTTGTGCAAACTATACAAAATGAGCTAAGAAAAAATGATATTTTAGTTCGTTGGGGTGGAGAAGAGTTTATTTTAATTTTACAATTAGATTCTCAAAAATATTTAGAAAAAAAGTTAGAACATTTAAGAAAAGCTATTGAATTAGAATCTTTTCCTAAAATCAATAACATAACTTGTTCTATTGGAGGAACAATATATCAAGATAGTGAAAATATATTAAAAACTATAAAAAGAGCAGATGAGGCTCTTTATAAAGCTAAAGCAGCTGGTAGAAATAAAGTTTTAATTTGTTAAAAATTTAAAATAGCAAATAATTCTATTAAGCCTAACAATTGTCTATTTTATGTATAATTCAGTAAAGTTTTTGACTTTTGAATATAAATAATAAAAGGTTTAGTTATCAAATTACAAAATAAATTTTTACTTCTTTCTTTTATACTATTTTGTTTTTTTATAATAAGTTTTAATTATATTTACGAATTACAAAAACACAACTTAAAGACAATGCATAATACTTTTAAAGAAGATTCATATAAAAGTTTTCAAAAAATCATGGATTTAAATGATGGTAGATTTAGTGTTTTTGCCTCTGATTATAGCTATTGGGATGAAATGCTTAATTTTGTAGAAACAAAAGATCTTGAATGGGCAAAAATAAATATCGATGATCCAATGAAAAATTTTGAACTTGATTATGTGTGGATAGTAGATGCAAATTCTCAATTTATTTATAATGCAGCTAGTAAATTTCAGGATATTACATCTTTGATTGATAAAAAAGACTTTGATTATAATAAGCCTATTTTTAAATCTTATTTTGTTACAAATAAATCTCAAATTATCAAAATATATATTGCTCCTCTCCAAACAAGTGATGATCTAAAAAGAGAAGGAAAACCTCAAGGATATCTTGTAATTGGAAAAATTTGGTCTGATGAATATGTGAAAAATTTAGAAAACATATCAAGACAAAAAATTAATCTATCTTTTGTTCCTTTAACCCAAGCAGATATTATAGAGCCATTAATAGGATCTGATAAAAAAGAATTAGCATATTTAAACATCAGCTTTGATAAAAGTGTTTTAAAATCTCTTGAAGAATCTACTATAACATTAGGAATGTTTATTATTTTCATTAGCATATTATCTATAATTTTTATTATCTTATTTATATATTTTGTAATATTAAAACCAATGAATCTAATAAATAAAAGTCTCTCAACAAATAAATCAGATTTTTTATTAGCATTAATTTCTAAAAAAGATGAATTTGGATTAATATCAAAACTAATTATAGATTTTTTCCAACAACAAGAAAAACTATTAAATCAATTAAAAAGAGCCAATGAATCTGAAAATCAACAACATTTTCTTCAAGAAGAATTGACTTCAATGAATATTAAACTTGAAAAAAAAGTTCTAGAAAGAACTCGTGAACTTGAGGATTTAAATCTAAATTTAGATAAAAGAATCGAAGAAGAGATTAAAGGAAGACAAAAGCAAGATAAAATAATCATTGAGCAATCAAAACTAGCCTCTATGGGAGAAATGATAGGAAATATTGCACATCAATGGAGACAACCTCTAAGTATTATTAGTGTAATAGCAAGTGGTATTCAAATGAAACAAAATTTTGGTCTTCTTGATGTTGAAAATCTATCGAAAGATATGGATAAAATAATCACTCAAACAAATTATTTATCTCAAACTATAGATGATTTTAGAAATTTTATTAAAACTTCCAACGATGGAAAAATTATTAGTATTAAAAACACCCTTTTAAAAACAATATCAATTATAAATTCAGCTTTAAATACATATCATATTAATTTAATAAGCTCAATAGATAATGATATTATGATTCAAGGATATGAAAATGAATTGATACAATCATTTATCAATATTATAAACAATGCTAAAGATTCAATAAATGAAAAAAATATGGAAGATCAAGATAAATTTATTTTTATAAGCTCAAAATACATTAAAGATGATTTAGAAGTAAGTATTAAAGATAGTGGTGGTGGGATTGCTCCTGAGATTATAAATAGAATTTTTGAACCATATTTTACAACAAAACATCAAAGTATAGGAACAGGGATAGGTCTTTCTTTAACATATAAAATACTTAATGAACATCATAATGCATCAATAGATGTGATAAATGAAGAATACGAAATAAATGATAAGATTTACAAAGGTGCGTGCTTTAAAATTATTTTCAAAAAAACTACTTTATAACACATATAAAAGTAGTTTTTTCATAAAACGACATAAAAAAGATACTAAAAATTTTAATTATTCTATAAACTAGAATAAAAAGGATTATTTTTATGAAAAATATTTTTAAACTCTTAATGCTTGTTTTCACTCTATTTTTATTTACAGCATGTTCTTCGAAAAACACACCCTTACAAACTGTAGAAAAAGTTGAATTGGTAAAATATCTTGGAACTTGGTATGAAATAGCAAGGTATGAACACTTTTTTGAAAAAGATTGCAAAAATGTAACTGCAAACTACTCGATGTTAGATGTTGACACAATAAAAGTAATAAACAGATGTACAAAAATCCAAACAAATGAAAAAAAAGAAGTATTTGGTCGAGCTTATGCTACAGATTTCACAAACAGCAAATTAAAAGTTAGCTTTTTCAGACCATTTTATGGGGATTATTGGGTATTAATATTAGATGAGAAGTATGATTATGTTGTTGTTGGAACTCCAAGCAGAGAGTATCTATGGATTTTATCAAGAACTTCTAATTTAGATGAAAAAATCAAAAAAGAAATTTTACAAAAACTTCCAACTTTAGGATTTGATACTTCAAAATTAATTTGGACTATTCAGGAATAAATTATGTATTTTGAAAAAAACGAGAGCTTAAAACTGGATTTTACAAAAAAATCAAAGAAAGAAAAACAAGATTTAAGTGCATTTCAAGAAGAAGATCTAAATCGTTTGATTGAAATGGCATGGCAAGATAGAACAACTTTTGATACTATTTTTGAACTTTATGGATTAACTGAAAATCAAGTAAAAAATAAAATGCGAACTTTGATGAAAAAAAGTAGTTTCAATATGTGGCGAAAAAGAGTTCAAGGGAAAGCCACAAAACATAAAAAGAAAGTTTTACATAAAGTACTTAGATTTCAAGGTCCATGGTAAATAACAATCAATTAATCAAATTTTAGATAAAATCTTCTCCTTTAATTACACAATGGAGTTGTAAATGTTTGGAATGGGTATTATGGAAATTTTTCTAATTGCAATAGTTGCAATTATCGCATTGGGACCTGAAAAACTGCCCACAACAATGGTTCAAATAGCTAAGTTTTTAAATAAATTAAAAGCAGGTATTTCTGATGCAAAAACTACTTTAGATAATGAACTTAATATTTCTGAAATGAAAGAAGAAGCAAATAAATTCAAAGCTCAAATAGAAGAAACAAAAACCTCTTTATCTATGGATTCAAAAATAGATTTGGGTTTAAGTGATATTATGAAAGATAATCTAAGTGTTGATTCTTCGGTAGAAACAAAAAAAATTCAAGAAGAACCTAAACAAGAAAAAATTTCTTTTAAAAAAGAAGATAAATTCAAAGTTAATTTAGATGAAAAAAAAGAGGTTAATGCTTAATGTTTGAAGATTTAAAACCACATATTGCAGATTTAAGAAAAAGATTAGTTATATCTTCAATTACTGTTGGAGTAATGTTTTTTGTTTGTTTTGCTTTTTATGAACCAATTTTACAATGGATGATGGTTCCAGTGGAAGCTGCTCTTCCGAAAAATTCTCAAATGGTTGCTGTTGAAATTCAAGAAACATTTTTTACAGCATTAAAAGTTGCTTTTTTCGCTGGTTTTATACTTTCATTACCTGTTATATTTTGGCAATTATGGTTATTTTTAGCGCCTGGACTTTATGAGCATGAAAAAAAATTAGTTATTCCTTTTGTATTTTTTGGGACACTTATGTTTTTAATAGGTGCTTCATTTGCTTATTATATTGTTGTACCTTTAGGTTTTGATTTTTTAGTTGCATTTGGTTCAGCTGTTGTTACTGTATTACCTAGTATTGGAAAATATGTAGATTTTTTCACTAAATTATTATTTGGATTTGGAATTGCATTCGAATTACCTGTTATCACTTTTTTCCTTGCGAAAATAGGTCTTGTTGATGATAGAATGTTAAAAGATTTCTTTAGATATGCAGTTGTAATTATTTTTATTGTTGCTGCTTTATTAACTCCTCCTGATGTAATAAGTCAACTTTTAATGGCAGCTCCTCTACTTTTACTTTATGGAGTTTCAATTTATATTGCAAAAGTATTTAATCCTGCACCAAAAGAAGATGAAGAAGAGGAAGAATAAAATTGAGAGATCCTCTTAAAACTTCAAGTTATGATTATAACTTACCAAAAGAGTTAATAGCAACTCATCCTGTAAGCCCAGCAGATTCTGCTAGGCTTTTAGTTTATAATAGAACTACAAACACAATAACACATACTACTTTTAAACATCTTATGGATTTTTTGCCAAATGAATTATCAGTTTTTTTAAATGACACAAAAGTTATAAAAGCAAGAATTTTTGGAACAAAAGAGACTGGTGGAAAAATAGAATTATTACTTAATAAACCTCTTTTTATGGATAGATATTTAGTAATGATTGGTGGGAAAGTAAGAGTTGGAACACAACTATTTTTTGATGAAAACCTAATGGCAGAAGTTTTAGAAGTAAATGAAGATGGAAGTCGTATTGTAAAATTTTCTCAAAATGACAAAAAACTCGATTTTTTAGAACTTGTAGAAATTCTAAATAAAATTGGACATTTACCTCTTCCTCCTTATATGAATAGAAGTGATGAAAAAGAAGATGAAAAAGATTATCAAACTTTGTTTGCTAAGAACTATGGAGCAGTTGCAGCTCCTACAGCATCACTTCATTTTACACCAGAACTATTAGAAAAAATTAATGCTAAATATAGTGTAAATTATCTAACTCTTCATGTGGGAGCTGGAACTTTTAAACCAGTTGATGTGGATGATATTTTAAATCACCCAATGCACAGTGAATATTTTGAAATAGGAATTGATGCAAAAAAAGCTTTAGATAATGCTCAAAAAGTTCTAGCAGTTGGAACAACGGTTACTAGAACAGTTGAGTATTATGCAAGAACAAATAAAATCCAAGGTGAATGTGACCTATTTTTAAATCCAGCAAATAAACCAATAAAAGTTGATTATTTGCTTACAAACTTTCACTTACCAAAATCTACACTTATTATGCTTGTGGCATCATTTGTAGGACTTGAAAAAACACTTGAAATTTACCATGAAGCCATAAAAGAGAATTATAGATTTTACTCTTATGGTGATGGTATGCTAATAATATAAAAAAGGAATAAATTAATATGGCATATTATGTACTATTTGATACAGAAACAACAGGAAATCAAGAGGATGATAAAGTTATTCAATTTGGTGCAATGATTGTTGATCAAAAGGGAAAAGTTGAAGCCTTTGATGAGTTATGCTCAACGGATGTTGATATAAAGCTTGAAGCTATGGAAGTTCATAATATAACTCCTGATTTGTTGCTTGGAAAACCAAAAGCTATTGAAACAAACTTTTATAAAAAACTTGAAGAGTTAAACTCTAATGAGAATTATTTGATTGCTCATAATATCTCTTTTGATATGGGAATGATAAAAAAAGAGGGATTTGTAAATCAATACCAATTAATTGATACTTTAAGATGTGCAAAACACTTATTTCCCGAATTACCATATCATAGACTTCAATATATAAGATATGCCCTTGAACTTTATAAGATAGAAGAACTTGAAGCAGCAAAACATAATATCACTATTAAAGCTCACGATGCAATTGGTGATGTACTCGTAATGAAATTATTTTTATCAAAACTTGTGGGAAAATGTAGAGAAATTTATCCTGATTATAATCCAATAGAAAAATTAGCTGATTTGACAAAAACTCCTGTGTTTATCAAAACTTTTAAATTTGGAAAATATAAAGGTAAAGATATTGAACAAGTAGCACGTGAAGATGCTGGATATTTAAACTGGATGAAAGGGAATATGGAACTTGATGAAGATTTAAGATATACTCTTGATAAAGTTTTAGGATAATTATAAATTATCCTAATTTTACCACTCTACTATACCTTCTTAAAAAACTGTATAAACTAACCAACGCATAAAAAGGATTTTCCTATGCAAAAACTTACAATAGAAGGTCAAAATATCGTTAATGAACTTTCAAATAGATACAATCTAAGTCAAGATGCTGTTATATACATGATTGGTGCTGTTAACAATGGTGGTGGCACAATGGCTCAATTTAATTGCCCAGAACTAGGTGGTGGCGGTCAATGGATGAGAGGCGGAATGACAATGGTTGGAGATATGTTCAACTATGGTTTAAAAAACACTGTTGATAATCTTTGTAATGAAATTTCAAATGCTTTAGCTTACACTATTATTTTTCCTCTTGCTCCAAAAGGTACAAGACAAAGTAATCAATGGTGGCCAGTAGAACTTGGTAATCCATTTAGCAGTGGCGCACAAAACAATACAAGATATGCAATATTTCAAAATAGATTAGCTGTTGATGTAAATGGACAAGTTACTGTTTATAATACTTTAGATAATAATATTTCAGGAATTTCACAACAACAAGGTGGAAATGATTCACTTACTTTTTCAAGTCAATATGGAACAATATTAGTTTCAACACTTCCTATTATTTCAGAATTTGGTGAAAAACATATACCAAATAATCAAGCTTTAAATAACTTTATTCAACCAGTTTTTGAACCAATTGTTGAACAAGTCGCAGCAAATAATTCTACAAATTCAGCATTAAATGAATCTTCAAAAACTATTATAGAATTAATTGAACAACTGTCTACTTTACAAACAGCTGGGATATTAACTCAAGAAGAGTTTAGTACAAAAAAAGCTGAATTGTTAGCTAGACTTTAAATTTATTATTTAGACTTCTTCTTAAATAAAATTATTGCAATTATAAAAGTAACCGCCTCTGCCATTGGTATAGCTAAAAATATTCCATTTTTATCAAATACAAATGGTAGAGTTGCAATAAAAATTACAGGAAAAATCAAACTTCTTGATATTGCAATAAATATTGATTCTAAAGGTTTATGAACAGCTGTAAAATATGCTGATAAAATAAGATTAGCACCATTAAAAAGAAAAGCTATCCATATAAATTTAGAAAAATCTAAAACTATTTGTTTAGTTTCAAAATTTGAATCTTCTAAAAAAATATTTGCTAGTTGTTCTGGAATAAATAGAATTAATATTATCATTAAAAAACCAACAAAACCTGTAGTTAAAAAAGCGATTTTTAAAAAATCTTCTATTCTTTTATCTTCTTTTGCACCAAAATTTTTACTTATAATTGGTTGCAAAGAATCACTTATTCCAAAACTTATCATTATTCCAATCCATAAAAGATAATTAATAATCGTAAAAGCTGCAATACCTTCAATATTGAAATTTTTAATCATGATATAGTTAAAAATCAAAATTGTAATTCCCACAGATATTTCGTTTACAAATTCAGAAGCGCCATTGTAAGCAGCTTTTATAATTTGTATGAAATTTCCTATTGGTTTTACAAATTTTAAGCTTCCTTTTTCTGAAAAAAAGTGAGGTAGAAGAATAATTATTAAAACTAACTCCGATATACCTGTCGCAAGTGCTGCACCAAAAATTCCTTTTTCTAGATGTACTATTAAAATCCAATCTAATAATACATGAACAACTGCACTTGAAAGTAAAGCTATAAAAGCAAGATTTGGTCGATTATCTACTCTTACAAAATAATCAAGAACAATCCCAATCATCAAAAAAGGAAGAAAAATTAATAAAATTGACATATATTCCATAGAAATTTTTATTAAATCATCAGTTGAACCTAAAAGATATAAAATAGTCTCTATATTAATAAATAGAAGAAAACATGTTATAAAGCTAAAACCAATAATACAAATAACTGTTTTCGTAAAAATAAGAGAAGCATTTTTAATATCTTTTTCTCCAATTAATTTTCCAGAAGTTACACTGCCACCAATTGCCAACATTAAAGAAAGCCCAAAAAGCAAAGAAAAAATAGGTAAACTTATATTGATTGCAGCAAGTCCTAGGTCTCCTACATAATTTCCTATGAAATATCCATCAACAATACTTGCAGATGAAATTGCTAACATACCTAAAACAGATGGAATAGAGTATTTAAAAAAAATAGATGATACTTTATCTTTAGTTACATTCATACAATTATTTCTACTTTTTCTTTAATAATTTTTCAAGTTCTATGAAATAATTTGTTAATTCTAATTTTAAATTATAATTGTCAACCATCAAAGATTGTAAAAACATTCCATCTGCTGTTGCACAAATAGATTTTGCTAAATGAATAGAATCTTTTGTGAAATTACCTTGTTCTATTTCTTCCTCAAAAATCTGTTTTAAAACATTGTAAATATCTTTATAATCATTATTATTGGATTCTTTAATTTCATCATTATTTGAGATAATGTACATGTGTAATGTATCTATATATAATTTTCTTAAATCTTTATAATATTCTTCATCATTTAAATACAATGAAAAAATTAAATTTAATTTATCAATAAAAGATTTTTTATTTTCATATTCTTCTTTAATATTATTTACTAATTCAAATGTTTTTTTTGATATTACTTGATAAATTAATTCTTCTTTTGTTTTAAAATAGTGATAAAACTGACCTTTTGACATATTGATTTCTGCTATAAATTTATTTAATGAGAATTCATCAATTCCAACTTTAACAAATACTTTATAAGCTTCATCACAAATAAATTTTATTTTCTCTTCTTTGTTTATTATTTTCATAAAAATACCTTTTTATAAACTAGTGGTCTAATATTAACAAAATAAAACTTCAATCTAAATAAACCACTAGTTTATTTAAACATACAAATATAAATTAAAAATAACAATTAATATATTCAAAATCAAAAATATTTTTTTATTAAAAACAGAAGCAATTGAACAAATCATATAAATCAATAAAAAATAAAAAGGTGTTTCTACACTAAAAACATTCATTTTGTATGATAGAAAATCTTTTATAAAATCATCAAAATATATAGCAAAACCAAAAATATGTGCAACTATTTCAAATACATAAAAAATTGGAAAAAGTATATTAATAATTATTGATAAAAATTGTTCATAGGTTGTTTGTGGAAAATAAAAGTGAACAATTGGATTAAAAACTAAAAACATCCAAACATTAAAAAATATAATTTGGAAATATTTATTTAGATTTTTAAAATATTGTATGAATAAAAAAATATAAAAAACAGCAATAATCGAAAACCAAAATCCCAAAGAAAAAAGAAATTTTGGGAAAAGTGCAATAACAATCAAAAAAGTAAAAAATAGATTTGTATAAGAAACAATTTTTATGTTTGAACGAAGAAAATAAATAGTTAAAACAAGCATTACAAAAGCTCTTAAAAGCGATGGAATAATATCTGTTAAAATCAAATAGTAAAAAAGAATAACTAAAGAAATCAAAATCAAATCATATTTTTTGTTGCGATATGAAAAATATTTTTGATGAAAAAATGAATATGGAAAGTATAAAACCCAATATATTGTAAACGATAAAACAGCTAAATGAAATCCAGAAAGTGCAATAACATGACTAATTCCATAGTTTGTACAAATATCTCTTAACTCTTTAGAAATAGTTGTTCCTAAAAATAGAGTTTGAAATAACTCTTTTATCATCTCATCTTCATGGTTTGAGTTGATTTTTTCTATAATTTTATCTATAAACTTTGGAGTCTTTTCAATCTTATCAAAATAGATAGTTGTGGCATAAAAACCTTTTAAATAGTCATAAAAACTAATATTTAAAGAAATAATTGCAATATTTAACATTTCAGATTTTCTAACCTCTTCTGACTTATCAATATTTGCAAAAAAATCGAAGTTTTGAGTTTTTAGTCTTAATATATTGTTTTTTGGTTTTTCATAAATATTTAAAACTTCTGCTTTTACTTCATAAACTTCTTCATCTATAAAATCTAAATATTTATTATATTCAATGGATAAATTTATCAAAAAGATAAAAATTAAAAAAAATATTAAAGCTAATTTTTTATTGTAATTTTGAATTTTAATAATCATAAAAATTATTGTACATAAATTAAAAATCTATTACAATAATTTTTATTAAAATTTTAGGCTTTTTTCTTCCAAATTGTCATTTCAGAAATAGTATGTTGATATTTTCGTGAAGTCTCTTTTATAACAAAAGGAACATCAATAGTTTCAAGTAATTCAAAGTCTTTTAAATGTTCTTTTAAAGTATCTAATGTATAAACTTCTTTATTATCTTTAATATAACCACCAAGCCAATTCTCTTTTGGGGTATAATCTTCAAGCCATGTATATGGACTTAAAAGAACCAATAAACCATCTTTATTTATTCTATTTGGAATGTCTTGTAAAAATTTTAAAGGATAATATAATCTATCGATTAGGTTTGAGCAAAAAATCAAATCAAATCCCTTATATATATCTTTTAGATTTGAAGCATCACCTTGCATAAATGAAACTTTATCTTTTATATCTTCTAATCCTAAACTTTTCAAAGATACACTTTTTTCTTCAAATATATCACCCTCTTTTTTAACTTTATAAATTAAAGAATCATGTTCTTTTAACTTCACCCCAACATTTATAAAATTAGCAGAATAATCTATTCCTATTACTTCCTCAAAATCTTTTGCTAATTCATAAGTTGAGCGCCCTACTGAACATCCTAAATCTAAAGCTTTTTTAGTTTTAATATCTTTTATATATGGTTTTAAAATCTCTATTGAATTTTTACAAAAGTTTTTAACACCATGATTTTCACTTCCATAATGGAATTCACAATATAAAGAGATTGATTCATCTGTTTCATAAATATTATCATTTAACTTTGTTCTATATTCGTTTGAAGATTTTACATATCTAAAACCTGCATGTTGGAAAAAATGTTTTCTAAAGGCATATCTTGAGCCTTTTAAAGTCTCATTTCCCAAAGATATAAACGAGCCACCTTTCATTAAAGCATGTCTATCATCAAAAGTTGGAGTTGTAAAATCATCATAAATAGGATGAGTAATAAAATCATCAAAAGGATAAATAGGAGTTATACTCCACTGCCAAACATTTCCAACTACATCATAAAAATCATCAAATTTATATTTATTTATAGGTGATTGATTAAACTGAATTAATCCTATATTTGCCTCTTTTTCTTGGGCATTTGTATAATTATATAAAGCATAATATTCATCTTCACTAGGAAGCCTTACTTCAAAACCTAACTTTGAAGATTTATATTTACAAAAAGCTTCCGCTTCATAAATATTTATATCAACTGGATAATTCAATGGAAGTGGAATTTCTCTATTTATTTCTCTTAGAAAATAAATATCATTCTTTTTAAGCCAAAAAGTTGGATGTTTCGCTTTTGTAAACTCTAACCAACTTTCTCCTTCAAGGGAAAAAAACTCTGGTTTATTATAACCACCATCATTTACAAACTCTAAAAATTCACCATTTGATACAAGATATTTTGAAGCCTCAAAATCTTTTATATCTGCTTTATGAAAAGAAAATTCATTATCCCAACCATAATAAATAGGATTTTCTCTATCTTTTTGTAAAATTACAGTTGAACCTTTTACTTTTAATAACTCATTTTCAGGATAAACATTTGAGGTTTCATTTTTATATGTAAAAAGTTCTTCATCTTTTAAAAATTTAATATCAAGTTGTCTTAAAAGAACAGATGATGTTTCAATATGAATATTTTCATGCTCAATTCCCATTAAAATAATCCACATAGGTGAATCCC
>OBMA010001135.1_pt1 | contig 16262 bp, 7 predicted proteins | sample 1539141 | NCBI WGS metagenome assembly OBMA01 (sample SAMEA3991484, study PRJEB22521) | metagenome | biome: anthropogenic terrestrial biome; feature: sewage plant; material: raw primary sludge | place: Sweden | collected 2012-09-26 | reverse complement strand
ACCGTTTTTGGGTTAGCATCCTAGACAATCCCCACAGGGTTTATCGGTTGCGCCGGTAATAGTTATGGTTGGTATGAGACTGCTACTCTTTGTATTATTGCAAAACTGTACAAGATGGACAAGATCTCATTCCGAAGCAATGGCAGTCTTGTTGCTGATCGTGACCTATATACCAATATGACCAATACCAACCAGCAGGCAGTATTGATTATTGATATAGAGGAAACAATTACCAATTCGCAGGTATCTAAACTCAAGAACCTATATAAAGGACTCTTTGAAGATGAGAGTTGCTCTGCTCAAAGTGCAAAGGATGTTCATAATGCATTCATCGACCGTTTAAAGACCGAAATTGATAGTTTGCGCTCAATCAAGAATGTATGGCATTTCGAATTTGTGAAGCCTTTAGAAGAGATCGTCCCTATGTTGGAACAGCTTAAAGGGAATGTTTATCCTGGACTTTACTCAAAGACTGCTCAGATTGAAGCTGCGATTGACCGTAAAGTAGAAGAAGCTGATGTTATCAGTGAATTCATAAACAATCCTCAGTTTAGTATATTCAAACGTATTGATACGCTGAAGAATGGCAACCAAGCTAATCTGGTCTATGTAACAGCTGAATTGAAGAATACGCTTGAAGAAATATATAAGTCTACAACTCCATGGAAGTTGATGACGAAAGCTAAAGAAGTTCTCGATGCTATTTCTGATGAGATTAAAGCGAAACAAGAATCTGCATGTGAAGAAGTATTGAGCTTACTGAAAAGCAAGATGCAGTCATTAACGGCAGTTCCTTCTTATGCCAGTTTGGAAGAGAATCAGAAGCAAAAGATTATTGCCATTTTTGAAGTTCTCAAAGCTCAGGCTAATGAAGAGCGTTATATTGGTAACTTAATCGCTATCAAGGGAGAAGTATCAAAAGCCTACGATAGATGTTTGGATTCAATCAACCATTGGGTTGAAGATAAACAAGAAGAAGAACGTCGTCGTCAGCAAGCAGCTCAACAGACAGGTGGGCAAACCTCGGCAACTCATACAGCTCCAAAAATCGTTCATAAGGTTGTCAAGAAGGAAAAGGCAATGACTGTTCCTTTTGACAAGCAAGTTCTTGAAACAAAAGAAGATGTGGAGAAGTATTTAGCTGCACTAAAAGAACAACTCATGCACTACATCGACCAGAACAATAACATCATGTTGAACTAATTAGTCTAGAAGATATTATGCCAACAAATACAGCCACACTCAAGACGTTTGCACAGCAGACACGAGCCAAACTGATTTCACTTATCACAACGAAACTACAATTTGTACTTGGTCAGGATACAGCAGAGTTGAGAGGTTATGAGAAGGAATTAGAGGTACTCCGCAAGGAGATACAAAGTAAGGGTGAGAATAATGTAATTGAGGAAGTAGCTTTCACCTGGTTCAACCGTGTGATGGCTCTTCGCTTTATGGATGCCAATGGCTACAACACACCAATGACAGTATCACCTGCCGCAGGGCAAACTCGTCCTGAGGTGTTACAAGATGCCATGGGAGGAGCCGTTGGTGATGAACTTCATCTATCAAGCGAAGACAAGTTGCTTCCTGAAGCAAAGTTGTACCGACGCTTACTAGTAGCTATCTGTAATCAGAAATATACTGAAATGCCTTTTCTCTTCGAACGCATATCCGACTATACCGAACTCTTGTTGCCCGATGATTTGTTGAGTGACCAAAGTTTTGTGTCGGACATTCGGAATGGTATGACGGATGAGGATTGCCAGAATGTGGAAATCATGGGCTGGCTCTATCAGTTCTACATTATCGACCGTAAAGATGATGCAGAGAAGAAAAAAGCAAAAAAAGGTGGTTTGAACAGTGGTGAGCAGGCTGCAGCAACCCAGTTGTTCACGCCTCATTGGGTGGTTCGCTATATGGTGGAGAACTCTTTGGGCCGTATTTGGATGACCCTGCACCCGGAGAGTCAACTTATCAAGGAGATGCTTTATTACATTCCTACTCCCGAAGGGCAAACTGACACGATTCCAGAAGATGTGAAATCGGTGGCAGATATTCGTTTCATCGACCCTTGTATGGGTAGCGGACACGTGCTGGTCTATGCTTTCGACCTACTCACGAAGATGTATGAAGAGGAAGGTACTCAGAGTCGGGAGATTCCCACTCTCATTCTGACGAATAACATCTTCGGTATCGACATCGATCGTCGTTGCTATCAGTTGGCGAGTTTTGCCTTGACTATGAAGGCTCGTGGCTACTATAGTCGCTATTTGCGTAGAGCCGTGACACCGAATGTGATTGCTTTGCGAAACATCGACCAAGATACAATTGAGTCTGCGGGTAACTGGGATGCCAAGTCGAGTATGTGGCAATTCGAGAATGTAGATACCATTGGCTCTTTGTTGCAGATTTCGGCTGAAGATTGCGTAAAGATAAAGGTGGAAAGTGGGTTGTTTGGGGAACAACAACGATTACTGAAGACGCAAGCGAAATATTTGAGCAGGAAGTATCATTGCGTGGTGACGAATCCGCCGTATTTGGGAAAAGGGTTCTGTGATGTACTGAAAGAATATATATTCCACAACTATCCTAATAGTAAATACGACACCATGGCAACCTTTATAGAGCGTTGTTTGGAGTACTGTGTAGATAATGGCAAAATGGGTATGATAAATATGCATGCATGGATGTTTATCAGTTCCTATGAAAGATTACGTAAAAATATTATTTACAATTTTAATATAGACTCTTTGCTGCATCTAGGGACACATGCTTTTGAAGAAATTGGTGGAGAAGTAGTTCAAAGTGTAACTTTTATACTTGCGAAGCATTTACCTAAGAAAAAATCTAGTATTTATTATCGCTTAATCGAAGGAAACAGCACTAATAAAGAAAATAAGTATCTATCAAAAAAGAATAGATTCCTTAATGTCAACCAAAAAGATTTCACTAACATTCCAGGTACTCCAATTGGATATTGGATGCAAAATTGGTTTCGCCTATTCGGCAAAGGAACCATCGGAAATGTGGTAGACGTCAAGGCTGGAGTTGTAACGGGAAACGATAAATATTTTGTTAGATACTGGCCAGAAGTATCTTTTCAAGATATTTCATTCATAGCAAAGCCTTTTGGAGCTTATGCAAAATGGCATAATTTTCAAAAAGGAGGGACTCCAAGGAAGTATTATGGTAACTTTGACATGCTAATAAGATTAAAGGATCTTTACGTAACTGATTGCGTTAATATTTCAGTCAGACGTGGCGATAAAGATTTTTACTTCAAAGAAGCTGTCGGATGGTCACAAATTGGAGGTGGCACTAAGACTTTTAGGATAATTAAAAATTCGGTCTGTGGAACTGCTACCCCAACTGTTTATTCTAACACCTCACTTGGAAATGAATATATTTGTGGATTGCTTAATTCAAAAGTTTCCGCTCAATTATATCCTCTCTATAATCCGACAATTAACTTATTAACGACAGACATATCTAAAATACCACTTATAGAATGTAATATCGAACATATAACAAATACTGTTTCTCAGAACATCTCCATCTCCCGCCTTGACTGGGACGCCCACGAAACCTCATGGGATTTCCAAACCAACGATCTCTTGACCATCAACGAGACCAACTGCTTGGACATCTTCAAGGAGTATTCAAATGCCACTGGCATCTGCATCGACCCCGCCATGCCCGCACCCGAATCTTTAGAGTGGCGTATGGATTTGTATAAGATGAAGTGGACCGCCAAGTATCTTCAACTTCATGCCAACGAAGAAGAACTCAACCGTCAGTTCATCAAAATTTACGGTCTTCAAAACGAACTAACTCCCGATGTACCTTTATCAGAAATCACCATCCTACAAAAAGGTGAGATTACGATAGAGAACAACGAAATCGTTTGGCACGAAGATGTAATTATCAAGCAACTCACCAGCTACTTGATAGGTTGCTTTATGGGTCGCTACAGCATAGATAACCCCGGAATAATCATTGCCAGTCAACACCAAGACTTGAGTACCTTAGGCTTAAAGGTGGAAGGAATCGAAAACGATGCAACCGGCAGATTAGCCATTGACAATGATGGCATTATACCCATCATTGAAGAAGAGGATTTCTTTGCCGATGATATGACCCAACGCATAGAGCAAGCAATCAAGATAATCTTTGGATTTGAGAATTTCCATCAGAATATGAAATACATCAACGATCAGTTGGGCAAGCCATTGCGTGAGTACCTGTTCAAAGACTTCTATACCGACCACATTGATGGGAAAATGTATCAGAAACGACCTATCTATTGGTTGTTCTCATCCAAGATGGGTGAAAAGAAAAAGAAAGGTTATTTCAAGGCATTGGTATATATGCACCGCTTAGAGCCAGACACACTGTCTAAGCTCCATGCAGACTATGTTCATCCCTATCTTAACAAGATAGAACAACAACTGAGTGAGGCTGAAGATCAAACAAGACGTGATGACCTTACCCAAGTTCAGCGCAATAAAGCACTGAAAGAGGTAGAAGAGATGCGTGACAAGGTGCGTGAAGTCCATGCTTTCGAACTACAACTCGTAGAGATGGCCAGCCACCGCCTAAGCATCGATCTTGATGATGGAGTAAAAGCGAACTATCCTAAATACTATCCATTGGTAGAACCTATCAAAGGATTAGAGAATAATGAAGACTAAACAAAATATTATGTCAGGTAGATATTCAAATACAGACGATACTGGCGTTGCCATTCTAAATCTTTGTATTACCAAAGATTTAAGATGGATATGTCGTAGCACCACTAATAGCGATGTCGGCATTGACGCAACAATTGAGCAAGTTATTGCCGAGAATCCAACAGCAAAATACATATCAGTCCAACTCAAAACAGAATTTGGAAATGTATACATTGATAAAAATAAAGATTATACTTTCTATATAGACGATGTTCATTATGAGTATTGGCTATCATCAAGTGTGCCTGTTATATTAGTTCTTTGTGATCCTGATACAAATAACTTATATTGGCAGCTAGTAAAGAAACAGAATATATCTAGCACAAAGAGTCAGCATAAAATCTTGATAAGGAAAGAACATCTACTTAATCAGTTATCTCTTGAAGAGCTTAACACTATTATTGATACATTCCAATCTGATTTTGAACTACCAGAATTAGATAAAGATGATATATACAATACTGAGTATTGGACAGAACTTCTTAATAATAGTGCTGAAGCTATATCAAATAGTAGATTATTTTTTGATCAACTTGATAATAAATATAAAAGCCATAATGACTCTATGACTAAATTCATAGAACAAAACCATAATGGCATAGAAAAATCAACTGCTAACAAGCTAATTAGTAAGCATGCTAAAGCATTCAAATTGGCTATAGACATTTGCAAAACTCAGGTTAAGAATCAAATTCCAATTATCGCAAAGACACATATTGAAGCTATTAGATTGGCAGAACAAGCACTATGCAATAACTCTAATATTCCTTACGATATTCATAAATGTATTCAAACGGCATTGTATGATGAACTCAAAACCATTGAAAGTTCAATAGATATGTTTAAAACAGGAGCTGAAAGATACTCAAATACATCTTCTCCTACATTCGAGTTAAGGCAATCAGAGCATTCTTTTGCATTAGTTATAAAAGAATATGTTACAGAATTGAAATGTATAGTTCTTTGGATAAAGAAATTAATTCAGACTCTTAGTAATTCCTATCAATAGAATGAAAATGTTATGACACAAGAAGAAATATACAAGTTGCTTTATAGCACAGAAACCTCGCGAATAGAACGAACTGTGAGTACTGGCGATATGGATAAATTCCAAGAAGCAATCTGCGCCTTCAGTAATGATATGTCCAATTCACGTCAGAATGGATATCTCATTATTGGTGCCAAAGATAACGGTGAATTATCCGGACTTAAAGTCGATGACAACCTCTTCAAAAAAATATCAGGTATTCGTAGTGATGGAAATATCCTACCAATACCCATGATGACGTGCGAACGATATGAAATGGAAGGCGGTGACTTGCTTATTGTAGAGGTGCAGCCTTCGTTCTCTACTCCTGTGAAATATAGAGGAAGGACCTTCATTCGTATCGGTCCACGAAGAGATATTGCTACGATAGATGAAGAACGCATCCTTTCAGAGAAACGCATGAGCAACATGGCTACTTTTGATGCTTCGCCTTGCTATTCAGCTACAATCAATGATGTTTATCTTGATATCATCAAGAACGAGTATATTCCAAAAGCAGTAAGTGCTGAGGAGCTGGAAAATGAAACACGAAGTATAGAGCAACAAATGGCAGCTTTGGGGTTATTTGATATGGCAAATAACTGTCCTACTAATGCTTGTATTGTTTTATTCGGAAAGAATCCAAAGCAATTCTTATATGGCGCCTACTTGCAATATGTTCGTTTTATCGGGTTGGATAAGGGGGCCGAAATAGACGATGATAAACCATTCTATGATTGTTTGGCTAAAATGATGCCCAAATTGGAGTCCTTTATTGATTATGGAGTGGTAAAAACACGTCCCGTAGCTGTAAGTACACTCCGAGAAAAGAATCAGTCAAACTATCCGGCAGACGCATTGAGAGAATTGATACTAAACGCTTGTATGCATCGCGATTATCAATCGAATATGCCCACTCGCTTTTATCAGTTTACCGACCGCATAGAAATTATGAACCCTGGAGGTTTGTATGGCAAAGCACGTCCGGAGAATTTTCCGGATGTCAATGACTATCGGAATCCTATTATCGCACAAGCATTGAAAGTGCTGGGCTACGTAAATATGTTTAATAGAGGTGTCAGTCGTGTGAAAAGCATGATGATAGAAAATGGAGGTAAGGAACCTCTTTTCAATGTGGCCAAGATAACAGTTTTTGAAGTGACAAGCTACTCGGCTATAAAATATGCTGAATTACAAGGTGTCAACGATGATTTACCTAAGTTATTTCCTAAGTTATTTCCTAAGTTGATTGTCAAGTTGATCCCAAGTTATTTTCCGGAAGATAAAGAGAATACGATTGAGGTTATTCTGAAAAGTTTGGCAGAGCCCAAATCGGCAAAAGAGCTTGCTTCAATATTAGCATGTTCTACTAGGACCCTAAAGGATAGTTATTTGGACAAGATGCTGCAAGCAGGAGTTATTACTATGACTATTCCCGATAAACCCACTAGTAGAAATCAAAAATATAAATTGGTAGCAGATTAGCAAAATCAATTAAACCGAAAGGAGAAAGAAGCTGCATGAGTATTATAATTTTTATTAAACAACAAGCAGATAGATGCAATTATATTCTCAGAAAAATTATTTATGGGAATAATAAGAAGTCTACTAAATCACCTTATATTCCATTATCTCCTACAGATAATGCAGAAGATTGTAGTGTCTATTTAGATGCTCTTTCCTGGGCGTTAGCTAACAAAAAACAAATTAAGAATATTGCAATTTCTGGACCTTATGGCTCTGGAAAAAGCAGTATCCTTCAGACATTCATTAAGAAAGAAGAACATAAGTCATTTAAAGATAGGAAATGGTTTTCAGAAAGAAACCATTTCCTTAATATCTCTTTGGCAACTTTTGAGGCACCAATAGGAAAAGGCGACGGTAGAGATGAATTACCAAATGGAGAGGACACTCATCATGTAAGCAATGATGTTCAACGATTAATAGAATTAAGTCTATTACAGCAACTTTTCTATCATGAGACTAATTCTAAAACGCCAGATTCGAGACTAAAAAGAATTCAAAGACAAAAGTCATGGACGTTATTTATCCAATCCATAGGCACTATGGCTTTTGCTCTTTCAATTATAACTCTGTTTTTACCTAAAGAACTTGATGCCTTTTTTTATTTTAAAGAGGATATCTTCTCATGTATGATTGCAAGATATATTGCACTGATTGCTTTTGTCATCATTTTGTTTTTCATAATATATAGGTCGTCTCGCTCAATAATTGGTCTTTCAATAAAAAAACTAAACCTACAAGGAGCTGAAATAGAAATAGATAAGAGTATTAGTAAATCTATTTTAAATAATCATATTGATGAAATTATTTACTTCTTTGAGGCAACAAATTATAATGTAGTTGTTATTGAAGATTTAGATAGATTTGGAGAATCAGAGGTGTTTACTAAGCTTCGTGAAATAAATCTTCTTATTAATAATTCAAAAAAGATTCATAGGGATGTTGTTTTCATCTATGCTATCAAAGATGATATGTTTCAGGATAAAGACAGAGCTAAATTCTTTGATTTCATGATTCCTGTTATTCCTATTGTGAATTTTTCAAATTCGGGAGATAAATTAAAAAATATGCTTAACGGCTCGTCTGCGAAAATAGACGATGACTTAATAGAAAATTTGTCATTATTTGTAGATGACATGCGTCTACTCTACAACATTATGAACGAGTTTTATGTGTATGAAACGAAAGTAAGTAAACAGCTTGATATAAATAAACTGCTAGCCATTATTGTTTATAAGAATTTATACCCCAAAGATTTTACTGAGCTAAGTGAAAATGCAGGAGATTTATTTAATACGATAAATAATAAAAACAAATATATACAGGAAGCTATTTCAGAAATTGACCACAAAATTGAATCAATAAAGGAAAGGATTAGAATATCAGACGAATCCTTTATTGCTAACATTAAAGATTTAAGGACACTTTATGTAAGTAAGGTCTGTGAAAATATTCTTAAAAACAAACCTTTAGGACTAAGAGATGGTGATATTGAAGTTAGTATACCATATTTTACAGATGACAACACCTTCCTTAAAATAAAAAAAGGTAATATAGAATACTTTTATTATGTTCATTATAATGGGCGAATACAAACGAATTATTCATATAATTTCTCGGATATAGAGAAACAGGTTAATCCTAATCTGACATATGATCAACGTGAAAAAATTCTCTTGGATAAAAATAATAGCAACAAACTTAAAAAGGAAATCGAAACTCTAAATGCACAGAAGAATATAATAAAGAAAAGTAAATTACAAGATTTAGTACTGAAAGGTAAAATAGCTATTAATTGTGAACAAGATAAAAAGAAAGAATTAATAGACATTTTGTTACGGAATGGCTATATAAATGAAAATTATTTAGACTACATTTCAATCTTCCACGAAGGTGCGCTATCAAAAACAGATTACCAATTCTTGATTAATATAAAGAGAGAATTGGAACCTCAGTTTGATTATGTCTTGAATAAGAAAGAGGAATTAATCAAACGTATTAGTCTTTACACTTTTGAGAAAAATTGTATTCTAAATTTTGACGTTGTTGATACATTGCTAGAGTGCCACTTTAAAGATAAAATTAATGCTTTATTTAAACAACTTACTAATGAGAGTAAGCAAACTATAAGTTTCATCGATGAATATATTGACAGGAGTAAAGATCAGGAAGTTTTCGTAAAGAAACTATGTTCTTATTGGCAAAATATTTGGAGATATATACTTTCTGAATCTAGCTATACAGATGAAAGAAAGGAGAAGTATTTTCTACTAATACTGAAGTACGCAAATATTAAGGATCTTAAAAATATATTTGATGAGAACGACTCTTATATAGCAAATTATCGCGATTTCTTTATTATCGATATGGATGATAAGGTAAGGCGGGAGTTGGTGGAATCCTTAGAAATCAATTTTAAGGCACTGAATCCAAACTCTTCGAAAGAGGATATGCAATTTCTCATGGATAATTATTATTATGAGATTAACAGTGAAATGCTGAAGGTGATAATTCCAGAAGAGAAACTTGACTTAGAAGAATTCAATACAAAGAACTATTCTTATTTAAGACATATTGGCCTAAACGCTATTGTGGACTATATTGAAGAAGAGATAAATACTTATGTTGAAGAAATACTTATTGGAATAGAAAGCAACACGGAAGAGGACGTTGAAGAATACACTCTTCTATTGAATAACTCAGGCTTAGACTTAGATTTAAAGGCGAAACTTATTCTGAAGACAGATACAGTTATTAATGATATAGCCACTATTGACGGTTTAGACGAATCACACTTACTGTTCAAAAATTCAAAAATTGAACCAACATGGGAAAATATCCATTCAATTTTTGAAAAGGATAACAATACACTTTCTGAAAACATTATTGAATTCCTTAATAATAAAAATAACGCAATAACTCTCTCTCAAAGCAGAATATCAAAAGAAACCAACGATGATGGTGTACAAGTATATAGTCAATTATGCAAAGCAATAATTCATTCAAAGGATATTTGTGAAGAATCCTATTGTTTATTATTGAAATCTGTACCATGGTGTTACAATAGCTTTGATGCCAGCTCAATTTCTTATGAGAGAATGAAAGTTTTAATAGAGAATAATAAAGTCAATAAAGTAATTGATGGCTACAACTTTTTGCTTCAGAATTACAAAGGTCTGAACATACAATTGATTGAGACGGATCCATATAAATTCACCGATCAATTAGATCAACTATCAATAGATTCATCAGATATGGAGTTATTGCTTAAGTCATCAAAACTCAGCAAAGAAATAAAATTCAACTTTATAAACTCAGTTGATGATATCGTTATTATTAATAGCAACAACAATTCAAAATATGTATTAGAAAATGTATTATTGAATGAAAGCAAGTATACTATACGCGAAACTTTGCAGCTTCAATTGATAAAAAAGGGAGAACTTTCTGTTGATCAAAGAATTAAATTATTCATTCAGATTTATGATAAATTAGATAATGATGCTATAAACTCATTCTTAATTTCATTAGGTAACCCATATAAGGAGATACCTGATACGAAAAAGAATCCAGAGATAAAAAGGAATTCCACAAATGAAAAATTTATGGAAATTCTAAAGAACAGAAATATTATATTACGATACTCTGACAAGAATAATCGTGTTTATCATTCAAGTCAATCAGATAAAAATTAAAAAATTCAATATGAGTGATTCAACAAAAAATAAGATTCAGCAAGTGCTGACAGACTTGATTGAACGCAAGCGACTCGTATTTTGGTATGACGAAGGAGGACAGATGCAAGAATTTGTCAACTCCATCGAATTGCCAGGAATTGAAGTCCTTATGCTCAATCATAATGCTTTTACACTGAAGCATCGTATATTAACAGGAGAACAACCAGAAAAGGGATTCGTCATCTACAGCAATAAAGCTCGTCCCGATGATGAAAACAACTGGCTGCTTGACTTGGAAGTACAAGCGATACCTTTCTCTGCAGATATGGGTTCACTCTATGCAGCTGAGTGTGGCATTCCTATGGAACTGAAGCAGAAAGTGGTAGATTCGCATCTGGAGTTTTTCAAAACGGCTGGTAACAGACAGAAACTTACCTCCAGATTGCATGAAGATATGGATGCTCCGGTTATTGAGAAACAGATGTTGGCTGTGGTATGTCGTACAGAGCCAAATTATGATATTCTGACTTATGCCTTGGCAAAAGAAGCCTTGGAAGAGAAGACAGACATGATTCAGAGCTTGGAGAAATATAAGCTAAGTGAGTTATACTGGAAAGATGTGCAAACTCACTTTGGTTATTATAAAAGCAAAAATATAAAGGACTTACTCATCGTATTATTCCGCAACGATATGTCGCATCATGGAGGAGATACACTCACCAATGAGGCTCATATCTTCATGCGCGACTGGCGTGACAGCCGTCAGTATGGTGATATGTACAAGGAATGGTCTACTCTTTTGGAACAAGAACTGAATATCAAGGAAACTCTTCAAGGCTATACCTTGGAACAACTCTTACCCATCGAGAGCTTTCCATGTGTGGATAAGCTTATTGCCCAACATCTACAGATGGAGGTCTTAAACAGTACCATGAGTGTGGAGCAAATTGAAAGCGTTGTAGACGAAAGAGAACATAAAGTATTCTTCTCGGTGGCTGCACATACAATCAAGGCATTACTTGAAGCTCGTCGGCTGATTGAAGATGTGGACCAAAAGATGACAGGTCTGGTCATCAATAGTCCAGAAGAGGGATTCAAACTTTATTGTAACGAGCTTTACACTATTGACCTTCATTATCGCCATTATTTCCGTGAGGCTAAAAATGCTGAAAGCGTAGGGTTATTGGCTTCGATAACGGAAATGGTTCAACGAACATATACCAATGGATACTTGATGCAATTGGCTATCAAGTGGCAACCTATGGTAGATGGCCTTAAAAAGTGGCAGCTTGACGACATCATCAGCCAGTGCAATTTCTATAATTATTATGTGGCTCCTTTTGTGGTCAAAAGCAACAAGCTTTTTGTAATCATCAGCGACGCTCTTCGTTATGAGACGATGGTGGAGCTAGAACAACGTATCGCTGGAGTTAGCCGAATGGCAACAACGATGAAACCTGCTATGGTTTCCACCCTTCCATCCTATACACAATTGGGAATGGCTGCCCTGTTACCCAATCGTGAACTCAGCTATGAAAAGCAAGCAGATATAGTCTTTGCTGATGGTATGAGTACGCAAGGAACTGATCAACGAGGAAAAGTATTAAGAAATACAGTTACGAAAAGCCTTGCTGTAACTGCCGAAGATTTCCTAAAGATTACATCACCTAAGACCCATTTCAAGGATTTTGACCTTGTGTATATCTATAGCAATGTCATTGATAACACAGGTGACAAAAAGGATACTGAGGGAAAGGTGTTTGCAGCAACGGAAGATGAATTTGTAAATATCCTCAAGATAGTAGATTTGATTCGAAATGGCAACGGATCAAACATCCTCATCACATCCGATCATGGTTATCTGTTCCAGAACGAGCAATTGGATGAAAGTGATTTTACTTACTTCAAGGTAATGGGTAATATCATTCAGGATACACGTAGATTCGTTATTGGTACAAATTTGCAGGAAGGTGTGGCTGTAAAAACTTGGAAAAGTGAAGAGGTAGGACTGAAAGAAGGAATACAAATACAGACAACCAAGGGGATGAACCGTATTCGCAAGCAAGGTTCAGGAAGCCGATTTGTACATGGAGGATCTATGTTACAGGAAATCGTGGTTCCTGTATTGCACGTAAACATTCAAAAGAAGAGCGATGTAAGTCAGGTGAATGTAGATATTCTCAATAAACGTACTCGCTTGACAACCAATAATCAGACAATTAGCTTCTATCAGAACGAGGCTGTTACCGAAAAGATAAAAGGTATAACCCTTCGTTTAGGATTCTATGACGCAAAAGACAATCTGGTTTCTGATAGCGTGACACTTACATTTGATAGTCAGAGTTCTGATTCAGTGCAAAGAGAACAAAGACACATCTTTATGTTTAAGAACCAACTGTCAAAACTCAATGGACAAGAGGTAGTGTTGAGAATGGAGAAAAAAATAACGGATTCAGAACAGTATACCCTATATAAAGAAGTACCTTATAAGGTAAGTGTAATGTTCCAAGCTGAGTTCTAATTGAATATATTAAGATATTGATATGGACGAAATTGATAAAAAACTGAACGAATACTATGCTGGTAAGGTGGTTCGTAAAGACCTTACCAAGAGCATAAAGGAAGGTGCTAACGTACCAAGCTATGTTCTGGAGTATCTTCTGGGAATGTATTGTGCCACCGACAATGAAGAGGATATAGAAAATGGCACCGACACAGTAAAACAAGTGCTGGCAGAGAATTTTGTACGTCCTGATGAAGCCGAGAAAATCAAGTCAAAGATCCGTGAACGTGGCCATTATAAAATCATTGACAAGGTTTCTGCAAAGCTCAATGAACACACAGATTGCTATGAAGGACAAATATTCAATATCGATCTGAATCACATCATTATCGACGATAACTATATCAAGAATTATGAGAAGCTGCTTTGTGGCGGTATCTGGTGTATCATTGATTTGGAGTACAATTATGATGAGAATACCAAAGAGAGTCCATTTCAGTTGATCTCTCTCAAACCTATCCAAATGCCGTCTACTGATTTGAATGAGTATATTGATAGCAGAAAGTATTTCACCTTAAACGAATGGATTGAAGTGATCTGCCGTAGTGTTGGTATGGAACCAACCAATCTTGACGAAAAGACTCGTTGGCATCTGGTAGCACGTATGATTCCATTTGTGGAAAACAACTATAATATTTGTGAGCTGGGGCCACGTGGTACTGGTAAGTCTTACGTGTACGATGAATTATCACCCTACTCTATTCTTATCTCCGGGGGACAGACAACAGTAGCAAATCTGTTCTATAACATGGGACGGCATAAAGTTGGACTTGTCGGAACATGGGATGTTGTTGCTTTTGATGAAGTGGCCGGTATCAACATGAAAGACAAGGATGGCATCCAAATCATGAAGGGTTATATGGCCAATGGCTCATTCAGTCGTGGTAAGGAAAGCATTAATGCAAACGCTTCGATGGTGTTTGTTGGTAATATTAATGGTAGTATTGAGAATCTAGTGAAAGTCAGTCATCTATTGTCTCCATTCCCTAAGGATATGATAGACACCGCATTCTTCGACCGTTTTCATCACTACCTGCCCGGTTGGGAGATTCCAAAGATGCGTCCTGAATTCTTCACGGATGCCTATGGCTTTATCTCTGACTACTTTTCTGAGTGCCTTCGTGAAATGCGTAAGCGCAGTTTTAGCGATGCCATTCAAAAATACTTTAGACTGGGCAAAGACTTGAATCAACGTGATGTCATCGCTGTGAAGAAGACAGTTAGTGGTTTACTAAAGCTTTTGTTCCCTGATAGTAGCTTTGGAAAGGAAGATGTTCGTCTTTGCTTGGAATATGCTTTGATAGGTCGTAGACGTATCAAAGAGCAATTGAAGAAAATCGGTGGATTGGAATTCTATGATGTCCATTTCAGCTATATCGATCTGGATGATGGTGAAGAACATTATGTGAATACACCTGAGAGTGGCGGCTCTTCATTGATTCCGGAAGGCGATTTGCAGCCGGGTTCACTCTATGGTATCGCCCATCAACCAAGCGAAGGAAACTTAGGTCTGGTTCGTTTAGACTTACAGGCTATGCCTGGTAATGGTAAGTTTACCCATACCGGCTTCGGGAGTGGTAGTTCCATCAGCGATGAGTTGAAGGAAGCAGTAAATTATTGTCGTTCAAATCTAAGCCGCATATCACAATCGATCCATTTTGGAGAAAATGAGATGCACATGAAAGCTACTGATATTAGTGGAATAGGTACACTTGAAGGTTTGGAACTTGGAGTATTTATTTCTCTTGTATCTGGCCTTACAAAACGTCCGGTTCAAAACCAGATGTGTGTTCTTGGTTCAATGAGTATTGGAGGAACAATCATTCCTACAAGTGATTTGGTAGGTGCTTTACAGATAGCTCAAGATGCTAAAGCAAAACGCATATTGATACCTGTTGCAGATATGATCAACTATTCAAAGGTTCCTGCTGACCTGATTTCCAAATTCAGTTTGGAAGTATATTCTGACCCCGTAGATGCTGCATTTAAAGCATTGGGAATAAAATAATAGACAATAATGTTTCAAAAAAATAAATATGGCAAAAGTTTATTCATTAAGTATAAAGCATTATAGAGGTATTGAGAACTTCCAACAGATTTTCGGTAGAACTAATTGTGTTATATTAATAGGTCGAGGAGATTCAGGAAAAACGACTTTACTGAAAGCTATTTCGTCTGTGTTATCACCTATTTGGAATATATCCTTTAGTGATTATGATTTTACGAATATGGACACTTCTATTCCAATTCAAATTGAAGTAATATTAACTGATATCCCAGAAGACTTATTAGATATGAAAAGGTACGGTGAATATTTTCAATTGATGAAAGATGATGGGACTATAGAGTCAAATGTTGAAGATGCTGCAACAAACCAGAATTCAATAGTACTAAAGATACGTCTTACTGTAACAGAAACACTTGAACCAAGTTGGGAGGTTATTAGTGATAGAGAAATTGGCAACAAAGCAATTAATGCTACAGATAGATCGAAATTCAATATGTTTATGGTTTCTGATTATATAGACAATCATTTTTCATATACAAAAGGATCTCCATTGTATTCTGCCATAAAAAATTCATTGGAAAAAAAGGATAAAACTAATATAGAGCATAGAATTGTTGAAATTGGACGTAATCTATATGATTCTGTTAAGAATTTAAAGCCCTTCGATGAGTTTAAAGTAACATCCGAAAAAATAAAAAAAGATGCACAAGCTTTGGGCTTGACTATTTCAGAC
>OBMA010001130.1_pt1 | contig 16276 bp, 11 predicted proteins | sample 1539141 | NCBI WGS metagenome assembly OBMA01 (sample SAMEA3991484, study PRJEB22521) | metagenome | biome: anthropogenic terrestrial biome; feature: sewage plant; material: raw primary sludge | place: Sweden | collected 2012-09-26 | reverse complement strand
ACACGGCTCTGAACACTCTTTCCCTACACGACGCTCTTCCGATCTCAATCGTGACTAGTTCGCGTTTTGAATTTTGTGGTAACACCAAGCAGTAAAGAGACAGCTTTATTATAACCAGCATGCTTTCCATTCAGCAAAGATATAATATTTGTCTAATGGCGGAGAGGCACCCAAAGTGGACGCAACTTGAATTGGCAAAATGGGCTTATGAGACGTTCCAGCTGCCAAAAATTCCATCCCAAGGCACAATATCGCGTTTGTTGGCAAGGAAATCAACTTATATGAATTGTAAAGAGCATGAAAAAGATGCGAATAGATTAAGGAAGCCAAATAATCTTTTGGTTCGGAAAATTTTACAAGAATGGATTTCTCAAAGTTTGTGGAATGGAATCCCTATAACGTCACCTATTATTCAAGACACTGCACAAGCTGTTTGGCACAGAATTCCTGCGGAGCATCGCGAGGGAAATGGTTCTTTTAGTTATAAATGGATTTCGAATTTTTTATCAAAAATGGATGTCAATATTTCTGTTTTAGACGAAGAGTTACCCAAAACCCCAAAAGTCTGGACATTTGAAGAGAGGGATGTATTGAAGGCTTATTTCTCCAAAATTCCTCCAAAGGATTTATTCACTTTAGATGAAGCGTTTCTCTCCTACAACCTACCGTTGGATTATGCTCAATATGAAGCAAGTAGCATTCAAAGGCGTATAGAGGTGGCAACTGTCATGCTGTGCTCCAATTTAGATGGCTCTGAAAAGTTAAAACCTGTTGTCGTGGGCAAATATGATAGTTACAAATCATTCAGGAATTATTTCCCCAATGAACCGAATGATCCTGTGTCACAATCAATGTTGGGTACTAAGATGGCTAAGAAATTTGATATCTCATACCATAGTAACAGGAAAGCATGGCTAACGAGCAATCTTTTCCACAACTGGTTAGTCAGGTGGGATAAGAGGTTGGTTGCTGTGAATAGGAAGATTTGGATTGTTTTGGATGATTCTTGCTGTCATCGAATAATTAATTTGCGCCTTCAAAATATAAAACTTGTATACACTTCCTCAAATTCAAAGTTTTTGCCATTTAACTGGGGTGTCTGGGATGAATTCAAAACACGATACAGAATACAACAGTATCAGGCGCTCATTGACTTGCAAAATAGAATTTCGAAGAATATCCAAAATAAAAATAAATCAGAACGGAACGAATGCATACCCAATGGTAAAAAATGTTTGATTAGCTTTGAGCAGAGTCAACTCACAATGTCAAATGCATTCAAATTTATTAAAAAAGCTTGGGATGATATACCCGTTGATGCTATCAAAGCAAATTGGAAAAGTTCCGGTCTGCTTCCTCCTGAAATGATACATTTGAATGAGAATGTTAGTATGGCATTTAAGAAAAACGAAGTCTTAGAGAGCGTTTTGAATAGATTATGTGATGAATACTACTGTGTTAAAAAATGGGAATATGAAATGTTGTTAGATTTAAACATTGAAAACAAAAACACAAACTTCTTGAGTACAGAAGAATTAGTGGAAAGTGCTATTGTGGAGCCTTGTGAACCTGATTTTGATACTGCGCCAAAAGGTAATGAGGTCCATGATGATAATTTTGATGTATCAGTTTTTGCCAATGAAGATGATAATAATCAAAATCATTTAAGCATGTCACAAGCTAGCCACAACCCCGATTACAACAGTAATCACAGCAACAATGCTATTGAAAATACTAATAATAGAGGCAGTAATAATAATAACAATAATAATGGTAGTAGTAATAATATTAATGATAATGATAGTAGCGTAAAGTATTTGCAACAGAATACTGTTGATAATAGTACCAAAACAGGTAACCCTGGACAACCAAATATTTCTAGTATGGAATCGCAAAGGAACTCTTCGACTACAGATTTAGTTGTTGACGGTAATTATGACGTCAATTTTAACGGCCTTTTGAATGATCCATATAATACAATGAAACAGCCGGGCCCATTAGATTATAATGTCAGTACATTAATCGATAAACCTAATTTATTCTTAAGTCCTGATTTGGATTTATCTACTGTTGGCGTTGATATGCAACTACCATCATCAGAATATTTTAGCGAAGTATTTTCTTCAGCTATCAGAAACAACGAAAAAGCTGCCTCAGATCAGAACAAATCAACTGATGAACTTCCTTCAAGCACGGCCATGGCAAATTCAAACTCGATAACGACTGCCCTTCTAGAGTCAAGAAATCAAGCACAGCCGTTTGATGTCCCACATATGAATGGGTTGCTGAGCGACACATCAAAAAGCGGACATTCTGTTAATTCCTCAAATGCTATATCTCAAAATTCTCTGAATAACTTTCAACATAATTCGGCGTCCGTCGCGGAAGCTTCGTCTCCTTCAATTACACCATCTCCTGTGGCAATAAACTCAACAGGCGCTCCAGCGAGATCTATTATATCTGCACCCATAGACTCAAATTCCTCTGCGTCATCGCCATCAGCTTTAGAACATCTTGAAGGTGCTGTTTCCGGTATGTCACCCTCTTCCACCACAATATTAAGTAACTTACAAACAAATATAAATATCGCCAAATCATTGAGTACCATTATGAAACATGCAGAATCAAACGAAATATCACTGACGAAAGAAACAATAAATGAACTTAATTTCAATTATTTGACACTTTTAAAAAGGATTAAAAAGACTAGAAAACAATTAAATAGCGAAAGCATTAAAATAAACAGTAAGAATGCACAAGACCATTTAGAAACCCTTCTATCTGGGGCTGCAGCTGCAGCTGCAACTTCCGCCAATAACTTGGACCTTCCGACTGGTGGTTCAAACCTCCCAGACTCTAATAACTTACACTTACCTGGTAACACAGGCTTTTTTTAGATATAAACTTAATAAGATCTCGATATTCATTGCTCTTTTTTGTAGTTTTGCCTTTAACTCTCGGTTTTTTGAATTTATCATTTTCCTGATGACCTTTGACTGCTCTTTGATCTATCCTGAACACAAGAAAACGAAAAGAATAAATAAAAGTAGAGATATTTATTATTTAGCCTGTACCGATCACTGGAAACTGGATTCTATTAATTTTACTTATTCAAACCAAGATATCTTTTTCTTTTTTTTCTTTTTTTTTTTTTTTTTCAGCAGTACATTCCTGAAGTGTACACTTGCCTTGTGTATTAAATGATGATTCGATATTATAAAACACCATTTAAGTCGTCATTAATTTCAATATCGCTTTCGTCTACTTGAAACAATTTACCTTGACTTCTTATTTTCAGGAATTCATTGGCAAATTTTTTCGTTTCATCATTAATGATAACCAAAATATTATCTCTAACTTCCAAGCTTAATGAATTTTCTTGAACGATATGTTTAATAATATCCTGCAGGTTGTCAATTTGCAGATCATCGGACATACCTCTGATCACTTTTAGGTAAATTTCGCTGGTCTCATCAGAACATGTTAAAATGGCTTTAGTAAAATTAGGTTTGTCAAGACTATAGTTAATCATGAATTCCCAAAGTTCTGAATCACCCCAGTTTTTAACAAAATCTATAGCTAATTGCGGGTTTTTTAACTCGTCAATAATCAAAGACAATGCTTTCTTCGTTTCACCGATTTTCCCCCACAAATAGATCAGTTCATTATATAAACCAAGTTTCGATGAACAGACTTCGATGGCACTCTCTACATTATAGTTATTGTGCTTTTGCAGAAAAGGCAGAAGGCTTTGTCGGTCGTATTCAGAATAAAGTTCAATTAGTTGATTTTCATAAGGACTTATCATGAACGAGTCGTCCGTATCTAAAAATTTTATTAAATAACAAAATAAAATCTTTTTGAAACTTTTTGGACAATCATGTTCAAATATTTCGTATATTCTAGCGACTGATATGGTGTGTCTATTTTCAAACAACAGGTCTATTGGTTTGTTAAAAATTGTTTGAATTTCAAATATTGATAGTTTGGAAATATGGGAAATTTCACCCTTATATGGTAAAAGAATGATATCAACTATCTGGTCTAGATACTGCGGCAATAAATTTTGTATTTTTATAATAGTTAAAGCTCTTAAGTCCTTAGCTTTCAAAAGGTGCGGTATAGCCTTGGTATATTTATTCTCTTTCAAATATAAATGCACCAACTCAGTTCTATAGGTAATATTAGACCCTTCTTCCTTCGATGAAGCTGTAGGTTCACTAGCAGCCTCTATTCTTGTTTCTAGCTCTTCTTCGAAATCTTCCACAGAAAAAAGCTTTAAATCCCACTTAGTAATATACTCATGAAACTTATTGATCATGTCATTGGCCAAAAAGTAATGTAATACATCGTCATATACCGACTTTCTTAAGGCAGGTTTCTTGGGAATCAAAGGCGCAATTTCTACAATATTTCCTGATGTAATCAAAATCTCTATTATATCTGCCCATTCTTTCAGCACGTTTTGAGTGACATCATATGAGTTGGAATCCAATGAGTTTAAAGTTTCTTCGAAAATAATATTTAAGTGGTCCACTAATGTACCCCAATCTTTTTTAGTTACTAAAGAGTTGAGGAATTTCAACCCTATACTAAACCTCTCTTCTGATCCAATTACATATTTACCGATTTTCCAAGCTTTATAATATTGCTTTCTTTCCATAAACCAATCGAAATGATCCTTCAATGATAACTCTTGAACCCTGATGGCATCGTTGGAACTTATCAAATAGTATTCTGGTGTTGTTTTATCTATATGTTTACCGAGGTGATAATCATTTATAGACAATTTTTCATAGTTTTTCATGATAACTTCATCATTATAGATTTCATCACCATTAAAAAGATCAACAATTTTTAATTCTGGAGCATTCCCTTTGGCTAATAAGTTTTCTGGCCGCTTGCTAAAATTCTTCCCCTCCTTCATATCTTCATCTATGGTTGCTTCCTCTTCAATATCTATATCAAAACCTAGGCATAATAACTGATCATCCTTAAACGATGCAAGCCCTGTAATCAACATTGACACAGTAAAATGGCATTCTAATTCAACTTTCTTATCAGGTGTCCCTCTAAAACTCGATGCAGCACTAGACAAGAGAGATCCGATGTTTGTCGTAGGGTTAAAATGACTCATATTATTACTTTGAGAATTAGAGTCACCGGATTTGATCGAATTTGAATCCTTGGTAAAGGAAACTTTAAATAGCCAAATATTAGATCCCCATCCGATAACGACACGATCACTTTCTAAAAAATGAACATGGGGTCTAAATAGATCTGGCCTTACATCCTGTACGTTAAAAATTCTGGAGGGGAATGGAATATTCAAAAGCTGTGATCTTGTAGGAACATCGCAAAATGTTATTCCATCATCATCCATCCATAATATAAGGTCACCCATAGTATAAATTCCCATGATAGGGCCCTTCATATCAGAGGATAGGTCATCTTTTCTTGTTTTTTTCTTTTTCTTCTTGTTTAAAACGATGTCGATTCTATTTCCTAGCCAATTTCTCTGAGATAGTACAACGTCGCCAGCCATTCCACCAGAAACAAACATTCTGGATGCTTGAAAATTTGAGTGCAACGCTACAGAGTTTATAGGTCTTTTGAAATCGTATTGTGTAATGTTTTGTGGATCATCCATCGATCCGATAATCACTGTCCCGTCAATAGATCCCGTAGCAAAATATTTTCCGTCAGTGTTAATACAAAGTATCGAAGATCTATGGCATTTGATGGTTTTAATGGGTTCGAACGCGCATGTAGTTAAGTGTAGAATGCCTGAGTGTGTACCAAATGCAAAAAAAGTATCACCAAATAAACATGAAGAGATCGAGTCTCGTTGAAAAAAGTTCTTCGGGAGTTGACTAATTCGTGTGTACTTCAATAAGGGGGGCTCATCTTCGTCATCCTCATCTTCATCATCGTCATCATCATCATCATCATCATCATCACCTGTTTCTGCATCCGTCGCACTTCCTGTTATTGTACTCTCATCTGTTCGAGAAGCTACTCCATTTTCCGCTTGTGATATGCAACTAACACTTTTTGTTGGTGAAGTTACATTAACGTCTTCCCTCTTATTATCAACATTATTCTCGTCAGAGATGGAATTACTCTCATCAATTGTTCGTTCGCCTGATTGTTGATCCAAAACAGAATCATTCTGATGATTATCTGTAGTCATTAATGTCTAATAGTAGGTATATACTCTTCGTTAAAATGCTTTTTTATTTTGCATATATATTTTACAACAGTCTCAATAGCCCTTTTAATTTTTCTTTTGTATCGTATTATTGAAAAAAGACGAGCAAACTGCAGTAAGATAGAAGTGTACTCCCAATAGAGACAAAGCCAAGATACTTTTGTAAAAGAACGAAAAAATGGCTAGAGCAAGAAAGGGTGCACTGGTTCAATGTGATCCATCCATCAAGGCGCTCATATTACAAATTGACGCCAAGATGAGTGATATAGTACTAGAGGAGTTGGATGACACCCATCTTTTAGTAAATCCCTCGAAAGTCGAATTTGTTAAGCATGAGCTAAATAGGCTATTATCTAAGAATATATATAATCCTATGGATGAAGAAGAAAATCAGTAATTATTGCTCATTCAGCTTTTTCAATACTATTTGAATAGAGCATGACCTGCATAACCAGGTCAGACATGAATATAGAGGGGAAGTGATGATCTAGTGGAAATACGACTATACAGGTATGTACATGTTAGAATAATAAATATAAGGAAGAAAAAGTGGTCAGGTGCAAGTATACATCTTTAACCGTTTTCTTTTCTCATCCTTTTTTGAGAGCCAAATCCCGTTTAATTTTTTCTTTTTCCTCCTCAAGGTCTAAACCAAACTCCTCTTGTATCTTTTTCTCCAACCTAAGCCTTTTCTCTAAACGTTCTTTTTTCATCCTTGCCAGTTCAGCTTTAATCTCATAAGGCTCTTTTGGTATTTGGTTCAACGTTGCAGGATCTGGCCAAAACCCTGGAACATTTAATTTTTTATCAGTATCTGTACCAATATAGTACATTACAGCAACAGGTGCTAGCAAACAAAATGAAAATCTAAAGATCTCCAGTTGCGCCCTTGTATATTTAAACTTGAAGTTATTAAATAGACCCATTTTGTACTTGTCGAAGTGATTACTTTTGTTTGTCAGCCCTTATTAAATTGTTATAGAATAGAAAATATCAGCAAGATGCGCTGATATATTGGAATTATACGGGAAAAAATAACCATTTAAGGTCAAGCCGGTAAAGCAAAAGTGTTGGTGATGAAGAAGAAATAGGGAGAAAAGAACAAGTCACAAGGGTGAGTATGTCGAAGGATGTAATAGAATACTCTAAATTATTTGCTAAACTGGTTAACACAAACGATGATACAAAACTGGATGATACAATAGCATCCTTCTTATATTATATGTTTCCAAGGGAACTATTTATTCGAGCAATTTCATTACTAGAATCTTCAGACATGTTTATATACATATTAGATAGAGTCCATAACAAGGAAGGTAATGAGCATACATCATTGATTGATGTGTTAGTTGATGAATTTTATAAGGGTTCATCTAATTCGCTCCTGGAGTATCGCTTAATAGTGAAGGATACTAATGATGGAGCGCCACCAATACTCGTAGATATCGCACACTGGTTCTGCTCATGTGAAGAGTTTTGTAAATACTTTCATGAAGCACTAGAAAAAACTGACGAAAAAGAAGAATTACACGATGTGCTAATAAATGAAGTTGATGATCATTTGCAATTTTCGGATGATAGGTTTGCACAGCTGGATCCTCATAGCTTATCAAAGCAGTGGTATTTCAAATTTGATAAAGTTTGTTGTTCGCATCTACTGGCGTTCTCCATTTTGCTTAGATCTTCCATAAATGTGCTGAAGTTTTTCACTGTGAACTCGAATAAAGTTTTCGTTATAGCAATAGATAATATCGACGAGTGGTTAAACTTGCACATCAACATAGTTGAGTAAGAGGTGAAGAAAAGTACACCGCTTCCGGTATATATCGCCTCCTGATTAAGAGATCAATGGAGAGCACATTAATAAGTTTGTATTAAAGAATTAAGAACTAAAAATAGTGTATATGATGATTATATAAGAATTATTAAACTACCCCTATTGCTTTTAGAAAACCCTGTCTTGAATGAGAGGATGTTTTACACGCAACGCGTAAGAAACATCTTTAAAGAGACTAGACATGAAACGATACTGCTCAGGGCAATTTAGGGGCTTTCCCACAAAGATGGTGGTATAACGGGGCTAGTCTGTCAAAAAGCCTAGAAGTGAAAAACGAATAACAAAAAAATAACATAATACTGAAAGAAAGCATTAAGAAGGCGGATGTGTCAAACACCACCGTTTATAAGAATAACATAGCAACACCAGCCAAACCTAAAGCACCTGGAACGACGACGTTAGCACCGTTACTGTTGATGACAACGGAATGAGAAGAAGCAGAGGATGAAACTGGGACGACTGTGGAGACGGTTAGACTTGGGTTGGCTGTGGTTTGTTTGGTAGTAACACCTGTTTCTTTGGTGGTAGTGCCCTTAGATTCGGTAACTGGGACAGAAGACTCAGGGGCTTCGCTCTTTTCAATAGTACATGGACAGTCAGTGATAGTCAAAGTGGTTGGTTCAGTGACGGTGTAAGTCTTACCGTTTGTGGTGAAAGTGGTTGGTTCTGGACAGTAAGTAGTATATTCAGTGACTACAGTGTAGTCAGTGGTGTAGTCAGTAGATGGGTTGTAAGGAGGAGTGGTGGTAGTGTTGCTTGGTGGCAAAGATGTAGTTGGTGGGAAAGCTGAAGTGGTACCGTTGGTTGGAAGACCGGTGGTTGGAGCTTCAGTAGTAGTATCAGTTGGAGCTTCAGTAGAAGTACCGTTAGTTGGAAGAGCGGTGGTTGGAGCTTCAGTAGTAGTATCAGTTGGAGCTTCAGTAGAGGTACCGTTAGTTGGGATAGCAGTGGTTGGAGCCTCTGTTGAGGTTTCAGTTGGAGCAGCTGTGCTGGTACCGTTGTCGGATTCTGGAGCTTCAGAAGATGTGATAGTTACTGAGCCAGAGGAAGTGGAGATGGAAGAGGAGGAAGTGACATCGGTGGAAGAAGCAGATGTACTATTGGAAAATTGGGCCAAAGTAGTCGAGGCTAAACCGGCAGATAATAGGACAGTTGATAATTTCATATTAATAGAGCGAACGTATTTTTTTGTTTGTCTTTGTAGTTACGACTATAAATCAATAATTACAAGAGGATAGAAAAAGAGAGGTGAGATAATACGATAATGGAGAATAAAATAGGTCAGGTATTTATATGACAGTTCAAAAGAGGGCAGAGCAATGTCCCTTACTCTAGTTCTACCCCAGCCCCTACGGCCAATCTAAAAATAATGCGACTGGGAGCCATACCGTACTAATTCATTTTACCGTAGTAAAATGGATGAAAAACTGCTTAAAGGCTTTTTGTCTTATTTTTAGAAATTAGTGGACAAAAAAATTATTTTTAATCAAGAATACACAAGAATGGAAAGAGATGACATCGAGAAGGGATGGATCTTTAGCCAAATAAAGTAATCAATGACCGTGTGTGCTCTGGCGCGCTGGGCCCTCTCCTCTTTCGTAATGAAAATATAATAACAATAACGGTTCTGATGGCTAATTTTAGAGATATATGCCTTTTTGTCCTCGAAAGAAGGCCGCATGACGTGGAGCAATCAGTGGTGTATGGAAGGTAGACCTCGGGGCTAAGCTTTCTCGGGGAGACGGTGCCGTCTGGGAGATAATTCCAACCAATATTACTACTTTAGGTCATCCACCACGGGTAGTGTTGAGGATTACCTTTTTCGGTCTTCGCAATGTTATCCATTGACAGTTTGGCGTACCGTACAAAAAGCCGCTGCTGCAGGTTGTACTTCAACTTTAAGTCGCCGCGTTGCAAGTGCATTGTGAAAAGATACTGCCTTACGTTAATTTTCTATATCCAATTGGGGAATATGCATGTCCGAATCTGGCACATGCATGGATCGTTGAATAGTATTTCCAATTCCGTGTAAGCTGTTGCTTACATTAATCCTATAAGGGTAATGGGTGTGCTTGAGGGGATGTGTACATACCACTTTAGGTTCGAGCTGCATACCCCAATATGGAAAAACGTATTTACCTTAACTCCAACAGATTAAAATCCTAAATAGGTAAAATTACCCTTAACTTTTCTTTGTAGTTGTTGGGTGGAATGTTGTCGTTTCTCCATTTTTTATTGTTTTCGGTTTTCGGTTTTTTTATTTTACTATTAACCTTCACTATCATAAATTATCTCCTCCTTTTCCTCCGCATTTGGTAATGGATTATCATTGGAGTCAATATTGTTAAACACTTGTGAGCAACTGCTGCTGCTTGTTGATAAATTCGGAAATGAGGCAATATTAGCAGTATCAGGTTTCAGATCAATTATATCGCGGAGTTGACCTGTTGCTTTATCAAAATCAAATTTGACAATATAGTTACGATCGTCGCTGCTTCTTGACCGCTTTAAATTTCGTCCTTCTCTTTTTCTATCTTCGCCGTGTAAATTAAAAACAATAGCTGTTCTCAAGTTTTCAAAGTTTCGCTTGTTTATTCTCATTTCTTTGATGGTAGTACATCCCTCGTTACTCTGCGAGGATGGCGCCTTCACTCTTTTGCTTTTCACGAAAACGGTTTCGTCCACTTGTTCATTCCAATCCCTAAAAAGGCCGATCCTGTCTCTTAGAAATACTTCCCAAGTGGAATCCTTGCTTCCCATAGCGATATTGGCAACAAGCGCGCTTTTCAATATATGTACATTGTTCTTACGCCTTTCGTTGTTAGAGTTGACAAAGAAGTTAGATCCGTCGTCTAAAATTTCGTAATATTCTTCCAAGGATTCGAATTCGTTTGATTGGAAGGCGGTGTTCATACAGTCATTTAAAAGTATTATTGTCGAACCCGTGGAATGTGTGTATTTGGTCATTACCGTAAAAATTAATATCAAATGTCGACATTTTAACTCGTGTATAGTTTTATCTATCATTCCGCCGCCTCTTTTACTTAGTGTACACAGATGATCGCAGACTAATTGAGAAAATCCATCAATTATAACTAGTTTATATCGCACACTTTGAGATAATTTGAACAAATTCTGGAAGAAATATAATAGCTGTCCAAATTTCGTTATTCGGACCCGCTTCACATTTTCTTCCACGATTTTAAATTTTTGAAAGCGCTCTCTTAATATGTTTATGGGCATTTCTTGAAATGTTTCTATCCATAGAATTTTATCGTCGTTTATTTCCGATTGTTGTATATCTTCTAACGAATTACACACCAATTGAATGCCAAAATTAGTCTTGCCAATGCCCGGAGGCCCAAATATTTCGTAGATCGACCTTGCTTGGAATCCCAGGTTTAATATCTCATCTAATCCTGTGATGCCGCTACTTAATGGCTTTGGACTTTCTACTATTAATTGGGAAAGTGGTATACCAAGCGACATATTTTCATATTATATATTATTAATAAGTTCTTTTCCTTATCGAAAAGCTTTCCTTAATGTACTTGACATCTTTGATAGCGGAGCTTATTATTAGTTAGCCATGCTACTATGTATTTTTTTCTATTTTTCATATCAAACGCGATGAGAAGAGAACACGTGAAGAACTTAGGGGACCTCCGCATCTATAACATATTCTACTGAAGAAAAAAAGGAATAAAAAATAAAAGAAGAAACGATAGCTGGGTATATATTAGTATTCAAAAGCCATATTGTTAATTAGCTACGATGTGAAAAGAAGTATGTAATATTACAATTTTTTTTTCCTTTATTGCATAATGAAGAAAAAAAGAAAAATGCACTTGACAATTAGAGTGCCTGTTAAAAATTTATAAGAAATAGTCCATTTGAGATTTTTTGGTTGGAATTATAGCATTTCCGACTTCATTTTGTGCCTGAACAGCTTCAAAAATTGTATATTCACGATTCAAATCGTCGTCTATCTTCAATACAGCTGCTACATTACCACAACGATAACAGTAATTCGGTGCCGACCAGACTGTCACTAATCCACCGTCGAACATTTCTTTGTAACCTTCCATCACTAACTGATGAGCTCTAGCAATTAACTCAACGTTGTTTTTCTCTAAGAATTGATCAACTTCTCTTTTGCCGAAAAGAAATCCAGCACCTCTTGGTGATAATGACCATGTGTCAACGTCTTCGGGGTCGCTCCATAATAAGTCACACATAGCACCTTCATGTGGAACTTCTTGTTTCCTATCTATTGTTCGTATTTCATCGACCGTGGTCATATCCGGAGATAATCCACCATGAACACAGAATATGCTATTGTTTATTATTGCCCCCAATGATAAATAATCAAAAACTTCACAGCAGTACCTCCATACGTTACTATTACCATATTTTCTTACTACTTCATCGTAAAATCCGTATACTTTAGTAATTTGCCGGGTTTCGTGGTTACCTCTAATTAAAGTAATCCTATCAGGATATCTTAATTTGTAACATAGTAAAAGTAAAAAACTCTCCAATGAGTAAAATCCCCTATCCACAAAATCGCCCAAAAAAATATACCTTGTTTTCTCTACACCACCACTCTTTTCGAAGAGCGTTAGTAGATCGTGTAATTGGCCATGTATATCACCGCATATTGTAACCGGTGTATCGACTTGTGTTACATTGCCTTCATTCATTAATAGTTCCTGTGAATTTAAACATAGCCTAAAAACAGTTTCTTCAGGAATATGTTTTCCGTCTCTCAGTGATGCTATAATCTTATCTAAGTCCATCATATCTCCCTTGAAATTTGTAATCACTTTTTCGTGCTGTTTAGCTTTTGCTACGTGTGACTAACGTGTGACTACAAGTTAAAGTGTCCTGAATTGCAAAAAAAAAAAGCTGAGAGGTTAACGTATAAAGAGAAAAGACCTCTGGTAGTACCCTCTTTTACCTACCGCTGTTTCGACGTGCTCTTTTCGAGATGCCGTTCTTCTCCTCAGTTCACATGATAAAGATACTTTTTTTCAATTAATTCACTGATTTTTTTTCTTCCCGCCGGACATTGTATTAAATTTCTTTTTCTCATTAATAAAACAAAGAACAATGATATTTATTAAAAACCGTTTAATAGTAGGGATAATAGTGAGAAGTTACATATCATATAAAGTTATTACATATTGAAAGTTTATAAAAATATAATGTGTATGTAAATCTTCGAACATGGTGGGTTGAGACTATTATATATATGCCTTCGTCGCAACACCACATATTGACTGTTCAAATACAATACAAAGAAAAAAATAAAGCATGAAGGAGTAAGACGTAAAATGTCTGTCTAGTCATAACCATTTCGTTAAAAAGGGTGTTTCAAACCTTTGCGCCGGTGTAAGAAGCCGATCTTTTCATAACATAAGCTTTAGATGCTAGCTTTGATTTCAAACTGCTCTCACTATTCTTGACATGACCTCTGGAATCCAGGTCGACCGTACCAGCACTTTGGAAGAGAGAGACATCACCAACAAGTAAACCTAAAGTCTCCAGGACTTGCTGAGGATCGGTCAAATGAGCCTTTGCGACAGTTTTCTTGGATGCAGATCCCACAGTGACAGGATAGAATCCGTAGTTGCCCCATTGATTTTTTTGGTCAGGATATTTTTCTTTCCAACAAGTTTCAATGGTATTCAACTGTCTAAACATGTCTTCGTCAGTGAAGTCATCACCCAAACATAATACAAAATCAGGCATTTCATCCTTAGGTAGTTTTTCACTGATTCCCTTCAACATGTCCTGTGGTTTGCCATGTTGATGCCAGACTAGTCTCTTGACTATTTCACCTTTGTTGACGAATCTTGGACGAACTTCAATGTTTGCTTTACCATCCATGACCTCTAAATCGAAGTCATCAGTAAATGATAACAATTTTTCTTTCAGTTCTTTGGCGTGGAATTCACCCAATTCTGGAACGGTACGTCTATAATGCCAAGTTAGAGCGACTTTCTTTCTTTCGATGAATGAACCTGGGGTCCTTGTGGTAAATTCTTCCATCACTTCATTGACGCGTACTTGCCAAGACATATCAACTTTTTCGGTCAAATTGACCCAATCTTGGCAAGAAACATCTTTCATGAAACATCCATGCTCCGCACTTAGACCCAGTTGAGGAAGTTTACCGCCTAACCACTTGTTCAAAAACTTCTGGTCACGACCAGAAATAATCCAGATTTGATTATGAGGATCAGCACATAATTTTTGTAGAATTGTATAAAGTCTTGCCGATGGAATAGCTGCAGCTGGGTCTTTGACAATTGGAGTCAAAGTACCATCGTAATCAAAAAGGAACAATCTACGCTTAGCCTGCTTGTAATTTTCTAAAAGAACAGGTCTATTAAGTGCTGGAGTCATTTTCCTTTCCATATCATCATCAGATGACGCCTGTTCCTTTAATGAACTCAAAAACTTATTAGTCCAATCTTGAATTGTAGGAACTTCTTTCCATAATTTTGATTCTAAATTGGACTTTTCTTCCTTGTCCAATTTCAAAGCCATGTTAATAGATTTAGCCACGGCCACCGAATCCCATGGGTTAACCACAATGGCATCTTTCAATACGTTACTAGAGCCAGAAAACTCACTTAAGATCAATGGATTTCCGTAGCATAAAAAGTTCGACATGTGCGATTTGACAGTGACGTATTCCAAAGCAGTGGTATTCATACCGTCTCTAACACTTGTGATTAAACATAAGTCTGCAACTCTTAGTAAGGACAAGTATACATCTTTAGGGATTCTCATATAGTAATGCTGGACGGGAGAAAAATTCAAATTACCGTATTCAGAATTTATGGAGTTAACCAACTCGTTGACTTGTTGTTCCAATCTGATAGTTTGGGGGGAATTTCTGTTGGCAGTAGGACTGCTGACCTGGATCAATACCACTTGATCTCGCCATTCTGGATACATGGCCAAGAAAGTTTCGAAAGCTCTTAATTTTTGAACGACGCCTCTGACGGAATCCAGACGATCTCTACCAATAATAATTTTTTTGTTTTGATAAGCTTGCTTGATGGAAAGAACCTTGGAATCTATATCCTTCGTGAAAGCATCTTTTAGTATTTGAGTTGTGTTAACACCTATAGGCAAAGAATCTACGAGTACGTCACCACCGTACACAGAGACTTGATATTGATCACTATTGGAAGAGTTTTTAGATTTTTTGGCGGTTGCGTCGAGTAATCTTTTACAACTCGATACAAAATGACGGGAGAAAGATTCATTTTGGAAACAAATTCTATTGGCCCCAACAAGACCATCTAAGATTTGTTTTCTACGTGGCAAACAACGAAAATATTCATTACTAGGCCATGGGGCATGATGGAAATAACCAATAATGATAGATTCGTCGTTAAATTTCATTCTCAGTAGTTGAGGCAATAACAGTAGGTAGTAGTCATGGATCCAGATGATGTCACCCTTCCTGTAAACTTCCCCGATTTTTTGTGCATAAGCTTCGTTAAACTTGACGTAGTCGTACCACCAGTTTTTTTCTTGTTCACCTTCATTTGAAGGATTCAAGATGTAGTGGAAGGTTGGCCAAATTACTTTTTCCGCGTAATTTCTCCATCTATTCTGGTTTTTTCTAAGTAGCCAAACGGGATGAACGTTATTGGTAACGGGAGCTGTTTGAGTAGTATCGGTCTTTGCGTCTTTATCAGATTTCATATGATCTTGTAGAGTAGTAGTCAACCCATTGATCTGCTCTTTTGTTAAATATAGTGGGTCATCGTCCAGATCCTGTGGTTTTTCTTTCGCTTCTTTAGTAAACAGGTTGCGTTCGGTTCTTGTTATTTCGCCGGTCCAACCAACAACGTGTTGCTCGTACTCGGTAGAATCAAATTGAAGGTATTCTAGAGAGGAATATAATGCGCTGTTACCTGTAGTAGCAGATATTTTCCAGTCATCGTTGCTTTCTCCCAATTGGATTTTGTAGGGCAGCTGCGTGACACAATTGATGATACGCTGTCTCTTCTTTGGAGAATTGTCTTGGGCAGTGGTGGTCATTTCGGCACAGAGATAGTGACAGGCAGTGTTATTTTGGTTTTCTATTGCTTGTTCAACGTGAACTGGGTACGTTGGTTGCTATTCGTATTGAAGTGCTTTTCTTCTTCCTTAGATTAGACTGAAAAAGATGAAGGAAAAGCTAACTGATGGCGGGGCTGTCG
>OBMA010001128.1_pt1 | contig 16291 bp, 15 predicted proteins | sample 1539141 | NCBI WGS metagenome assembly OBMA01 (sample SAMEA3991484, study PRJEB22521) | metagenome | biome: anthropogenic terrestrial biome; feature: sewage plant; material: raw primary sludge | place: Sweden | collected 2012-09-26 | reverse complement strand
GAAAAGGAAAGGGAACTAAATATATAATTTCTCCTATTTTTGAAGTTATTCAACCGGTAGATTTAGAAGTTTATTATTTAAATGAAATTGACGATAGGAAAATCAAAGAAGGGTTTAATTTTTCAATCCTAACAGAAATTCTTCCTAAAGCTACTATTTTTACTCCTGCAGAATTAGAAAAATTAAATCGCCTACAAGCTACTTTTAAAGAAAATAGTTCTCATCTTTCGGCAAGTGAATACTTAAAAGAGTTTGAACGATTGGCCATAGATCTAAGCTGGAAATCTTCTCAAATTGAGGGAAACACCTATTCTTTATTAGAGACCGAAAGACTTTTAAAGGAAAAGGAAACGGCACTTGGAAAAACAAAAGAAGAAGCTGCGATGCTTTTAAATCATAAAGAAGCATTAGATTTTATACTAGAAAATCCAGATTATTTAAACCCGTTACAGGTTTCTAAAATTGAAGATATTCATAGTGTTTTGATAAAGGAATTGGATGTGGAACGAAATTTAAGAAAAAGAAGAGTCGGTATTTCGGGTACAAATTATAAACCATTAGACAATGAATTTCAAATTATTGAAGCATTAGAGCGAACTTGCCAATTGATTAATGGAAAGCAAAATGTTTTTGAGAAATCATTGTTAGCTTTGGTTTTAATTTCTTATATTCAACCCTTTATGGACGGAAACAAACGTACAGCAAGAATTGTTAGTAATGCTATTTTAATTAATCAGAGGTATTGTCCAATATCTTTTAGAACAGTTGATGCTGTCGAATATAAAAAAGCAATGTTGTTGTTTTATGAGCAAAATAATATTTCAAGTTTTAAAGAAATTTTTATCAATCAATTCGAGTTTGCTGTAAATACTTATTTTTAAAAAGAAGGATGAAATATAAAATTGTATTTTTTTTATTAGTGTCTTTATTAGTTAGCTGCGGCATTTCTGAAGACTGTTTCAAAGGAAACGGAAATTCGGTAACGCAAATGTTTCCATTGGAAGGTTTTACCAAAGTAAAAGTGTATGATGGTGTTGGTCTTGTAATCAAAGAAGGCCCAAATTACGAAGTGAAAATTGTAACTAACGATAAAATTATAGATAATATTGATGTTGCTATGCAAGGTGATATGTTAGTAGTAAAAGACAACTCAACTTGTAATATTGCTCGAGATTACGGACAGACGGTGGTTTATGTGACCGCTCCCAATTTAGAAGAAATTCACAGTAAAACAGAACAAGACATTAAAAGTGATGGGGTTTTAAATTATCCGAATTTGAATCTATATGCCGTAGATTTAAGTGATGGAGCAGGAACAGGAGATTTTAGATTGCTTTTAAATACTAGTAATTTATATGTAGAAAGTAACAATGTCTCTAACTTTTATTTGTCAGGAAATAGTGAGAATTTACACGTTTTTTTCGCTTGGGGCAATGGGATTTTTTATGGAGAAAATTTATTGATACACAATCTGTTAAGTCTTTTTCATAGAGGGTCGAATGAAATTATAATATACCCTAAGAATATTCTAACAGGCGAAATTTATAGTACGGGCAATGTAATTTTAAAAAACAATCCCAGTCAAATTCCGAATGTAACGCAATATTCTACAGGCAAATTAATCAATAACTTTTAGCATGTAAGCATCATTTTCTTATGGAGATCAACTCAAAAAAGCGAATATCAATAAATATTATTTCTACTATCTTACAAGTTTTGGTTGTTGGGGTAGTATATTTATTTTTATATAAGTTTTTACTAGAATCTCTCGGAATTGAAAAACTAGGCGTTTGGTCCATCATTTTGGCAACAAGTTCAATCGCTAATTTAGCCAACTTCGGAATTACATCTGGCTTAGTAAAATTCATTGCTGATTATAACGCAAAAAAAAATTTAAAAGATATTCCGAAATTAATTTTTACGGCTTTAGTTTCTATTATTATACTTTTTCTTTTAATTGTAATTATAATTTATTTTTTCAGTAAAGTTATATTAGGCTTTGTTGTAGAACAGAAATATCTTTCTCTTGCGTTAGAAATATTGCCTTATTCTTTACTTTGTTTGTTTATAAATTCTGTTGGAGGAATTTTCACATCAACCTTGGAAGGTTTTCAAAAGAATTATGTTAAGAATTTTTTATTTTTATTTTCTTCTGTTTTTTTATTGCTTTCTAGTTACTATTTGGTTCCTATATATCAATTAAAAGGTGTTGCGATTGCCCAAGTATTGCAATCTGTAATAATTTTAGTGGGCTCGCTTTTGTTTGTTATTAACACAAGCCAACTTGCAATATTTAACAAATGGAATTGGGATTATAAAATTTTCAGAGAATTAATTAACTATGGTGCAAAATTTCAAGTTATATCTGTATTTCAAATGTTATACGAACCCATAACAAAAGGATTAATTAGTAAGTTTGGTGGTTTAGCTGTCCTTGGATATTATGAAATGGCGGCTCGATTAGTGAATCAAGTGAGGGCATTAATTGTCAATGCGAACCAAGTGATGGTTCCGGTTGTAGCCCATACAAACAGTACTCAGAAGGAAAATTTAAAAGAATTATACAACAAAATGATGTCTATAACTTTTTTTGTAAACGTTCTTTTAATCTCTGTTTTACTTATTTTTACACCAATTATTTCCATTTTGTGGATAGGTCATTGGGAGCCAATATTTGTTTTTTCAATGTTGCTTTTATCAACTTCCATTTTTGTAAATATATTAATAGGACCCGCCTATTTTAGTTGTGTGGGTGAAGGAAATTTAAATTTAATTTTAAAATCTCAAATTATGATAGGGATTTTGAATTTAATTTTAGGATATGTTTTAGGATATTATTTTTCTGGAAAAGGTGTAATTGTGTCTTGGGCAATTTCCGTTGCAATAAGCTCGTTTTACTTATTTTATAACTATCAGAAAGAAAAAGATATTCCATTAACAAACCTTTTTACAAAATATAACGTAATATTGTTTGTTGTATCTGTTTTAGTAACGATTTTTAGTTTTGTGTTTTATGATGTTTTTGCGAGTTATATTAACAATACTTGGGTGTTATTAGGTTGCTATATAATTGTAACAATTGTTGTTTTTATCCCTTTTATTATTAAAAACAAAGACGTGATTGATTTAAAACAAGCTTTTTTTAAAAAATAAACAAATGAAGGAAGTACTTATAAATCCGTATTTACTCTATAGAAAAATCATAAAATTTTCGAATCTTATTTTTTTAAAACCTTTTTTTAAAAAATATGGCAAGGGAACAAGACTTGAAAGTTGCTATTATTTAACACCCCAATATATTGAATTAGGAAAAAACGTTTTAATTTGTAAAAATGCTAGAATTGAAGGAGTTAGTGAATATGAAGGAATTAAATTTACACCATCAATTGTTTTAGAAGATTTTGTATCGATACAACAAAATTTACATTTAACCTGCGCCAATAAAATAACGATAAAGAAACATACTGCTATTGCTGCTAATGTAACGATTACAGATGTTATTCATCCTTATGAAGATATTCTAACTCCTATTGAAAACCAACCTATACGACACGAAGAAGTTGTAATAGGTGAAGCCTGTAAAATATATAACAATTCTGTAATTTTACCCGGTGTGTTTTTAGGAAAACATTGTGTAGTTGCGGCAAACAGTGTAGTTATGAAAGGTGTTTATCCAGACTATACAATACTAGCAGGAACTCCAGCAAAGATTATAAGTATTTATAAAGACAATAAATGGAATAAGTTATGAGATTAATATTTAGTATATTTCATTTATTTACCAAATGTGAACTTGTTTTTCTAAAAAAGAAATTCAAGAATTATGGTAAAAACATCAAGTTTGGATACTTACCTACAATTAGTAATCCAAAATATATTTCATTAATGAATAATATTATTATTGGAAATAATGCTACATTATTAGCCATTGATTCCGATTTAATTACTAAGAGACACCCAAATTTAAAAATTGGAAATAATATATATATAGGACACAATGTTTCCATTCATTCTATGAACTCCGTAGTGCTTGAAGATAATGTTGTTTTAAGTGACAATATATACATCTCTGATGTTTCGCATGGAATAAAACTAGACTTGGAACACTCTATAATGAAGCAACAATGGGAGAGTTTAGGAGGAGTAAAAATCGGAAAAGGCACTTTTTTAGGGCATGGTGTAAAGGTATTGCCAAATGTAGAAATTGGCAATAATTGTATTGTTGCAGCAGGCGCTATAGTCACTAAAAGCTTTGAACCTTATTGCATATTAGCTGGTTCGCCTGCAAAAATCATAAAAAAATATTGCTTTGAATCTCAAACGTGGAAAAAGATAGATAATTAAGAAAAAATCACGGAATAGTTTTATATAGAAATTGATATTCATACATTTGCTTTTTAAGTCAAAACAAAATGAACATATTAATCTCAGGAGGCTCAGGGTTTATAGGGTCCGCATTATCATTAAAGTTGATAGCCAATAACTTTAAAGTTACGGTTTTAGATAATTTATCACCACAAATTCACGGGAATAATCCTGAAAAATCGGAGCTTTATCAAAAAATAAAGGATAAAGTAACTTTCGTAAAAGGAGATGTTAGAAACATTGAAGATTGGAAAAAAGCGCTTCAAAATCAAGACGTAATAATTCACTTAGCTGCAGAAACAGGCACGGGTCAATCTATGTATGAAATTGAAAGATATGTAGATGTAAACACTAAAGGTACAGCCTTGTTTTTAGACTATATTGCAAACCACACAACTACTGTTAAGAAAGTTGTTATTGCAAGTTCTAGATCTATATATGGCGAAGGAAAATATATCGATTCAAAAAACAATGTTCATTATCCAGAAAGTCGAAAGGATGTTCATATGCAACAAAAGCAATTTGAACCAGAGCATGTTGGTGAAGCCTTAAAAGCTGTTGCAACTGACGAAAGCTCTAAAATTCATCCCATATCAATATACGGTATCACAAAACAAGTTCAAGAACAATTGGTTTTAAACGTGTGTAAAAGCATTGGTGTGGCTGGAGTTTCGCTTCGTTTTCAAAATGTCTATGGTCCAGGACAGTCGCTAACCAATCCCTACACCGGAATTCTGAGTGTGTTTTCAAATTTAATACTGAACAAAAAACCCATCAATATTTTTGAAGACGGACTTGAAAGTAGAGATTTTGTCTATATCGATGATGTCGTAAATTCAATTTATTTGTCAATAATCAATGAAACGGCTAACGACAATTCTTACAATGTGGGAACAGGAATTGCAACAACCGTCCTAGAAGTTGCTGAGATATTACAAGAATGTTATGGGATTAAAGTTCCTACAACAATTAGTGGAAATTATAGATTAGGAGATATTCGTCATAATTTTGCGGATGTTTCAAAAATTAAAAACGACCTCAATTGGATACCACAAACGAACATCAAACAAGGCTTAGAAAATTTTTCGAAATGGGTTTTAAAACAGAGCTTACCCGAACTTCAATATGAAAAATCATTAGCAGAAATGAAGGAAAAAGGAATGTTTAAATAAGCTAAATCAAATGTCTAAAATAGGAATAGTAACTGTTTTATATAAAAGTGAAACAGTTTTAGAAGATTTTTTTATAAGTATAAGTTCCCAAAGCTACAAAGATTATATCCTTTATATTATTGATAATTCTGCATCAATTGAGAGCGAAAAGTTAGTCCATGATTACGCAAAGAAATTTAACATTTTGGAACGTATTGTTTATTTGCCTTCTCCCACTAACCTTGGGGTTGCAGAAGGAAATAACGTTGGTATTTTAGCAGCTCAAAAAGAGGATTGTGATTATATATTACTTTCCAATAATGATATTTTAATTAAAGATGAAAATTTGTTTCAAAACATGATTAATGAAGCAGTTTCAAAGCAAATAAACATCTTAATTCCTAAAATTCATTTCTATGACTCAAATGAAATATGGTTTATTTCAGGACACATAAATAAATTCAGAGCTAAATGCTTTCACACCAATAACTATACAATAGACACAGGACAATTTGATCAGTTAACCGAATGTTCTTATGCTCCCACTTGTTTTATGCTAATCCATAAAAGTGTTTTTGAAAAAGTAGGATTAATGGATGAAAAATATTTTGTTTATTATGATGATACCGATTTTTTATGGCGTTGTCACCTTAAAAATATTAAAGTAAATATCTTTACTAAAGGAGTTATTGAGCACAAAGAAGGTAAATCAACAGGCGGACAAACATCTGATTTTTCTTTTTATTATTTCACCAGAAACAGATTCTATTTTGCGAGTAAAATCCAAGAAAACTCATTGATTAAATGGCTTTCATTTACTTATATTTTTATAGTTTCATTCCTGAGAAGTGTAAAACATAAAAAAACACGAATTTACTGCAACATTCTCAAAGAATTTTATGCAGGAACTGAATTTAAAAGACAAAATCAATTTTAATCCGTAGATATTTTATTTGGACTAAGCTTTTTATATTCAATATGGTTTATAAAGCACATCAATATCAAATTAAAATAGAGCACTCCATATTGTCTGTAGAAAAAATCCTCTATGAAACAGACAATTAGAATGGTTACTATAAAGGAATTAAATAAAAATAAATTTGATTTGAGACTAATTTTAATAATTGTAGCTAAATAAAACAAGTAAAAGACAAAACCCAAAATCCCAGTCGATATAAGTATGTATAAGTAATAATTATGCGTCAAATAGTTGTGATTTTCATAAAAAGACGAGTCATAGTTAGCCGCATAACATTCGTTTAGTTTTGCTTGAAGGTTTTCAAAACCCACTCCGGTTACCCAATTTTCTTTCACTAAATTTGTTGAACAATCAAATATAGCTTTCCTAATGTTTGTAGAGTCAAATGCTAATTCTTTTGGTTTTACATTGATACTTTTATACACTTCTACAAATCTGTTTTTTATACCGGGTGTATATTGAACTAATATAAAAAGAGACAGCACTGAAGCTAAAATCCCAACGCCTTTATAAACGCTGCTTAATGTGCTTTTAAACAAAAACATATAGAACAGAAGGGCAACCATTAATACAATAGTAAGTTTTGTTAATAAAAGGAAAGTGATTCCTAAAAAAGCAAAAACATATAGCAATTGAAAATATTTTTGTTTCTCTAACACTTCGTTGAATGCATGTGCTACACAAAAAATTAATATGGTTGTATAATAAGTAGGGTGAATTTTAAACCATTTGAAATCATTATAAATGTAATTTCTAAAAGGCGATTCATTATGAAATTCGATATTAAATTTCCAAACAGGATTGTTTAAAAAAAAGCTAATAATGTAGATAAAAGCGATCAAAAGACACAAGTTCTTTAAAGTATTAAAATATAAATGTAGTTTTTCTAAAGAAAACATTTCTTTTGGAATCAAAGAAAATATTACAGGAACTATTAAAAATAAGAGCGAATGGTTTATATGGACTAAACTAATTTTTGCATTTGTAGAAAAAACACTAAAAACACTAATTATTAAAAAAGGGATTATTAAAAACAGTTGTTTGCGTTCAATAAATTTAAAATCTCTCGAAGAAACCTTATAAAGAATTAAATTTAAAGCTAAAAGTATAATAGAAAGTGTTGCTATATTTTCTTTTACTATTGGAAAAAGAAAAACAACACAAATTAAGAAAGGAAACAATTTATAAGTGTACTTTTTCATTGATATGTGTTTTTAGCTTAATTCTTTCTCAATTTTTGAATACAAATCGTTTAAGATTTTTTCCTCAGAAAAGTTTGTCAATATAAATTTTCGTGCATTTATACCTGTTGTTTCACAAAGATCAGTGTTGTTAGATAATTTTTCAATTTCTAAAAAAACCTCTAAAACACTATTTTTATAAAAATACGAACCTCCTTCAGATTTTTCCATAATTCTTCCCACCTCTGATGCTTCATTTCCTGTAATAATAGATGGTTTTTCGCTGGCCATCATCCCTAGAATTTTTGAAGGCATAATGGTGTCTACAACCTTTGTTTTTTGAAACAAGAAGTGAACATTTGCAGAACATAAAAGATTGTTTAATTCTTCATATGGAATGGGTTCAAAAAACTTAACAAATGGAAAAGCTTTTAAATCATGATACAGTTTGTTTTTATAAGAACCCGAACCAACAATAACAACCTCAATAGATTTTTTTTCAACAAGCATTTGACATAATTCTTTCAAAAAAGCCCAATCTTGTTTTTCACCAATATTTCCAGAATATAAAAGTGTGAATTTATTCTTATCGATATAGGGATGCTGTGTAAATTTATTTGGATTTATATTTTCTGATGAAACCCAATTTGGAAAATAATAGTTGTTTTTTTGTTTGGATTTTTGTTGCACTTTTTCGAGCATTCTAAAGCTAATACTACTAACAATATTGGCTTTATTCAGAAGATAACTTTCAAAAGAAAAAATACTTTTTTTAAGAATTTTGAAAAAAAAGTTTTCCTTGTTCAGAACGTCAGAATCTAATGCTAAATCAAACTCAAAGTCTTGAATATGAATCCACAATTTTGCTTTTTTCCGCTTTGCTAAAAAGAAGGCAGGCAAGGCAGAAAGTGTATAAGGAATTATGGAAATTACTAAATCAGTTTGCGGTATTTTAGTGATGTTTCTAAATGTCCCATAAAACAAACTCAGCATCATTTTAACACGTCCTTTAAAGGTTACTTCTTCCGGAACGTATTGTTTGTATCTTATAATTTTAACCCCATTAACCTCTTCTGCTACAAAATTTGGCAACGCTTTATAATCTTCATAAATAGCCCATTGTGGATAGCAAGGAAAGCCTGTTATAACGGTCACTGCCATGTTTTTTTCAACCAAAAATCTAGAAAATTGGTTTGTATATAATCCGATAGCGGTATCTTCTGGATAATAATTCGCAGTAATGATGGTTATGTGTCTTTTTTCTGACATTTTTATAGAAAATTTTAATGCAAAGTTACCTTTTTTTTCACATTATTTATTTGTTGTAAATTAATAGAATAATTTTATATTTGTAGCAAATATTTAATATTAAAAACACCAATGAAAAAAATTGTTTTATTCGTTTTAGTTTCTTTATGTTTGGTTTCTTGTGGGGAAGAAAAAAAACAGCCCGTTATTGAAAAAGATGTTGAAGTAAATATGTATTCTGTTATTATAGATGCGGTCTATGAAAAAAATGACAGTTTGTTGTTTATTTATGAAAAAGAAGGCGCTTTTCTTTACGACAAGGTAAAAGGAATAAGTGTAAAAGGTTCTCCATTAGCACAGCAAATTGTTTTTAATTTTCCGGAAAATGAAAAGGTTGAAAACATTGGCATTACTATGAGTTTTAACAAAGATCAAAAAAACTTAGTTGTTAAAAGTATTACTATTAAAAATGGTGATAAAACAATTATTAGCCCAGAGGACAATTATTTAACTTACTTTTTAGCAGGCGATGGTTTTTCTTGGGATGCTCAAAACTCTATGTATGTTTTAGATCACTCCAAACAATATCCACCGAGTTTTATGGGTAGTGAAGAGTTAAAAGCTATGTTAGAAAATTAATTTTAGTACTACTACAAGAAAATGAAATCAAGTTTTTGGTTTCATTTTTTTTTTTGATACAAATCAATTATTTTTATGGGTATGAAAATCATATTAGATAATATTATTTATTCAAAATCAAAAAATGGAGGAATTTCTAATTATTGGTTTGAATTGTCGAAATATTTAATGAGTGAAACAAGTAATGATTTAAGGTTTGTTGAAGAGAAAAAAGAACTATTAAATTTTCATAGAAAACAATTAGACATTACTACAGATAAAATTATTTATAAGGACAATCCCATATTATTGTTCAACAGACTTTTACCAATAGAGTATAATTCTAACGAAAAATTCATTTATCATTCCAGTTTTTATAGAAAATTAATAGGTTCTAAAAAACATATTGAAATAACTACTGTTCATGACTTTACACATGATTTTTATGCGCCTTTTGTAAACAAAAAAATCCACAATTGGTTAAAATATAATGCTATAAAGAGATCTAAAGGAGTTATTTGCATCTCCAAAAACACCTATACTGATTTAAAAAGGTTTTGTCCCACAAATAAAAACCAAAAAGTTGAAGTAATTTATAATGGTGTTAGCGACGATTATTTTCCTATAAAAAACTATAGCTTTGAAGATGAATTATTCTTAAACAACTTCAAAATTAATGACGAATTTCTTTTATATGTAGGAAGCAGAACAAACTATAAAAACTTTGATTTTGTTACCCGTTTAATAAATGAAGTTAAAAATTACAAGTTAGTAGTTGTTGGCGGTGGCGGTTTTTCCAATAGAGAAGCAAAATTATTTACGCAGAACACATTAAAAAACAGAGTTGTCCATATTGAATCTGTTACAAATAGTGAACTAAATATTTTATACAACAAAGCACATGCTTTTATTTATCCTTCAAACTATGAAGGTTTTGGGATCCCTATTATAGAAGCCATGCGCGCTGGTTGTCCGGTTGTAGCTTTTGACAATGCAATTAATCAAGAAATTACAGAAAACAAAGCATTATTATTAAAAAATTTAAGTACTCATGATTTTTTAGAAAAAATGGAACAATTATCAAACGTAAATTTTAGAAATGAGCTTATAGGAAAAGGATTTGAGCTGTCAAAAAAGTATAGTTGGTATAAATGTTGTAAGGAAACAAATGAGTTTTATGAAAGCTTGTATTGATCTTTTTTGTCCTTTAAAGAATAATATAACAGCCATATAAAAAAGTAAATTTCAGGAGAAAAATAATGACCATCTCTAATGAGCTTTAAAAGGATATAAATAAAAATTCCTTGCGCTATTATTAAGTCATCATATTTAAAACAAATTGAGAATTTATACAATACAAATCCAATCAAAATTAAACCTAATAAACCCAATTCAGAAAACATTCTTATGAATAAGGAATTGGCATCGGATGAATTTATATCCTGTAATTTTAATGTTTTAATATATTTTGGTGGGGTCATGTTTTTAGAATAAATCTTTTTATGAACATACGTGTGACTTCCAAGACCGCTGCCTAGAGGATGTTCAACAAAGTTAGATTTTGCAATGAATAAGTTGCTCATCAAAGCATAAGAACTAATGTTAGTGTCTGATCGAAATTTCCCATAATGAATTGAATTTATAGAACTCACCGTATCATCAATTCTCATTTTAAAATTCTCATTGTTTTCATAAGTCCAGAACCCCATAACTCCTACAATAGGAATAGTTATTATTAGAAAAAGCATCTTTTTAAAAGTAAAATAGGGAATGATGAAAATAAATGCACACCCGATATACCCAAGAGAAGATTTCGACAAAATCAATGAAACAAAGAGAATTAGGAATAAAAAATATTCCTTCTTTTTAAAATAATAATAGCACGCCGGTAAAACAACAACTACATAGTGTGCAGGTTCTTTAAAAATACTATGCAAGCGATCATCATATGCTTGCAAATCAAATGTTAACATTATATAGCCAATAATTGCGACAATCAAACAAATTTTCAAATAGAGGTCTATAATTTCTTCTTTTTCAAATATTGGAATTAAATTATAATAATAATTTCCTATAACAAGGATGCCCAGCAATTGAGCAATTAAATAATTTGGAGGAATGCCTATTATTATATTGGCTAGAATACCATGACAAAAAAGACCCAATAATAAAAGAGCAAAATATTTATTAATGGTTATTTTTTTAATTTTGAACAAAAGGACATAATTCACAAAAATTATTAGATATAATAATTTCCAATCAATTATAAAATGAAAGAAAAAAGCCTCTGTAAATATTGCAAATACAGATGAATAGAGCAGGTATTTTTTTAATGAAATTTTCAAAAACTAACGCAGGTGTTTATAACTTCCAAATATACTGATTTTTTGGAGTTGGGTTACTGTATTCTTCTTTTCGAACAATTGCCACTGTGCTATCCATGAATTGAAAATTAAAACGCATGAAAATGCCATACATTTATACTTTAATCGAAACCATTCAGGTTTATTTTAAAGTAATAATTTTATGCTCCTCAATCCAATGCAATGTTTTTTGGATTCCTTCTTTAAGCGAAACTTCGTGTTTCCAGCCCAAGTTATTTATTTTGGATACATCTAACAATTTTCTCGGAGTTCCATCTGGTTTTGTTGCATCAAACACTAAGTTCCCAGAGAAACCTACAATTTCTTTTATAGTTTCTGCCAGTTCTTTTATAGTTACATCTTCCCCTGTACCAATATTAATCGTTTCACCATCGTTGTAGTGCATCATTAAAAACACACATGCTTCTGCTAAGTCATCAACAAATAAAAACTCTCTCATAGGTGAACCCGAACCCCAAACCACAACATCTTGCTCGTTGTTATGTTTGGCTTCAATAAATTTCCTCAATAAAGCTGGTAAAACATGCGAATTTTGCAAGTTGAAATTATCATTTATACCATATAAATTTGTAGGCATTGCAGAAATAAAATTAGCACCATACTGTTGTTTATAATATTGGCACATTTTCAATCCTGCAATTTTTGCAATCGCATAGGCTTCATTAGTTGGCTCTAAAGCACCTGTTAATAAATAATCTTCTTTAAGTGGTTGAGACGCCATTTTTGGATAGATGCATGAACTTCCTAAAAACAATAACTTTTCTACATTATGAACATGTGCGGCATGAATCACATTATTCTGAATCATCATGTTATCATATAAAAATTCGGCCGGATAAGCGTTGTTAGCATAAATTCCGCCTACTTTTGCTGCAACTAAGAAAACATATTCCGGTTTCTCGGTTTCAAAGAAAGTAAAAACTTCTTTTTGACTTCTTAAATCTAAATCTTTTGATGATTTTGTAATTATATTTTCGAACCCTTTATTTCTTAAGTTTCTTACAATTGCAGAACCAACCATTCCATTAGAACCTGCTACATATATTTTAGAATTCTTTAGCATACTCTTGGAAGTTTTACATATTGTAAGTCATGCTTCATCATTATTTTTACCAACTCCTCAATAGAAGTTTTACTTGGATTCCAACCTAGCTCTGTTTTAGCCTTTGTTGGATCTCCTAAAAGCGTTTCTACTTCTGCAGGTCTGTAATAATTTTCGTCAATTTCAATTAAAACGCTTCCTGTTTTCTTGCAAATGCCTTTCTCGTTTTCCTTTTCACCTTGCCACTCAATTTCAATTCCAGCTTCTTTGAATGCTAACTCACAAAAATAACGAACAGAATATTGAAGTCCCGTAGCAATTACATAATCTTCAGGGATTTCTTGCTGCAACATGAGCCACATACATTCCACATAATCTTTGGCGTATCCCCAATCTCTTAGTGCGTCCAGGTTACCTAAGTAGAGTTTGTCTTGTATTCCGTGTTTAATTCTCGCTGCCGCTAAGGTGATTTTTCGAGTTACAAATGTTTCACCACGACGTTCTGATTCGTGATTAAAAAGAATGCCATTCACTGCATACATTCCGTAAGATTCCCTATAGTTTTTAGTAATCCAAAATGCATACATTTTAGCTACGGCATAAGGTGATCTAGGATAAAACGGAGTGGTTTCCTTTTGAGGAATTTCTTGTACTTTTCCATAAAGCTCCGAAGTTGAAGCTTGGTATATTTTAGTTTTGTGTGTTAAACCACAAATTCGCAACGCTTCTAAAAGACGTAAAGTTCCGATACCATCCGTTTCTGCCGTATATTCGGGCATGTCAAATGAAACTTTTACATGAGATTGAGCAGCTAAATTATAAATTTCATCTGGCTGAATTTGTTGCACTAACCTAATCAAGTTAGTAGAATCAGTCATATCGCCATAGTGGAGATTGATTCGCTTTACTTTATGAAGATCTTGAAGTAAACTATCAATATATAAATGCTCAATTCTCTCAGTATTAAATGTTGAACTTCTTCTAATTATACCATGAACTTCATATCCTTTTTCTAGAAGTAATTCTGCTAAATAAGATCCATCCTGTCCATTTATTCCTGTAATTAAGGCTGTTTTCATTTAAAATTTTCTTTAATATTGTACAAAATACAAATAAACAACAAACTTTTAAACTAATTAAAAATTAGACAACAAATTAATTGCTAAATTGCATCAATAATAACGACAACAGTGAAAGAGTTTTTTTTAAATACCGAATCAAAAACCATAAAATCAAATTTATTTCTGGTTTTATTAGTTGGAGTTATTTCAACATTATTTTTACCCTTACCAATCAATAGTGTTTTTATTGTAGCACTTTTGTTATGGTCCTTAGTGAATTTAAATAAAGTAAACTTTAGAAATTTAGCTGCTACGGATTCTGTTTTAATTATTTTTTTTCTGTGGTTAGCGCTTTCATATACTTGGTCAATTAACAAAGAAGATACCTTAAATGCAATTATAAAACAAGCTAGTTTTTTTATCTTTCCTCTGGCTTTTATAGTGTTTCAAAAAAAATATTTAATACCTGTTTTAAAGTGGTTTAGTTATACACTTTTTTTTATTTCCCTAATATTTATAATAAGAGCAATAATTCGGTTTTTTGTTCTAAAAGATACAAACGTATTCTTTTTTCATGGTGATTATAGCACCGATTTTGGACTTGTTCCTAAAGAACTTAACGCCGTTTATGTAGGCGCTTTTTCTTGCCTGGCATTTGTTTATTTCCTAATTAAAGAATCAAAAACGATAACAGATTATATAATGGGTTCTGTTTTATTGGTTTTTATTTTACTATTAAATGCTACTATAATCTTGATAACAACAGCATTTATTGTTGTCATCTATTTCTCTTTTTATTCGAAAACTTCAAACAGAATGCGCTTAAGAAATTTGATTTTAATCATTTTATTGCTAACCGCCGCTCTATTTTATAAGAAAGTTAATCAATTTTTTATACAAGAATTTAAAACCAATACCAGCAAAGGAATTGGTCATGATGTGATTCCTCAAATTCCTTCTGCCAAACACAGAATAACAATTTATGAAGCTTGGAATAACCAAAATTTCACCCCAAATGACTTTTTTCCAGGTACAGCATTCCGTGTCTATCAAGCCCGTTTGTTTTTTGAATTTCTAAAAGAAGAGCCTATTTTCTGGACCGGATTTGGATTGAACGCATCCTACAAAAAGTTAGAAGAAAAAGGAATTCACTATAATGTTTTTCAAGGAAATGATGAGGTAGAAGGGTATCAGAAAAAGAACTTTCACAACCAATATCTGCAAACTTTTGCCGAGTTAGGTGTTGTTGGTTTTATTTTGCTTCTCCTTATTTTGGGAGTAAACTTAAAAAACGGATTAAAAAGTAAAGATTTTATACATATTGCTTTTGCAATTCTAATGATAAGCTTATTTTTGACCGAATCATTCCTATGGCGTCAAAGAGGTGTAGTGTTTTTTACCCTTTTTTATTGTTTATTCAACTATAAGGCACCACAAGAAAAATTAAATGAAATTAAATGAAAAGAATATTAATTACAGGTGCAGCAGGTTTTCTTGGCTCACATCTTTGCGATAGATTCATTAAAGAAGGTTATTTCGTTATCGGAATGGATAATTTAATTACTGGAGATTTAAAAAATATTGAACATCTTTTTAAAGATGAAAACTTCGAATTTTATCACCATGATATTACCAATTTTGTTCATGTTCCTGGTAAATTAGATTATATTTTGCACTTTGCATCACCAGCAAGTCCAATAGATTATTTAAAAATTCCAATCCAAACCTTAAAAGTGGGTTCACTTGGAACACATAATTTATTAGGTTTGGCACGTGTGAAAAAAGCAAGAATTCTTATAGCTTCTACATCTGAAGTTTACGGAGATCCATTGGTTCACCCACAAACAGAAGAATATTATGGAAATGTAAACACCATAGGTCCAAGAGGTGTTTATGATGAAGCTAAGCGTTTTCAAGAGTCTATAACCATGGCCTACCATACTTTTCACGGGGTAGAAACCAGAATTGTACGTATTTTTAACACATACGGACCAAGAATGCGATTAAACGATGGTCGTGTAATTCCAGCATTTATTGGACAAGCACTTCGTGGCGAAGATTTAACTATTTTTGGCGATGGAAGTCAAACGCGTTCCTTCTGTTATGTTGACGACCAAGTAGAAGGAATTTTCAGATTATTACATTCCGACTACCATTTACCTGTAAATATTGGAAATCCAGACGAAATCACCATTAAAGATTTTGCTGAAGAAATTATAAAGTTAACAGGAACCAATCAAAAAGTGGTATATCATCCGTTGC
>OBMA010001126.1_pt1 | contig 16294 bp, 13 predicted proteins | sample 1539141 | NCBI WGS metagenome assembly OBMA01 (sample SAMEA3991484, study PRJEB22521) | metagenome | biome: anthropogenic terrestrial biome; feature: sewage plant; material: raw primary sludge | place: Sweden | collected 2012-09-26 | reverse complement strand
GATCAGCGAGTTGACAATAAAATAATTCAACAGCATTTTTCACTAACAAAAAAAGCACCTGCAGTTTCGGCTGTAGGTGCTTTTTGTTTTTTATAAATGTCTCGTCCTGAAATAGTGTTTACGTCACTAAAAATGTTATTGTATATTAATTAATGTTATATTTTTCGGAGTTAGAAATCAAACTACAGCACTAAAAATAAATTATTTACATACAATACATAGTAATATTTGCCACAATTAAGAGTTAATCAATTGCATAAAACGCCGATCAATAAACCGTTTCTTATTTCATGAGAATGACACACCCTTAACAAATATTGCTTTCGCAATATTGCATGTCGTATTTAATGCTACATTTAGCACATACAACACTTTAGCCAATCTGTTGTTACATCTTTACATCTTTACATCTTTATTAAAAACGGCTTATAGGGGCTATACTAACGAATACATATATTCCCCAATACCGTATTTATATTTCTCGAATTTTTTCCATCGGATTAGCATATTAAAGGTCATTACTTTTCAATACTAACTTTAAAATATACCACTATGTCCCCAACCGAAAATCTGAAACGAGAGCATGAAGCAATTTCTGAAGTGTTGAATATCATGAGCAAAATTGCCGATGATATAAGAGAAAAAAAAGTATTCTATACAACAGACATCGACTCTATAGTCGATTTTCTGATTGCTTTTTGGTACAATTGTCACAACCAAAAAGAAGAACAAGTATTCTATCCTGCTCTTATAAAAGCCGGAATACATACCGATGATGAATCAATAGGCGACATTACGCACGAACACAGCATGGGAAGAATCTACATACGGGAAATGTTTTACAGCATTGAGAACTGTAAAATTGGGAATTCATTTTCGTGCGAAAAATTAGTAGACAGTTTGAATAACTATGTCAACTTACTGCGCTTTCATATTCAAAAAGAGGAAGAAGTTCTTTTCTCAAAGGCTGATAATGCATTAACAGAAGAAATTCAACGTGAAATATCCAACCAATTCGAAGCGATAGAAGAACAAACCATAGGACACTCGGGGCATAAACACTACTTTGAATTGCTAAAAGAATTAAAGGGCAAATACACCGATGTTTTGCCTACTGTATACAAACTGAAACATGGCAAAAAGCTTTTTTATGCTTCGTAAAAAACATTGATTTGCATTACTGATAACAAAACAGAACCTATTCTTTACGATCCTGTTTACGGCTCTACAATAATATGACAACTCACTTATAAAGAACACATAAGACATTTTCCTTATGTGCTCTTTTTTGTTTACACAAAGGACCAGAACTGAAAAATATAGCTAAAGAAAGTCGATTCTAGCACAATCGTTAGCCGATGTCGAATTATTTTCTAGTAATATTTTCCACAAATAGCACTTTTATCTAATTTTTTGTACAATTACTTTAAATTATTTGTACATTTGTTGCAACCTTACCTCACATATCTGTCTGTTTACCCAACTCTCATTTTTAGCTTATTCTAAAACACTGTCAGAATAAAAATACAATTGTGTAAGTATTCCGACAGCGTCACATTGGCTATTATTCCTGTATTCGAAACTCAATAAATTGATTTGAAAATGAAGAATAATGAGTTTAAACCCGACATTAATCAACAATCCGAATCTGCCACGGGCAATTATGTCGACGAGCACAATCTTACCCCTGCGGCTCATTTCACCCTCTCTCCAGCCGGACGGATCCTATCACTAAACCCTTATGGTTTAGAGCTGCTTGACAATGCCCACACACTAGTTATAGGGCATAAATTCAACTCGTTTATTGCCGATAAACATCAGTCCACTTTCATCTTGTTTCTTCAGGAACTACTGTTGAACAATAATGTGCTGACTTGCGAGCTTGCCCTACGAACAAGCAACACAGCACTAAAACATGTTAGTGTTAGTGGATCAGTAAGTTCAAACAAGGAAATATCATTAATTGTTACTGATATTTCAAAACGAGTGAAAGAAGAAAGTGCTTTGCGAACAAATAAAGAACTACTAATTAAAATATCAAAAAATGTAGCTGACACAATAGTCAAACTGGATAGAGAAGGGACAATACTAGACATAAACCGCGTGCCATTTGGACGAAAAAAAGAAGATGCCATAGGAGCAAATTTCAAGGATTGGAATTCGATAGCTGTGCACCCAAAGATGTTGAGTGCTTTAAAACGTGTCTTTGAAGAAGGCGTAACGGTAACTTTCAAATCAAGTGTGTACGATACAAACAACAAATTGCATTGGTTTCGGTCTTGTTTATCGCCTTTAATTGAAAATGATGGGGCGAAAAATGCCATACTCATTGCACGTGACATCACAGAGATTAGGGAAGCAGAAGAAACGCTCAAAGAGAGTAAAGAAAAGTATCATGCCATCATGCTAACGGCCATGGATGGCTTTTGGTTATTGGATTTGGACGGTAACATTTTGGAAGTAAACGAGGCCTACTGCAAAATGAGTGGGTATACAGAATCCGAACTCTTATCAATGAAAATCGTAGATCTCGATGATTGCCAAAATTCGGCTGAAATTGCCGAACACATAAAGAGAATAAAAGAAAAAGGCGAAGAAAGATTCGAATCTCGCCATCAGCGAAAAGATGGAAGTATACTGCACGTGGAACTGAACGTTCAATATAGCAAAATAGACGGTGGCCATTTATTGGTTTTCATTCATGACATTAGCAAATACAAAGAAGTTGAGAAAAATCTTCTTCTAAGTGAAGATCGTTACAAATCACTATTCCACAACAACTTGTCGATCATGCTACTTCTTGATCCGATTTCCGGCGAGATAAAAGATGCCAATATGGCCGCTTGTAACTATTATGGCTGGAGTCATCAGGAACTGTGTAAAAAGAACATATCAGAAATAAATACACTTCCAAAAGCTGGGATAACTGCCGCAATGCAAAAAATAAATAATGAGAAGCTCACTCATTTCTATTTCAAGCATCGACTGGCCGATGGAACAATAAGAGATGTTGAAATCTACTCAGCAATTATCAATTTTGCGAGTACATCCTTGCTATATTCAATTGTACACGACATTACTGATAGAAAACAAGCCGAAGAACGAATTATTGAAAGTGAATCATTGCTGCGCGAATCACAAAAAGCAGCTCATATTGGTAGTTATTCATTGGATTTAACAAATAAAACATGGAAAGTAACACCCGAGCTATTGAACATTTTTGGTGTAGATGAAACATATCCCAATACGCTGGATAGCTGGATCGAAAGTGTACATCCTGATTTTAGGAAAATACTTATCGACGACTTATTTTACAAGGACATTGAAAAAAGGATTTATCAGCATCAATATAAAATAATCCGCTTGAACGACAAAGTAGAACGTTGGGTACAAGGCACAGGCATTTTCGAATTTGACCACTACAATAAACGAACTAAACTGATAGGTACCATTCAAGATATCACAAAGCGTAAAGTTGCCGAATTGGCATTGACTAATTTAAATCTAGAACTTGAGAACAAAGTAGCAATACGAACAAAAGAATTGTCGGCATCAAACAAGGCACTTCAGCTGGCTGAGGAAAAGTACAGAACGGTGGCTGACTTTACTTTCGGTTGGGAATTCTGGATTGACACAAACGACAGGATGGTGTACTGCTCACCCTCCTGTGAGCGAATAACCGGGTACAAATCATCAGAATTTATCAACAACCCCATGCTTCTCCTAAACATAGTTCATCCGGAGGATTTGAAGATATTCGTTCGTCACAAATACATGGAGGCAAAAGCCAAAGAAGCCAACCACGGCATCCAATATCGAATTATCACAAAGAACGGTGATACTAAATGGATTAGTCATGAATGTTGCCCGATATACAATGCTGCCGGCAAGTTTATTGGCAACAGAGGCAGCAACAAAGATATAACGCGTCGAAAAAAAATGGAACAATTGCTCCGAATGAGCAATCAAAAATATAAACTCCTATCTGAAAACATTACCGATGGTATTTTCATTTATCGAAATAGTAGGTTTGAATATGTAAACAGAGCTGTATCAAACATCATAGGATATGAAAAAAATGAGCTTGACAGGTTAAAGTTCACACATCTCATATTGCCCGAATATCATTTAAAGGTGAAGTCAATTCTAGACATCAGAACTCAGCATGATCAAAGCAAAAGCATTGAAGTAGAATGCTACAAAAAGGATCACACCATTATTACTATTGAAATTTTATTGAATTACATTGCCTCTGAGAAAGCTATTTACGGCGTAATACACGACATTACCGAAAGAAAAGAAATTCAGAAGAAAATTCTCAATGCAATTATTCAAACCGAAGAAAAAGAAAAATCAAACTTTTCGAAAGAACTGCATGATGGATTAGGTCCTTTACTGTCGACAATAAAATTGTACCTTCAGTGGTCAGAAAGACCAAACAACAATATACCTCGAGAAGAAATCATACGCAAAGCTCAAGACATACTGGAAGAAGCAATAGCCACTGTAAAAGAAGTATCGAATAAACTAAGTCCGCATTTACTTACGTATTACGGGCTAAGTTCGGCCATAAAAAGCTTTGTGGATAAACTTAACGAAACTTCGTCGATTAAAATACACTTCGAAAGTAATTCCGACATACGGCTGAAAATGGAGATTGAGGCTGCACTTTATCGGGCTGTAATAGAATGTATCAACAACACGTTGAAACATGCCACCGCCCAAAACATTGACATTAAAATTACAAATTCGGATGCACAATTTCTTATTCTGTACAGCGATGATGGTATTGGATTTAATATTGAAGAAACGTTTTCACGGCATAAAGGACTGGGACTTTTCAACTTAGAAAATCGCATCCAAACGGTGGGCGGAAAACTAACATTAACCAGTAAAAAAAACGAAGGCGTACACTATCAGTTCATCATAAATCACGAGCAATAATTAACGATCAGAGTAACAACCTAACAACGCAACAATGAACTCAGGTAATTTAGTAAAACCAAAAATCATCATTGTCGATGATCACCTCATTTTTCGGCAAGGATTAACGTCCATCATTACTTCCGAAAACATCGCAACAGTGATTGGCGAAGCATCGAATGGGATTGAACTCATGGAACTTATCTCGAAACAGAAACCCGACATAATTCTCATGGACATCGACATGCCCCACATGAATGGATTGGATGCTACTGAAAAAGCAATAAAACTCATACCCGACTTGAAAATTATTGTTTTCAGCATGTTTAGCGACGAGGAGTACTATCACAAAATGATTGAGCGCGGCGTTAAAGGTTTCATACTGAAAACCAGCGGAATAACCGAACTGGAAAAAGCAATCCAGGAAGTTATGAAAGGAGAAAGCTATTTCTCGAACGAATTACTCCGAAAAATCATTAGCGGTTTCAACCACAAAAGCAATAGCGAAGCGGTGAAAAAAGAGGTACTCAGCGAAAGAGAAATTGAGGTTCTTCAACAAATTTGTCTTGGCTTATCAACCGATGAGATTGGCGAAAAACTGTTTATCAGCCCAAAAACTGTAAAAACACACAAATCCAATTTATTGGCAAAAACCATTACAAAAAATACGCCTGCGTTAATTCTTTTCGCAATTAAAAATAAAATAGTAGAGATTTAGGTGCAAGCATTTGAATCATTACTATTCCTTTAGGATGACAAATATTAGTCCTTTTGACCGAGTGCAAATACACCTTTCTCCTCTTGTTAGACGCAGTGATATTCGCTTACTTTATCTCCCCGTTTAAGTTGAGAGTATTGCCCTAAAAACTTCTTATAAAACTAAAGCAATATGGTAGCGCAACAAAATTTAAAACCGAATTTGATTCTTGTTGATGATCATCTGATTTTCAGACAAGGATTAAAGGATATGATTACGATAGAGAATATCGCAGCAGTGATTGGCGAGGCTTCAAATGGTGTTGAATTTCTCAAACTACTCCCAACCCAAAAACCTGATTTAGTATTAATGGATATTGATATGCCTTTGATGAATGGATTGGAAGCAACCCGAAGAGCATTGACCTTGATACCGGATCTTAAAATAATGGCATTTACAATGTTCGGAGACAAAGAATACAACGACAAAATAAGGGAACTTGGAGCAAAAGGATTTGTATCTAAAACAGTAGACATAGAGGAACTGGAGCTAGCTATCGAAACAATATTGAACGGACACAACTATTTTCAAAATACTGAATTAGTAAATTCAATAAGTATATAATCAATTCAAAATTCAATCAGTTTGTTTAGTAACCAGCAAGTTATTATGACTTTGAATAATGAAACTGCCCTGCAAAATCAAATTTTGCAGGGCAGTTATTATTGAAAAATACTCAACAATTTATTTTTTCGATGGTTTTTGAGTGAAGACATAGACGGTAGCTCCAATCGCAAACGAAATTAGAATTAACTGCAACCACCATTTATCACTTGTAACCGTAAAAACCGAAATCAGAATTGTGCACCAAAACAAAGTTACAGCCCCAATTTTCACTTTCAGTGGGATGGAATTTCCCTCCCTATACGTCCGGATGATTTTTCCAAAAACTTCATGCTCCATCAACCAGTTATATAATTTATCAGAACTTTTAGCAAACAAAGCTGCAGAGAGCAGCAGAAACGGTGTTGTAGGAAGTAAGGGCAGAAATATACCTAAAACACCCAACACCAGACTCAGCCAACCTAAAACAGCATATACTATTTTCACGTAAATTTATTTACAAACTACTGATGAATGCAACAATAGTGATTCAAAGACTAAACCTCACCCATTGCTTTTTTGAAGATCTTTTGCGCCTGACCGTAATCAACTTTTCCACACGGCCCTGATATACAGCCACCTTCGCAAGCCATTACTTCTATAAAATTACCTGGTGCTTTTCCTTTGGCATATGCTCTCAGCAAACCTACATTCTTTTTATTTAAATTAGAAACCTGAACCGGCTTCACACCTAATTGAGGATACATTTGAGCCACAGCAGCAATAACACCGCCTGCACGGGCAAAACCACGCCCCGCCATTGGAGCACATTCTCCTGAATTATCCAGTTCCTTCATTTCTATCGAAAGTCCGTTAAACAAAGTATCCACCTCTTCAAATGTCAACATATAATCAACCAACTCACTGTCGGCAATTTCTTTTCTTTTTCCAACACAAGGACCAATAAATACCAGCTTGGCATCCGGATATTTTGCTTTTGCCATTTCGGCAGTGTAGTACATTGGCGATTGGGTGTGTGAAACAAAGGGTTTCATATCGGGCAGGTGTTTATTCACCAATTCAACATAGGATGGACAGCAGGATGTTGTCATAAATTGCTGACCATTTTCCAGTTTTTCATTTAGCTCTGCTCCTTCTCGTTGCGTAGTTTCCATAGCACCATAAGCCACTTCTATAGCATCCACAAAACCAATTTGACAAATTGCTTCGGCTATTTCGGCAATCGGGTTGCTAAATTGCGACTGAATGGAAGGTGCCATTAATGCCACGAATTTCTCGCCACGGTCTATAGCTGGGAGGATATCAAACACTTGTGAAATTTCAAACACAGAACCAAACGGACAAGCATTGATACATTTACCGCAGTAGATACATTTCGATTCGTCGATATGCTCAATACCGTTCTCATCCTTTTGTATTGCCTTCACCGGACAGGCTTCCTCGCAAGGAATGGGGATATAAACTATTGAGTGATAAGGGCAAGCTTCTTTACAAATACCGCAGTTGATACACTTGCTGTGATTAATATGAGCCTGGTCATTGTCTGTGAATGTGATAGCATCTTTCGGACAGTTCATAAAACAAGGGCGTCCAACACAACCTTTACACAGGTTGGTTACCACATAATTTGTTTTCACACATGCGGTACAAGCCTCATCAACAACCGTTAATATGGAGTTTTTCTTTTGGGTACGGTTTAACGCATTTTGAGCATACACCGACAAGGGCATCAACTCATCCTCCTCATCCTCGACACTAAACCCTAAAATAGGCAGCATTTTATATTTCAATACTGCTCTTTCCTTGTGAATGCAACATCGCCCACGAGCCTGCGCATTTTTAGGCGACATCAATATGGGCAATCGATCTATTTCGGCAACTAAATTTCCTTCTTTATGCAATTTTATGAGCTTAGACATCAAGTCTCTACGCACAATCATTGTATTGTTTACAAACGCCATTATTTTCAGTTTTAGTTTCTACGTTCAGGGCGCAAAGTTAGTGATTTTCTAACGTAGAGAAAAATATTAATTTTGCTGAATTGCCTGATTCTTGAAGTATTTCAGCAGCTTTCTTTCAAATTGAAATAAATACAAGTTCAATCTTATAAATTCTAATTTCAATATATCTTTGAATCAAAAATTGGCAGTTGGGTTATTCAAAAAAACATTATTATTTCCTTTTTATACCCTGAAATACAAACTCAACGATACTATTTTTATTTCGTTCAAATTCAGAACTGATATTCTGACGAATGTAAGGCACTTCCATCCCTTTTATCGAATAAAAAATAATAATGGAAGACAAATCCAAATCCATACGTTTGAATATACCTTTTTTAATTCCATTATTCAAAATGGAGCGGATTAATGAAATTTCCTGAACATCTATCTTTCTGCGCGTACGCTCCACCTCATAAATATCATGAAAAAAATCGGCACGCAAAGAACCATTGCGAGTTACTACATCCTTAATTGCATCAAGGTGCGTCAAAATATGATTGGTAAGCATTACATCGGGTTCCACTTTCTCAGTCGAAACCACCTTCAAGCGTTCCAAAACCTGTTCCAGTTCCTTATCAATTACTGCTTTATAAATATCTTCTTTATTATTAAAATAGGTATACAGTGTGCGTCGTCCTTTTTTAGAAGCTTCGGCAATGTCATTCATAGTTACCTCTTTTTTACCTTTTTCAGCAAAAAGTCCGCGGGCAACTTCTATAAGCATCTTTTTTGTATTCGACATTTTAATCGGCATTTTTATTTCTTTATATTGCAAAGATACAGAATTGTTTATTAAATTTCAAGAAAATAGCTGCACAGAAATCAAAAAGTGTGCATAAAAACAGCATCGCATAGCTCATCATTAGTTTCGGGCAGACTTTACCCTCATTATCAGCCTCACAAACCACACTACTCCAACGGCAAAGGCAAAACGGGGAATGACAAGCCAAGCTGCCGGAACCCCAATGGCTACAAACAAGAGCGTATCTTCCAATAACGAATGATTAATCGCAATATGATAGTTCAACAAATTAGCATTTTCAGCTTCAATTTCGTTTTTCTCAACTGCTTCGAGCACAATGGCCGAGCCATACGTTAAGCCCAGCGTTTGAGATACAAACCACAAAAACGAGCTGTTGTCCGACAAGCCCATTATGCGCATAAACGGCGACAAGATCTTGGCCAAAAAATCGAGGATTTTAAATTCTTTCATAATGCTTTGAAACATCATTAACCCGGTAACAATGAGCGCAATTTTAAACACCAACCAACCCGTACTTACCAACCAGGAACTAAGCATTTCACCTATTGTTGCAAATTGTGTTAGCGTTTGAGCCACACCGGCAGAGCCCATCTGAGCCGGCAGAAGCCAATTTAGAATGATGGCAGCAACAAAGGAAAAACAAAGGCGAAGCGTAAACATGACAAATGCTGAAGAACCGGTCTTTTTCTGAATGGCAGTTTCCACAATCATATTATGCGAAATAAGACACATTAAAGCCAGAATGGTAATTTCGCGCAGATTCAATGTCAGCGTTGCAAGAATGGCTATTGGCGCATAAAGGGGAAGAAAAAAGCTGGATATAAAAACAATGGCCGATTCGCCGGGTAGACCAATAAGCGAAAAAGCAGGTGCCAGCAAGGATGCAAACTGTGCAATAATGCCCCAGTACTGAAGTAAACTCACCAGCAAACTGATAGGAATAATAATTTTCAGTAGCCACCAGGTAGTTTGACGGGCTTTTGGAAGGGCTTGTACTGAACTTGCGTATAATCGGTTGGTTGTTCTATTCATGATAATGTGATGTATTTAAAACAAGAAAGGTTGTCTCACGACAACCCAATCTTTAAAATTAACCTTAAATCTAATACCATGAAAAACACAGTGCAAATGTAAAGCTATTTTTTATGTTGTACAACATGTTTTTGAAGTTTTAGCACACATTTAACTACATTTAACTTCAAACACAGACAAATGAATATCTACCTAACACGAAAACACTACAAATATGATTGATTGTAAACTACTTAACCCTAACCCAGGTCTGAGAGCGTCCAATAAGACCACCTCTATCAAGCGATCCGCGTACAACCAGATTATCGGCTTCTGCATTTATGCTCATATTACATTTATAAACTTTACCTGTTTTGGGATCAAGAATAGTTCCACCGGTCAGCTTACCATCTTTTTCAACCAAGTCATTTATGATCATCATTCCGGCAATGGGTTTATTTTTATTCACGCCATCGCATTCTGAACACAACTTCTCAGGATCTTTAAACAGCTTTTCTATTTTTCCATAATACTTTCCGTTGGTAGCTTTAAAAACAAATACTATCGACTTAGTACTTCCATCCTTGTCATCGATAGTTTTCCATTTTCCAACAATTTTATTTACCTGAGCAAAACCCGAAAGGCAAAATGACAACATTATCGCAAGAGCAAAAAGATTTTTTTTCATTGATTTGAATTTTATGTTTACAAAAAATAATTTCCTTGCTAGTATGGAAAATATTATTTCTGATAATTTGCCACAAAGATATTTATTTTTTGCACAATAATCACCACAATGTGCATAAAACAAGAATACAGCTAAAGGGGAAACTAAATTATAGAAGCATAAGTATTTATATCAGTCGATTTTTATACTTTTGTATAAAAAAAAGCCCTGACATGAGAACTAGTTTTATAACCGACAAAAAAGAAATAGAAAGCATTATAGATCAATGCGATATATGTTTTATTGGACTCATCGAGGCCGATGGTACGCCCTACGTTATCCCAATGAATTTTGGCTATTTGAACAATGAAATTATACTACATTCGGCTCCGGAGGGTAAACATCTGGGCTTACTGGAGCATAATAACAGAATCTGTGTAACGTTTTGCCCCGACAGAAAGTTGGTGTATCAACACCCTGACGTAGCCTGTAGCTATAGCATGTTTTCAAAAAGTGTAGTTTGCAAGGGTGCTGTTACTTTTATCGAAGACCTACACGAAAAAGCCGACGCACTCAACTCAATGATGAAGAAATTCTCGGACCGAACATTCAAATATTCAACACCAGCACTGAGCAATGTAAAAGTTTGGCGTGTAACTGTTGACGAAATTACCGCCAAAGCATTTGGACAAAACTTCAAATAACTACAAGATTAGTTCGTTATTCATCCTAATTGAATAAACAGATTAAAACATATATTGCCTATTTGAAAATCATGACTAAATTTCTGTATCTGCTTTTGGCACAGCAATTGAAACAACACTGTGACAATTAATACAATAAAGCGCTAAATAAATAGCTATTAGCGCTTTATTACTACATATTAATTGACACCACAAATAAAGACAATGCCAGTATGCCATATTGGCAGCAAAACAAAAGAAAACTTACAATGAATAACCGTTACGACAATCTATTTTCTGAAGATATGCTAGGTTCATCTGATATATTTCCAATAATCTCTCTCGACGAACGTCCATCTGAGCTGAATATCAACTCGGGCGATGTGTTGCCAATTCTCTCATTACGCAACATGGTTCTTTACCCGGGCGTACTTTTACCGGTTTCGGTTGCTCGCACCAAGTCATTGAAATTGGTACGCGAAGCGAATGAAAACGACATGCTCATCGGAGTTTGCTCACAAATAGACAAAAAACTTGATGATCCAACCATAGAACAGCTTTACCAAACGGGAACGGTAGCTCAAGTTGTGCGTATTCTGGAAATGCCCGACAATACCACCACCGTTATTTTGGAAGGTAAACGCAGATTTCACCTTGGCGAACTGGAAACAGACAAACCATACATAAAAGCAAAAGTAAACCTTGTAGAAGACGTTGTTCCCGATCCTAACGACGGAATATTTGTCGCGCTCGTTTCCTCAATCAAAGATCTGGCCATCAACATCATTAACGACTCGGGAGCTATGTCACCCGAAATGGCATTTGCCATCCGTAACATTGAGAACCCTATATTTCTCATCAACTACGTTTGCGTAAACTTTGGTTTAAATGTAAAAGAGAAACAACGCTTATTGGAAATTGATGAGATAATAGAACGTGGCTACCAGCTACTTGAGCTTCTCAACAAAGAATCGCAGCTGTTGGAAATAAAAATGTCCATCCAAAACAAGGCTAAAGAAGGCATTGACCAACAACAACGTGAATATTTCTTGCAACAACAAATGAAAACCATCCAAAATGAATTGGGTGGTAATTCTCCCGAAATGGATGTTGCAGATTTTAAAGAACGTATCAAAAATAAAAAGTGGAATGAAGCCACCGCCAAAATCTTCGAAAAGGAATTGAAAAAACTGGAGCGAATGAGCCAACACTCGCCCGACTATTCCACACAGCTCAACTACATCGAAACAATGCTTGAGCTACCTTGGAACGAATACACCGAAGATAATTTCAATCTGAAGAATGCGAAGAAAGTACTTGACAAAGACCATTTTGGGATGGACACTGTAAAAGATCGCATTTTGGAACACCTAGCTGTGTTGAAATTAAAAGGTGACATGAAATCACCTATCATTTGCTTATATGGCCCTCCGGGAGTTGGAAAAACATCATTGGGAAAATCCATCGCTTCGGCTTTGAACCGAAAATATGTACGTGTTTCGTTGGGCGGATTGCATGACGAAGCTGAGATTCGTGGTCACCGCAGAACATATATTGGTGCCATGCCGGGACGAATCATGCAAAATATCCAAAAAGCAGAATCGTCAAATCCTGTTTTCGTACTTGATGAAATTGATAAAATCACTACCGATTATAAAGGCGACCCATCTTCGGCTCTGCTGGAGGTACTTGACCCTGAACAAAATACTGCATTTCACGATAATTATTTAGATATTGATTTCGATTTATCGAAGGTACTTTTCATTGCCACAGCCAATAATTTAAGTTCAATTCCCCGTCCGTTATTGGACCGTATGGAGTTGATTGAAGTAAGTGGTTATACTCAAGAGGAAAAAATCGAAATAGCCAAACGTCATTTAGTAACCAAAGAGCTTGAAAACCATGGACTAAAGGATACTGAATTTTCATTGAGCAAAGCCGTCATCAACAAACTAATCGAATCGTACACGCGCGAGTCGGGCGTGCGCGACCTCAACAGACAAATTGCAGGTTTGATGCGCAAAGTGGCCAAGAGAGTGGCAACCAACGAACAATACAATGTTGAGCTGACCGAAGAAGATATAAAAACCTACCTCGGAGTCGCTCGTTACAGCAGAGATAAATACGAAGGGAATGAATACCCTGGAGTAGTTACAGGCCTTGCATGGACACAGGTTGGTGGTGAAATTCTATTCGTAGAATCGAGCCTGAGCAAAAGCAAATCACCCCGACTGACCCTGACCGGAAATTTGGGTGAGGTAATGAAAGAATCGGCCATGCTGGCATTGGAATATATCAAATCGCATGCCGACAAATTTGGGATTGACAGCCAAATGTTTGAGGAATGGAATGTGCATATCCACGTACCTGAAGGTGCAATTCCAAAAGATGGGCCATCAGCGGGTATCACCATGACTACCGCTTTGGTTTCGGCCTTTACCAATCGTAAAGTGCGCAAACACCTTGCTATGACAGGCGAAATTACCCTACGGGGAAAAGTACTTCCTGTAGGTGGAATTAAGGAAAAGATTCTGGCTGCCAAGCGTGCAGGCATTACCGACATTATCCTTTGCTCTGACAATCAAAAGGATATTGACGAAATAAAACCAATATATCTAAAAGGACTAAAGTTCCATTATGTAAATGACATCATGGAAGTGATTGATTTTGCATTATTGAAAAAATAATACATAAATAACAATGTGATATGAAACAAAGAATAATTTTCTCAATCGCCTGTATTGCTTTATTTCTGAATTCGTGCAAAACCATGCAGATAGAGAAACCAAGCGAGTCCTATTTACCATCAAATATTGCTCCTGCACTATCTGAACTTCCATTGCAGGTCGAAATTGATGTAAAGAGGCTGGAGTCGTCGATCAATAAAAAAATGAACGGAGTCATCTTCGAAGGATCCAATCTATCCGGCAAAGACTTGTCTGTGAAAATTTCGAAGGCTCAAAACTTCACCTTTTCAATAAACAATAATGTTATCGAATACAGAGTTCCACTTAAAGTATGGACTCGATTTGCTTGGAAAGTAGAAAAATTCGGAATGAGCGTAGGCGATTTTTATGAAGCCACCGGTAGCATTGCTCTCACTTACAAAACAAGCATTAGCATTGACAAAAACTGGAAATTAGTTTCAAAAACGGCTTCGTCGGGATACGAATGGATAGAAACGCCAAAACTAAATGCAGTGGGCGTTACGGTTCCGGTTACGCCTATTGCCAATCTGGCACTTTCACGTTGCGACCAACTTATATCAACGCAGATCGATAAATCGCTGGCCGAAGCAGCCGATTTAAAAAAATACGTAACACAAACCTGGACTGAAGTTCAAAAACCGCGCGAAGTAAGTGCCGAAAACAATGTTTGGGTACGCATTACGCCAAAAGACATCTACGTATCGCCATTCACCACTTCCGGCAACAAACTGAATATGGCAGTGGCATTTTATACTCAAATAGAGTCGTTTATGGGTGCAAAACCGGCATCAAATAATTTGGTTGCACTTCCTCCATTTAAATACATCACTCGCCCGGCTCAACAGTTTAATGTAAACGTGGGCGCAGATGTTACCTTTGAAAAAATACTGAGCATCGCAAAAGCACAATTGATAAACAAAACATTTTCCGAAGGAAAGAGAAGCATCACCATTACCGACTTATCCATTTTCGGCAGCCAGGGCAAAGCCGTATTTGTAGCTGACGTTATCGGGTCATTTAAAGGACGCATCTACTTCACCGGCAACATGACTTACAACCCAACTAAAGTAGCCGTTGAAATTACCGAACCATCGTTCGATGTAAAAACATCCAACGTCTTGGTAAAATCGGCAAGTTGGTTATTACATGGCATGATTCTGAAACAGCTGACTCCCTATCTAACCTATCCTATTAAGACCGATTTAGAAAAAATGAAAACAGATGTCAACAAAATGATAAATAATTACAGCATCATGGACGGAGTAAGTTTACACGGCAAGTTAAACAATATGAGCGTAACCAACTTAAGTTTGATACCGGGCGCAATGCGCATTCAAGCAAACGTAAAAGGGAATATTACACTCAAAGTAGACGAAATAAAGCTCTAAACTCTAAATAAACTTTATTTCATATTTATTAGTACGTATAATTGCATTGATATCTGAAAACTATTTTTTAAATTTACAGCCTGTTAACTCAATCTATTATTAACTCTAAATTTTCAAATCATGTCTGTAAACAAAGTCATTTTAGTAGGTCATGTTGGTAAAGACCCGGAAGTCCGATATTTGGACAAAGATGTTGCAGTAGCCAATTTCACTCTTGCAACCACAGAAAGAGGCAGAACCTTGCCAAACGGAACACAAATTCCAGAACGCACCGAGTGGCACAACATTGTAGCCTGGAGAGGCTTGGCCGATATCTCGGAAAAGTATATCCGCAAAGGATCCCAGTTGTACATAGAGGGAAAATTACAAACCCGCGCATGGGAGAAAGATGGCATTAAACGTTACAGCACCGAAATTTACGCTGAAACCATTAATCTATTGGGCAAGAAACCCGAACATACAGAAGCATTAAATAGCGTAGTATCAGCCCCTGCAGCAAATTCTTCGGATGACATTCAAGCACCACCACACGCAGAAGATGATCTTCCATTCTGATTTTTTACAATTCAAACAACAAAAACCACTCTAAAAATGGAGTGGTTTTATTGTTTATGAGCAAATCAAACTATTGCGGAAATAAAAACAAAAACAACAAACATCTGGTTATGAACAACAAAGTAAAATAGGAAAATCCGAACATAAAAAAAACTACTAAAGCTATTGCAGAAACCAAAAAATCCCGTATCTTTGCACCGCATTAGAAAATAATGCCTGACAATAAAACCTGGTTCGGTAGTTCAGTTGGTTAGAATGCCGCCCTGTCACGG
>OBMA010001125.1_pt1 | contig 16298 bp, 6 predicted proteins | sample 1539141 | NCBI WGS metagenome assembly OBMA01 (sample SAMEA3991484, study PRJEB22521) | metagenome | biome: anthropogenic terrestrial biome; feature: sewage plant; material: raw primary sludge | place: Sweden | collected 2012-09-26 | reverse complement strand
ATTGACGAATAATTTTTCCTGATTTCATTAATTTCCCATCAATAAAAATCTGATAACTGAAGAATTGTGCTGGAAAATATTTCTGAGCGATTTTCATCGGCACAGTATTTAGTCCTGAAGGCAATGTCTGATTCGACTGAAGGATAAGACGACCTGAAATATCGCGGATTTGTATTTCGAAATCGCCGCCGGTGGGAAGCCAGCATTTAAACTGCACATCTTCGATAAACGGATTGGGATAAACCACCATTTCGAGTGGCATTTCGTCCATTTGAGGCAAAGCCTGAATAATATCTTCGATGGGCTGAATTTGTGCGTCCATCCAGTTGATACGATCGCGAAGCCAGTTTTTCAGATATGTAAGTTCGTTGGCATAAGTGCCTCCCACATAATTGTTTGGCCAAACATAAGTATTCAGCACATTCCATTTCTGGAAATTTCGAACCTGTGCGTCGCGCAGTTCGTATGCACACGAATCAATCAGATTGTTGAGATAAGTAGTATTGATGAAATCATTCTTCACCACGTTCCAGCGGCGTTTGAGCAACGAATTGAAATAAGGATCGAGGCGAAGCTTTTGCCACCAGAAAGGCATTGCATAAGCGTCGGCATCGCCCATTCCGTCGATCACCCATCCGGAAGTATTTCCTGCTGAGAAGAAGTTGGCATTCCCGAAGCAGATATTATAATCCCAATACGGTCCCATCGTCAATTTTCCATCTTTACTGTCCTTATCTTTATGAATAAAAGTACTTATGCGATATCCGTCGAGATTGCGCGAAAGTTCGGTGATAATGTAGTAATCCACAAACGACGCAATGTCGACATAAGGATAATAACCTGCCGAGCGATCCTTATAGTTTGTGCTGTACATGGCATTTTCGAAATCGGTAATATAGTTTTTGATATAAGTGCGTTGTTGCACAGTAAGCGAATCGCCTTTGGGATGATGGTGCAACATATACACTTTTTGCTGAAGTCGGGTAGGGGCGCGGTACGGCGAAATCCAGTAATCCACGCCATCGATATCAGTTGCTTCGGGTCGGTCGATTTTCATGATATAACCGCCTGTCACCTGATCGCCATCGTTGTCGGTAGGTTTCAGGTTGGCCAAATCGAGCCGATCCTTGTCAATTTTGATTTTTTCGACCAACACATACACACCGCTATACACGCCGTTTATGTATAATTCAAAAAAGCGTGTGCGTGGCGACCATTTCCCTGTTTTATTTCCAAGATTGTAAGCCAATACATTGCGCATAAGCGATTTGTCGGCATAAGGGCCGTGAAAAACCCAGTCGTTTTCGGCAGGCATGCCCAGCAACGGAAAGTTGAGATTTGCGCCATCGGGAAAACGTGTTTCAACCGAATAGCTTTTTTTGGGAAATCCGGCCGAAGAATTTCCACGAATTTCAATGCCGATATCTCCGTTATATTCAAAATCGGTATCGCTCAGGTTGTTTTCGCCCGAAGCATTATTCAACACCTTCATATTGGCCATTATTTTGGTATTCTGAATAATGGTCTGACTTTTTGTGTCGATAAAAATAAGTGGCAAATTACTGATCTGATTATTTACAGGAGGTGTAAACCATGTGGGGACATTGCTGTACAAAGTAGCATTGTAGTTGATTTTAGCATGCACAAAAACCCTGGCCGACATATCGCTCGAGCTGAGTCTTTCGTTCAGGATATGTACTGCAAATGTGTTGTTTCCCTTTTGCAGCATCGTAGGATTGAGCTGAAAACGTTCGGGACTGCCACCGCTGTACATAAGCGCTTCGCGGTGAGTAGTCACACCGGCATTAAATGCGGGGAAATTTCCGGTTACATTCGACGAGCGGGCACATTCCACCCCGTTGATATAAAGTACAAAACCATCGTCGTAGTCAATGTCCAGAATCAGATCTTTTACAATGCTCACATCGGGCAAAGTAATGCTGCGGCGCATATAAAGCGAATTACAATTCGAAACTACAGTTTTGTCATCTCCATCGGCATAGCCAATTCCACCCATTCCCGATTTCCATGCAGCATCGTCGAAGCTATTCTGATACCAGTTTGATGCAGGCTCAGCAGTGGCAGCCAGATACTTCCATGTATCCGATTCCAGCACCATCGATTCCCAGTGAATCTGAGCTGCTGTATTTTGAAAAGACGAAATATACAGGAATGAGAATATTAAAAGATATTTGAAAAAACGCATAAAACCAATGTATTAAATAAGTGATAACCATGCAAAGTTACACAAACACAAGGGCTTTTCCAATGCATTTAAAATGCGCTGCAATGTACAAATATTGCTCAATAAAACACATAATATTCAGATAGTCTGAATATTATGGTATTTGACGCGGATGTTGTAATGTTTAAAATAAGACTTTTGACCCCTAAAATGGCAGAATATCCTACTTTTCGAACTGCTTTTTGTACTCATTGGGGCTCATACCAAACTCATCCTTAAAGTACTTACGGAAATATTTAGGGTCGTTGAAGCCTACCTGATATGCCACTTCGTTGACAAAAAGCTGACTTTTCTGGAGTAGATCAGCAGCACGTTTCAGCCTGATAAAGCGAATAAATTCCGATGGCGTTTTGTCGGTCAGCGACAGAATTTTTTTGTAAAAATACACACGGCTCATGGCCATTTCGCGACAAAGATCTTCCACCAGAAAATCGGCATTTCCGATGTTTGTTTCGACTAATGCTACCGCCTTTTTCACAAACTTTTCATCCATTGAGGTGATTTCAATTTCGGAAGGATTTATGTCAACTTTACGCTTGAACTGTTCATGTTTTTGCTTTTGCCGCTCGATAAGGCGCGATACTTTGAGCATAAGCAGTTCGGTACGGAAGGGCTTCGAAATATAATCCTCGGCACCAGCTTCGAGTCCCTGATATTTGTTTTCATCGCCGGTTTTGGCCGTAAGCAAAATGACCGGAATGTGCGAAGTGCGGATATCCTGTTTCAGCTGTCGGCAAAATTCAAAACCATCCATCACCGGCATCATTACGTCCGAAATAATAAGATCGGGCAGTTTGGCAAGTGTCAGTTTCAGTCCTTTTTCGCCATCAGCGGCAGTTATTATGCGATAATCTTTTTCAAAAATTGAAGAAATAAAATTGCGGAAATCCTCATTGTCGTCAACAATCAACATCAATGGAGCTTTTTCGTCGGACAATGGCGGCTGTTGTGCATCGCAATGCTCCAAAACTTCGTCCTTCGTGCCGGTTTCAGCTGTAGCTGCATTTTGCACAATCACTTCCTGATTAAGTTGCTGACGGGCCGGAATAAGCACAGTAAACACAGAGCCTTTGCCCGGAGTACTTTCCACACTGACTTCGCCTCCGTGAAGTTTTACATATTCGCTCACAATGTGCAGTCCTACACCCGTTCCGGTATGATGGCCGTTTTCCTGATTTTCGACGCGGTAAAAACGCTCAAAAATGCGATTTATGTCGCTGCCCGGAATGCCAATCCCTGTATCGGCGACGTCGATTTTCAGATATTTGCTATCGTCGTTGAGTTGCTGAATAAGGCTGAGCTTCAGGTCGATTTTTCCGCCTTCGGGTGTGAATTTAAAGGCATTCGAAAGCAGGTTGTTCACAATTTTTCGTAGTTTTTCGGCATCGAATTCCATGCGGAGTTCGTTTACCGAATTGGAGAACAGGAAATTGACCGACTTTTTGGTGGCCATTGAGGTAAATGAATAACAAATTTCACGGACAAAAGCCACCACATCGCCTGTAGAAGCGTTGAGTGTATCTTTTTGTACATCCAGCTTGCGGAAGTCGAGCAGCTGATTGACCAGTTCGAGCAAGCCGTTGGCATTGCGCCGTATAATTTCGAGCAACTGTAGTTGTCCGGGGTTGTTTATTTCGCCTGCCAGTTTCTCAACAGGATTGAGAATAAGCGTGAGCGGCGTCCGGAATTCGTGGCTTATGTTGGTAAAAAAGCGGAATTTCATTTCGTCCATTTCGTGCAGCTGCCGTGCTTCGCGTATGCGTTGTTCGTTCTCGAATTCGCGCTGCTGTTTCCGAAGGTTATATTGCACAATAAGCCATATAAGATACAGTGCAGCAGCAAAGTAAATAAGAATAGCCCACCAGCTAAACCAGAATGGAGGCCGTATCACAATGTCGAGTACAAGCGGTTCGGCGCACCACACATTGTCGTTGTTGCTGGCATACACCATCAGCTGATAGCTTCCCTGGCCAAGGTTCGAGTAGGAAGCCTGTCCGTTTTTGGTTTCTATCCATTTCGTATCGAGACCTTTCAGCATGTAGCGGTAATGGTTTTTCTCAGGATGAATGTAGCTCAGTGCCGAAAAGTAAAGTGTAAAATTCTTTTCGTAGTAATTGAGTACCAGTTTTTTGATGTGTGTGACCGATTCGTTGAGCACCACCCGTTTCCGGAACATTCGTCCGGGCAAAACTTCCTCATTCGCTATCATTAGTCCGGTAATGCGGGGCACAGGTACCGATTTGTTGAAGCGAATATTTTGTGGATTAAACACAGTATAGCCTTTTGTTCCACCAAAATAAATATCGCCCTGTGCATTCTTAAACACTGCATTCTGATTGAAAATAGTATTTACCAAACCGTCGTTTTCGTCGAACGAAAGCACGTTGAAGTCATATCCGGCATTTTTCGTATCTACTTTTACGTATACGCAAGCCAGTCCGTTTCGGGTGCCGGCCCACACATTTCCTTCGTTATCTTCAACCAGCGAAACAACCTGCTCGCTTGGTAATCCATTGGTTTTGTTGATATAAAGTATTTCAGCTTTCAGCGGATTGTAAATATTGATACCGTTGTCGGTGGCAATCCAGAGCAGGTTGCGCGAATCGACCATTGAATAAGTCACAACCATGTCCGAGAGTTTGTTTCTCAATTTCTCATTGCTAAAAACAGGCTTTATCACCCCCGAGGCAGTATTCAGTACATCGACTCCTGCAGCAGTGGAAAGATACACGGGATTGCGATTGTGCGTAAACATTGACAATACAAACTCAGACGAAAGCCCGCGTGTATTCGACCTGTTGTAGTGAGTAAAAACCTTACGTTCGGCATCGAGCATTTCCACACCGGCTCCCAGCGTTGCGATCCAGAGTCGGTTTTGGTCATCTTCGGCCATGCCGTAAATGCTTTTATTCGAAATAGCGCCGGGATTATTGATTTGGGGTAAAAAGCGTTCGAAATTTTCGCCCCGCATTCTGTTTAGTCCGCCCAGAAAAGTACCAAACCACAAGGTTCCGCTGCGATCTTCGAGTGCTGAAATCACAATGTCCGACGAAACTGAAGCCGGATTGTTTTTATCGTGACGATATACTTTAAACGCTCCAGTGGATTTCTGGTAACGCAATAGTCCGCTGCCGTTTGTGCCTATCCAAAGGTTTCCTTTCGAATCTTCGTAAAGCGTATTACAGTCCTTGTTTTCGAGTTGTGGATGATTGAAATAAAACAGCGGCGATTTTCCGAACTTAAACATTCCTTCGTGACAATACGAAACGCCGTTTTTATAAGTTCCTGCCCACATAATGCCCGTTTCGTCGGCAAAAAGGCTTATCACAGAATTCTGGCTAATGGAGTTTGGATTGTTCGGGTCATTGAGCAGCACTTCTATTTGCCCTGTTTTTTTGTCGTAGATATTCACACCACCATGATCGGTTCCAATCCACACCTTACCGTTTAAATCCTGCACAATGTCGCGAACAAAGTCGGTAGTCATTGTTTTATCACCGGGCGAAATAAAATCCCTTGGGTTAGCACCAAAATAAATCCATTCTGCTTTGCTGAAATCATAAGTGAACACACCCTTGTCGCCTATTCCCGGAAAAACCCAGGGACAACCGTTGCGGTCGACATACAGATTTTTGGGAATGGTGGCGCCAATGGCATTTTCGAGCACTTTGGTACTACGAAAATCCACCGATTGTGTTTTTTCGTTGAAACGTTCAATCAATCCCGACTGAAAAAGCACCCAAAATGAATTTCCCGAAGCCCGGAGTCCGGAAATAGTACCTTTCGAAAGTGAGTTTCCACCATTATTTTGCAGAAAAGACGACACTTTGCCCGTAGCAGGTTCGTATTTATACACCCCATTGTTCTGATTGTAGAAATACATGTTCTTTTCGCTGTCGATATCCACAAGTAAGGGCTGAAAATGAATGCCTCGCGGACTAAACCATGCCGAAAGATTGCGGATAAAAGTTTCTTTGCGTACATCATAAAGCACATAGTACGGATTTCCTTTAATCCAGAGATTTCCCTGATAATCTTCCTGCATTTCGGGAATGGCATTGTAGAGCAATGTAGTACTGTCGTTTTTGTCCGCTTTGTAAGTTTTTACAGTGTAGCCATCGTAACGGTTAAGTCCGTAGTTGGTACCAAACCACATAAAACCTCTCGAATCGCGAAAAATGCTTTCTATCTGATTGTTCGTAAGGCCGTTTGTATTGTCGAGCCGGGTAAACTGATAACTTGTGGCCTGAAGTGTGACACACAAGAACAATAGAAAGCTGATGGCGATTTTTTTCATATATCTTTTGTTGATATGATTTCGTTCGAAAAAACAGTGATGAAGAAAGCTCACCAGTTGTTTCCGTATTACAAAAATAGAAAATAAAACCTTTTAAATGCCCTGATTTTATCTTCGTTATCATTCGGCGCCCATTGCGATAACATTTCAACCCTGCCTGTTATCAATTGCGGATGGTTCTCACAACATATTCCCGTGCATTCCCCAATGTGTCATGGTATTTTTGTATAGCCTTAAAAGCATTGAAACTGTACACTCAAATTTCATTGATAAAAGATAATACGAATGAGAAAAATGATAAGCTATAAAACAATTGTGTTGTTCATGTTTGTCGCACTCTATGGATGCGGCAATGGTCACTTTCAGAAAAAACAGGACGGAATCGTGATTTCATTGACTCAGAAAAATGAAAACGACGTTCAAACCATCTGCCTTCAGGTCATCAGCGACGATATTATCCGTGTGATTGCCTCTCCCGATAAAAACATTAAAGAGCGTAAAAGTCTTATTGCGCTTGACTCCCAACAAAAAACCAAATGGAATGCCACTCAATCGGGCGACAGTATAATTCTGAAAACAGCCACCACACAAGCCATTGTAAGGCTTAGCACAGGCGAAATATGTTTTACCGACAGTGTGGGACGTGTTATTCTAGCCGAGCAAACCGGTGGTGGTAAAACTTTCGAATCCATTGAAGTGGAAGGCAAAAAAGGTTACTCTTTCCGTCAGGTTTTCGAATCGCCTTCGGATGAGGCTTTCTACGGCCTCGGACAACATCAGTCCGACGAATTCAACTGGAAAGGTCGCAACGAGGAACTTTTTCAGTACAACACCAAAGTTTCTGTACCTTTTGTGGTGTCGAGCCGTAATTACGGTATTCTTTGGGATAATTATTCCCTTTCGCGCTTTGGCGATCCGCGACCTTATGCCAACCTGAGCGAAATGTTCGAAGTATTTGGTAAAGATGGCGATAAAGGCGGACTTACAGCCACTTATATGGTGAACAAAGATCCGAAGAACGTTTTTGTCAGTCGCCGCGAAAGCAATGTGGATTACGAGAATATTCAAACCATTTTAAATTTCCCCAAAGATTTCCCGTTTAATAATGCCGCTATTCGTTGGGAAGGCGAGATTCAACCACACGAAACAGGCATTTACCGATTTAATTTGTATTATGCAGGATATACCAGCGTGTATCTCGACGACAGTCTGGTGGTGGCCGAACGCTGGCGTACAGCCTGGAATCCGAATAGCTATAAGTTCGAACTTCCGCTCGACAGCACCCGTCATCACAAACTGCGTATTGAATGGCAGCCCGATGGAGGCACTTCATACATTGGCCTGAAAGCGCTTTCGCCTGTCCCCGACGAAGAACAGCAGAAACTATCGTTGTGGTCGGAAATGGGCCCTTACATGGATTATTATTTTGTACGTGGCAATAATTCCGACGAAGTGATTGCAGGCTATCGCACCATTACCGGAAAGGCCGAATTGATGCCAAAATGGGCGATGGGCTTTTGGCAAAGCCGCGAACGCTACAAAACACAGGAAGAAATTCTGGGTGCTCTGGCTGAATTCCGTCAGCGTCAGATTCCTATCGACAACATTGTGCTCGACTGGAATTACTGGCCTGAAAATGCGTGGGGAAGTCACGATTTCGACAAAAACCGTTTCCCTAATCCCAAAGCCATGGTAGATTCTATTCACAGTATGGGTGCACAAATTATGATTTCGGTGTGGCCCAAGTTTTATCATACTACTGCTAATTTTAAAGCTTTCAAAGACATGGACGCCATGTATATGCGTGCTGTGGAAGACAGTATCCGCGACTGGGTGGGTCCGGGTTATGTGGGCTCGTTTTACGATGCTTATAATGAGAAAGCGCAAAAACTTTTCTGGAGTCAGCTTTACGAAAAACTTTATCCGCTGGGTATCGATGCATGGTGGATGGATGCCAGCGAACCCAATGTACGCGACTGTACCGACATGGATTACCGCAAAGCTTTGTGTGGTCCCACAGCACTTGGTCCTTCTACCGAATACTTCAATGCTTATGCGTTGATGAATGCCAAAGCTATTTACGAAGGTTTGCGAAGCGTGGACAAAAATAAACGCGTTTTTCAGCTTACACGTTCGGGATTTGCAGGTTTGCAACGTTACAGTACGGCCACATGGAGTGGCGACATTGCCACACGCTGGGAAGATATGAAAGCGCAGATTCCTGCCGGTATCAACTTTTCGATGAGCGGAATTCCGTACTGGACAATGGATAATGGAGGTTTCTGTGTGGAAAAACGCTACGAACAGGCTCCAGAAGGTTCGGCCGATCGCGAAGAATGGCGCGAACTGAACGCTCGCTGGCATCAGTTTGGTGCGTTAGTTCCCATTTTCCGTACACACGGACAGTTTCCTTTCCGCGAAATATGGAACATTGCACCCGAAACGCATCCTGCTTACAAAACCATGCTGTACTACACACAGTTGCGCTACAAGCTTATGCCATATATTTACACACAAGCTGCCCGTTCGTATTTCGACGATTACAGCATGATGCGCGGACTGATTATGGATTTTCCGCAGGATAAAAATGTGCGCAGCATTGGCGATCAGTATATGTTTGGAAATGCGCTAATGGTTTGTCCGGTGTACGAATTCAAAGCGCGTAGCCGCAAGGTTTATTTCCCTGCCGGAACCAACTGGTACGACTTTTACAGCGGGAAAATGATAAAGGGCGGACAGAAACTCACTGTGGAAGCTCCTTACGACCGCATGCCGCTTTTTGTGCCTGCCGGAAGTATTGTGCCTATGGGCGAAGTTGTTCAGCATACACATGTAAAGCAGGACGAGCTTACAATTTTTGTGTATGGCGGAAATGATGGATCGTTTAATCTTTACGAAGACGAAGGGCTGAATTACAATTATCAAAACGGCAAACATTCCGAAATTGCATTTCGCTATTCCGAAGCCGATCAAATACTTTATATAGCCCAACGAAAAGGGGATTTTGAAGGAATGACTCCTAAACGAACCTTTAAAATCGTATTTGTAAATGATAAATCGGCCTTTGGAAATGATAGTTTCCCTCAGAAAGTGCAAACCATACATTACGATGGAAACAAAACCAGTGTGAGGTTGTAAAGCCAGAGGGAAAATCAGATAAATAATACACTTTTATGAAAACAGGTTTATTTTTACAAGCCATTCTTTTCAGCGTTCTATATCTTTCATGTTCCTGCAAAGGGCCGGAGCCTCAATCTGTGGCTAAAAGTCTCACCGTTTCGGCCGATTCGCTTCTATTCAGCATCGAAGGCGGAACAGACACTATTCACATAACTACCGATGCCCGCGAGTGGCGCATTGCCGCTTCCGAAAGTTGGGTAAGCACCTCTGTCGATTTTGGCATCGCCAGGCAAAAAGACATTATCGTTACTGTGGCAGCCAGCAGCGCTTCGCAGTTACGCACCGCAAAACTCACTATTTCGGCTCCCGATGCCGACACTGTTTATGTATTTATCAGACAGGATGCTGCTCCGTCGTCACTTTTTCCCGACTACAGTAATCCCATTGCACCCGATGCCACTGGTATGAGTCGTACTGCCACTCAACTTGCAAAGGAAATGTATATGGGTTGGAATCTCGGCAATACGCTCGAAGCGCCGGGCAACGAAACTGCATGGGGAAATCCCAAAACCACGCAATTGTTTATCGACTCCGTAAAAGCAGCCGGGTTCAATGCTGTTCGTATTCCCTGTGCCTGGGACAGCTATCTCGAAAACCGTAGTACAGCCAAAATCCGCGCTTCGTGGCTGGCACGTGTAAAAGAAGTGATTGACTATTGTTACAAAAACAATATGTATGTTATTCTCAATATCCACTGGGATGGCGGCTGGCTCGAAAACAATGTAACTACTGCCAAGCAGGCCGAAAACAATGCCAAACAAAAAGCCATTTGGCAGCAAATAGCCATGCACCTGCGCGAGTACGACGACCATTTGCTTTTTGCCGGCACCAACGAACCCAATGTGGACAATGCCGCACAAATGACTGTGCTGTACAGTTATTTGCAAACTTTTATCGATGCTGTACGTCAAACGGGCGGTCGCAATGCTTACCGTACACTCGTAGTGCAGGGGCCAAGCACCGATATTGCCAAAACCAATCAGCTAATGACGCGTATGCCGAACGATGATGTACCCAACCGCCTGATGGCCGAAGTGCATTATTACACTCCCTGGAATTTTTGTGGCATGGACAAAGATGAAACCTGGGGTAAAATATTTTACTACTGGGGCAGTGCCAATCACTCCGCTACCGATGCCACACGCAACGCTACATGGGGCGAAGAAGCTGAACTCAAAAGACTTTTCGGCTTAATGAAAGCCCGCTTTACCGACAAAGGCATACCCATTATTCTGGGAGAGTTTGGCGCCATGCGCCGCAATCAGCTTACGGGCGATAACCTGACTAAGCACCTTGCTTCGCGTGCTTATTTCTACGAATGTGTGGCTCGCGAAGGTCGCAACAGCGGTATGATTCCCTGTCTGTGGGATACCGGCATTCACGCCAACAACAATATGGGCATTTTTGTGCGTAGCTCCGGTGCTATTGCCGACCGTCAGGCCTACAATGCACTTATGAAAGGGGCAACCGAGGCCACTTTTCCCTTTTGATTCATCATTGGTTTTTTCATAAATAAAAGTTGTTTTTTTTCAGAATGGCTACCACGTCCCGATAGTTTGTGAAAACTGTCGGGACTGGTCATTTGAACAGAACCGGACTCAGAGCGTTTAGTAAATATACTACATTTAAATAATCGATAATTATTATTGATATGTTTTCACCACATAGAACACAGTAGTTTTGAAAACAACAGAAAAGACTAAGAACACATAGTATTATCCCGAATAACGGGATAATTTCAGAGCGATAAAAGTATCGTCAGATACTTTTACTATGTGAACTAAGTCTTTTTCCTCAATAATTTCTATGTGTTCTATTGTGTTAGAAACATATCATTTAATATCTCAACGAACTTATAACATCCAAAAAAAAACACTTTATTTATGACTACCAACGAAAAAGACCTTATCAACAAAAGCATTGCGCCCAAAACATGGAACGAAGTTCAAACCGAAGACTCATGGCGCATATTTAAAATTATGGCCGAGTTTGTAAACGGCTTCGAAGCCCTTTCGCAAATTGGCCCCTGCATCAGTATTTTTGGCTCGGCACGCACCAAACCCGACGATCCGTACTACAAACTCTCGGTTGAAATTGCCCGCAAACTGGTCGACAAAGGCTATGGCATTATCACCGGAGGCGGTCCCGGCATTATGGAAGCAGCCAACAAAGGCGCACACGATGGCAATGGAAAATCGGTTGGCCTCAATATCAACCTACCCTTCGAGCAGGGCGCCAATCCATACATCGACCGCGACAAACTGATCAATTTCGACTACTTTTTTGTACGCAAACTCATGCTCGTAAAGTACGCACAAGCCTTCGTGGTGCTGCCCGGCGGCTTTGGCACACTCGACGAACTTTTCGAGTCCATAACCCTTATTCAGACCCGCAAAATTGGCAAATTCCCCATTGTACTTATCGGCACTGAGTTTTGGAAAGGCCTTATCCACTGGATAAAAGACCAAATGCTCAGCAAAAGCAAAACCATTAGCCCCGACGATATCGACCTGTTTATACTGGTTGACTCTGCCGACGAAGCCGTGGCACATATCGACGCATTTTACAAAGAGCACAGCCTTTGCCCCAACTGCTAATTCAATTTCACAAAACCCAAAACCATCAGGGCGTGCCCCTGCGGGTCGGGCTTTACGCTACAATGCCTGTTTTTGGTGTCTCGTATCCTCGAACACCAAAAACAGGCATTTTCACTTCAATCCCTCACGCATCGCCACCACACCGGCATCTCTCTTCCGCTTAACTCTCGTTTACAGTTTGAAACATCACTTGATTATTTGTGGTTTAACCGGCATATTCAGTCAGGCTTTATAGTCTGAGTATGTCCGCTGCATCTCCGTAGTAGTTCCGTACTGTAAAGCATAAATTTATAGTAAAAACACAGTATTATTACAGAGATATCATAGTAATATCATAGTCTTATATAACATTGTTTTATCATTATCTTTAAACAGTATAGTTCAATTAATTTATTTTCATTTTTATGCTTTACAGTACGGAACTACTACGGAGATGCACAATAACTGCATAAGCTTTTGATGGTCGCTATACCAAACCGACAAATGACGAAATTTGTAGTTCCAAAAAAAAAGCAGATGTTGATTTTTATCTCAATATCTGCTTTTTAAATTTGTTGTCCTTTTTTTTTATCTGATCAGTATTTTCACACTGCTTTTCACATCGCCAGCCGAAGCCGCATTGCTTATAATAAATTCACCGGCCTCCACATCCCAGCTTTGCGTTTTATCGTTGTAGAATGCCAGGTCTTTTACATTTACAGCTATTTCCACTGTTTTGGTTTCTCCGGCTTTCAACTGTATTTTTTCGAAAGCTTTCAGTTCCTTTTGCGGGCGCAAAACCGATGCCCGTGGTTGCGAGCTGTAAATCTGAACAGCTTCAGCACCATCTACGCTTCCTGTGTTTTTAAGGGTAAATGTAAGTTTTATGACCTCCTCCTTAGTATACGATTTTTTATCAGCAGCAATTTTTCCATATTCATATTTACTGTACGACAAACCATGTCCGAAAGCAAAGAGTGGTTTAATTTTTTTAGTATCATGCCAGCGATAGCCTACCAGAATATCTTCCTTGTAATGCTGATTGATACTGTCGCCGGGATACGAGAGTGCACCAAAGGAATGTGCAGCATTGTCAGTGAGTTTCACCGGAAAGCTGAAAGGTAGTTTTCCCGAAGGATTCACCTTGCCACTGAGCACATTGGCTATGGCATTTCCGCTTTCTGATCCCAGATACCATGTTTGTACTATGGCAGGCAGCTCTTTTTCCCATGGCATGGCTACAGCATTGCCACTTACAAGTACAAGTACAAGGTTTTTATTTACTTTCAGAATTTCGCTGATAAGTTTTTCCTGATTAAATGGTAAGCCAAACTGCTGACGGTCGCCGCCTTCGCAGTCCTGATAATGGTTTTTGTTGAGTCCGCCCACAAAAAATACAATTTCAGCATTGCGGGCAACTTCTATTGCTTCGTCGAAAAGTTTTTGCTGATCTTCGGCCGGCTCCTCTACCCGTCCGTAAACCGATGGTCCCGACGAATAACCCATGGCATGCACAATACTCTCAGCGCCATAGGTTTTCTGTAAACCTTCGAGCGGCGACACCTGATATTTTACTTTCAGCTCCGACGAGCCACCACCTTCGGTGAGGTTTTTGGTTGCATTTTCGCCAATCACAGCTATGCGTTTGTATTTTCCGGGCTGCACAGGCAGCAAATTGTGGCGGTTTTTGAGCAGTACAATACCTTCTTCGGCTACGCGCAGGGCGGTGGCGCTGTGGTCGGCACAAACATATCGTCCGAAAGGCCGTTCGGCATTCATAGCTGTGCGGAAAATAAGTCGCAGGATGCGTCGTGCTTTTTCGTCGACTACCGATACGGGCAGTTCTCCTTTGCGCAATAATGCCAGAAACGGATCGGCCAGAAAATAATCATTATAGCCAAATTCGGCTTCGGAAGTAAGTCCGTTGGTGTAGCTGCCCATTTCAATGTCGAGGCCATTGAGCGCCGCCTGACGGGTGTCGTGTGCTCCGCCCCAGTCTGTTACCACTACGCCATCGAACTTCCAGTCCTGTTTCAGAATTTTGTTGAGCAAAAGGTCGTTGTGGCAGCAATGTTGTCCGCGAAACTGGTTGTAAGCGCCCATTACCGACCACACTTTTGCGTCTTCGACCGAGGCTTTGAAAGCCGGCAGGTAAATTTCATACAAAGCTCTATCGCTTACATTTACGTTGATATGTCCGCGCCATTCCTCCTGATTGTTGAGGGCAAAATGTTTCACGCACGCGGCCACACCGTTTTGCTGTACACCCTGAATATAGGGCACAGCCATGCGCGACGCCAGCAACGGATCTTCGCCCATATACTCAAAATTGCGTCCGTTGAGCGGAGTGCGGTAAATATTCACACCCGGACCGAGTAAAATATCCTTGCGACGATAGCGTGCCTCCTCGCCCACAGCCACACCGTAGTCGTGCGCCAGCGAAGGGTTGAAAGTAGCAGCCAGGCAGGTCAGAGCAGGAAATGCAGTGCTCGAATCGTTGGTCCAGCGGGCATGGCTCCAGCTGTTCCACTCTATTTCGGCACGAACGCCGTGAGGTCCGTCGCTCATCCATACCTCGGGAATGCCCAGGCGCGGAACGCCGTGCGACGAAAATTTCGACTGTGCGGTGCAGAGTTTCACTTTTTCTTCGAGCGTCATTCGCTGCAAAGCATCTTCCACCCTTTTCTCAATGGGCTGACTATTGTCCTGATAAACAGGTTTTGTGGCATTCAATGGCATTATTATCATTGCCAGTGTGAACATTGTTGTTGTAATTGTTTTCATTGATTATTTTAATTACTTACAGCTTTCAGTCCCACTATGGAACCAATAAGCGTAAAAAGAAAAAACATGCGCCAGAAAGTAACCGGTTCGCGAAACAGAAAAATGCCTGCCACTACAGTGCCTACCGCTCCTATGCCCGTCCAAACAGCATAAGCTGTGCCAATGGGCAGCGTTTGAGTGGCTTTTACAAGTAATATCATACTTATGAGCAACGCTACCACAAAGCCTGCGTACCACCAGTAAACGGCTGCGCCTGTGGCTTCTTTGGCTTTTCCCAGACAAAGTGCAAAGGCAGTTTCGAAAAGTCCTGCCACAACGAGAATAATCCAGTTCATTTGTTTTTTGTGTTTAATGATGTAGTTTTCCTGAATGTTATCCGTTTTTTGTTCCGGATAATTTACTCCTGATTTTTTATTTCAGTATTTTAATCAAAAATACATCATTTTCGCGCATTTCAAATGATCTGCTGAAACTTTGATTCTTCTTCAGACTGAAGCTCTCTTTAATTACGGGTTTGTCACTGCTTATTTCTTTCAGTTTCTCCACTTCCTGTTTGCTGAGCTGATTGGGTCGTCCCAGGTCGATATAAGCTGTATGTGCATCGTTGGCCCTATAGCCGGTTTTGTACACTTCAAGTTGATATTTCCCCTTTGAAAGTCCGTTTATGGTGATATTTACCGAACCTTTGGGTAATGCAGGTAAATCGCGCACATAATACTGCTGATTGTTGACTGAATCGTCGGGCAGCGTGTGTGAAAAATCCCAAAGAAGTAGTTGCAGGTTTCCATTTTCGTCGGCGCATGCCCATGAGGCAGCATCGTTGTTTTGCAGCTCGGTTTTGCCCAGTTGATGCATGTATTTATAAGCAAAATATGCAGGTTTGGCAATTCCCTGAATGTTCATCAATCCGAATCCTCCGTGAAAGGGTTCGAAACGTATGCCTGCTTCCTCAAAAATATCAGTAAAAACCCAGTACGACATGGATTGTGCTGCATTTCCGGTTTCCCTGATTTTTTGCAGAATATATGCAGCCTGATGGTACGAATCGTGTATAGGGTCGGCAGGAGTGTAGGACGAACTCCACTCTGTGTAATGCAGTTCGAGACCGGAAAAAGGTGATGCCTCTATTTGTTTTCGCGTATTCATCACATCGCAGCTCACAGCCATATCGTCTTTGTTAAGCACAGTCCAGATCGGAAGAGCACACGTCTGAACT
>OBMA010001123.1_pt1 | contig 16338 bp, 14 predicted proteins | sample 1539141 | NCBI WGS metagenome assembly OBMA01 (sample SAMEA3991484, study PRJEB22521) | metagenome | biome: anthropogenic terrestrial biome; feature: sewage plant; material: raw primary sludge | place: Sweden | collected 2012-09-26 | reverse complement strand
TATCGCATGATGGGGCATGATGTGAGCAACCTGCCTGATTACTTCGTATCGGCCTTGGAGATGAGTGCGAACGATCACATGCTGATGTGTACTGCGGTCGGTCCGTTTGTCGATACCGCGATTTCAAAAACCGTCAACGTGCCAGTGGACTATCCATTTGCCGAATTTGAAAACCTCTATATGGCGGCGTGGAAAGCGGGTTTAAAAGGCATCACCACCTATCGTCCGAACTCGGTATTGGGATCGGTACTCTCGGTCGAGCCGTCCAAAGAAACCCCACAAGATTTATCGGGCACATCTGAGAACGATACCGAACGACGCATCAGCCTGAAAAGCGCGCCCACGCCCGCATTGGCGAGTCTGCGCTACCCAAGCCGTCCGAAAATGAAAGGTGGCAATCCATCGTGGACATATATGGTCGAACACGCCCAAGACGATTTCGCGGTCTTCGTCGGTCACTTGCAAGATGAGGCCCATCCATTTGAATGCTGGGTCAATGGCAACCATCCGCGTGGATTGGGCGCAGTGGCAAAAACCCTATCGATGGACATGCGTTGCGAAGACACCGCATGGTTGGCGATGAAACTCGAATCTTTGGCAAAAACCTTGGGTGAGCAACACTACACCGTCGAATTGGACAACGAAACCGTCGCCACCGCCAGCAGTGCGGGCGCGATTTTGGCGAAAGTGTTGCGCCACCGCATTGGCGATATTCCAACCCCTGAAGTGCCAGAACCCACGCCTGTGTTGGACGCGATGTTTGCACGCAAAGAACCCAAATCGGGTCCCGATGGCACCATCAGTTGGTCGGTGGATGTCATCAATCCACAGACAGGCGATGACTTTGTATTGTTTATCAAAGAATTGGTGTTGCCCAACGGCGCACGTCGTCCCTACTCAATGTGGCTCGCAGGCACATATCCACGCGAGTTGGATGGTCTATGCAAAATGCTCTCGCACGACATGCGCGTGATTGACCCCGCTTGGATTGGCATGAAATTACGCAAATTGCTCAACTACGCTGAACCACAAGGCGACTTTTTTGCACGTCTGCCCAACAGTGAAAAATCACAAAGTTGGCCTTCAACGGTCGCGTACTTGGCACGTTTGGCAATCCACCGCTACGCCATGCTCGGCATCCTCACCGACGAAGGTTATCCGATTGAAAACATGGGTGTGATGATGCCTGAGCAAGGGGACTTGTTCATTGAAGAAACCCCTGCAAAAATCGCGCCGATTGCAGGCAAACTCTGTCCTGAGTGCGCCAGCCACACGGTGATTAAAAAAGATGGTTGTGAATTCTGCACCAACTGCGGTCATGTCGGCGCGTGTGGGTAAAACATATTGAGCCCAGATAAAAGACCATCAAATTCGATGGTCTTTTTTCACTTTATCTTGAAATAGCTATCAATGCCGCATCAAATGAGCTTCTTCACGAATGATGCACAGCATCTCTTCGTCTGCCATACGATAAGCATTTTTCACCATTTCCAATAATTGTCGCACCTCGTCACTGTCGGGCTCTGGAAATTCGGTTTGGTATTCACACAACAATACCAATCCCTGCTCAGCATGGTTTTGAATTTCATAACGCAGTCGCCCCTGCGGTGCGTGCTCATTCGCCACTGTGGTAAACTGTACGCTACGCGCATACACCAATTTAACCTCATCACAAATCTCGTGTTCACCAAAATATAAAACCCGCTCAAAAGTTTCATCATCGACTTGTGACACATGTGCACGCTCTAAGCCAACCGTAAAGCGCATCGGTTCCATGACGCGCAACAGTAAACCCGTCCACAACTGTTCAGCAGTCAAATGATTGACTTGCGGTGAATTGACGATGATGGGATAACTCAACTGCAGCATAGGGATGTCCTCTGACAAATGACGCGGGCTTTACAAAACTTTACACAACCCACACATTTACTAAATGGTGGGAGTCTATTATACCCTCACACACGCAACCACGAGCATGATGCCAACGTGTGATTGGAATTCATTATTTTTTAAGGAGTTGATATGAAACGTAGCATATTAATTGCATCACTCATCGCCGCGAGTGCGGTTTTAGTAGCCTGTGGCAGCATGGGCGATAAAAACAGTTTCCGTGGTGACAAGGGGCAACAGGGCAAGTTTAAAGCCGCCAGACAAGCCTCACTCGCAGCCTGCAAAGGCAAAGCCGAAGGAGACAAAGTGACGGTCAAAGGGATGAACGGTGAGAATGTCACCGCATTGTGTATGGAAATGCCTCAAGGTCGAAATAAAGATATGGCAGGCAAACTCCATGCGGTACCTGAGCAAATGATAGAGCGTTTCAAAGCCGCTAAAGCCGCATGTACAGGGAAGTCCGAAGGCGACAGCGTACAATTAACAGGCAAAGGCACGGACTCAATCGCAGCCACCTGTGTCAAACGCGACAATGAATTGGTCGCACGCCCCAATCGCATGAATAATCAATCGATGCATCGCATGATGCGCCCAACCAAAGACGCAGTGCAAAAGTAAACCCTCTTTATTCTCTCAAAAAAACCCCGAACGTTCATGGTTCGGGGTTTTTGTTTGTCATCAATCTTCTCAGATTATTTATTCAGGGGGCGGTGAGTAGCGATAGCCCATGCCATATACCGATTGCACCACGTCCACATCGGGCAACACCAGCGCGATTTTTTTACGTAGGTTTTTAATATGACTGTCCACAGCACGATCAAACACGTCTAAATTATCGTGATATGCCTGCGCAATCAGTTGGTCGCGCGAGAACACGCGCTCTGGCTGTGCCAACAGGGTATTGAACAGGCGCAACTCAGTCGGGGTTAAATCCAATTTTTGCTCGCCATAACGAATCACTTGCGCCGCCGCATCAAATACAAATGCAGATTGGCTGGTAGGTCCACCCACTCGCCGACGCAACAGTGCTTTCACACGCGCCACCATTTCTTTGGGGCTAAAGGGTTTGCACAGATAATCATCCGCACCATTTTCAAAACCAATCAGTCGATCCATTTCCTCGACTTTAGCGGTAATCATCATAATCGGCACATCCGAAAACTCACGAATTTCTTGACACAACGCCACGCCGTCCCGACCTTTTTTATCAGGAATCATGATGTCCAACAGCACCAAATCGGGTTTTTGAATTTTAACCGCCTCAATCACCGCGTCGCCTTTGTCATGCCAATGCACCAAGTAACCTGCGTTTTGTAAATATGCCTGCTGCACCTGCGCAATCATGGCTTCGTCTTCTACCAATAAAATTTGGCTTTTGCGTTCAAACGTTTCCATCTGTTGCTCCTTTTTTAGCGTTGGTTAAATCTCACCATTCATCGTTATTTATGATGTGAGTACTGTTGCTTTTTTTGACTTTTTGGCTGGTTTTTCATGCACTGAGTCCAACTGCAATGGTAACTCAATGTTCACCTGCAAACCACCCAAATCCGAATGTGCCACCGTGATATTGCCTTGATGGGCAGCGATGATTCCTTGGCTAATTGCCAAACCCAAACCAGAACCGCCCGAGGCTCGATTGCGCGAGCCATCCACTCGATAAAACCGCTCAAACAAATGTGGCAATGACGTGGCAGGCACACTTGGAGCACTGTCTTTGACACAAATTACAATGCCTGCTGCCCCTTTCGTCACGCTCACCACCACCCGTCCAGGGGCATCGGTATAACGCAAAGAGTTGACCAAAATATTGCGCATGACCTGTTGCAAGCGTTGTTCATCACCCTGAATCACCACTGGCTGTGCCATCGGTAAAAAACTTAGGTTTAAATTCGCCTGTTCGAAGGCAGGCTTGTGGCTGTCAACCACGCCAGTCAGCCATTGATTGACCTCAATCGACTCAAGATGTAAATCCCACTGCCCAGAAGTTGCACGCGCCATGAGTTGCAAATCGTTCACCAGTACCGTTAAATCTTCAATGCATTTGATGCTGCGCTGCCATTCTTCATCCGTGTTCGGCACAATACCATCGCGCATCGCTTCAGTGCGCATTCTCAGCACTGTCAAAGGCGTCCTTAATTCATGCGAAGTGTCTGCCACCCACTGACGACGCGCCGACTCCTGAGCCTCTAACTGCGCAGTCATGCGGTTAAAATGCGTGGCAATGTCGCCAATCTCATTGCCTTGTTCTGCATTTAAGCGTGTACTGAGCTGTCCTGCAGCGACCGCGCGAAATCCTGTTTGTAAATCGGCAATCGGTCGTCGAAAGTGCATGGACAAGCTCCACGCAATAAGGGCTGATAATGCCGCCGCAATTGCCAACATCAGTAGCGAGACTTTAAGCTGCTCATCCATAAATGTGCGGGCTAAGTTATCATAGGTTGCCCCATCGCGACTGACCAACCAATACGCAATGATTTGTCTTTGCTGATTGCGTATGGGCTCAAACCGCGCATTTTGCGCATCGACTGTTTCGCCCGCCAAAAACATTCCGCGCGCATCCAACAATGCCACACCCCGCGCATAAATTGGGATGGGATTCGCAGATTTTTCCACATTCACCGCTCGATTTTGCAACATAATGCTGACCGATGAGGCAATCGCTTTATCCTCACGCGCAACCACTTCTGGATTACGATTCTGAAGGGGTACATCCGATCCACGTGCAGCGAATTGTTCACGACGCACCGCCTCAATCGAGGTGAGCAAGTCCGCCCATGCACCTGACTTACGCAGCACATTCAAACCACCGTCTTGGTTGTACATGTGCACCAAAACCGACTCCACCTTGCCCAAACGTTTGAGCTTGGCGTTGGTGACATACTCGTCAAAGCCTTCGCGCACTTCATGGTGCATCACGCCCGCAGTGAGCAACACCAAGATTACCCCGATGGAGAAAAATGCCAAAAAGAATTTTTTCTGTAAAGAAAAACGCATGGAATCTCAACGCTATAAGCCAATATTTAATGGGTCATTGTAAGCCGAAAAATAGCACAAAGCGTGTAGGCATGCGACAAACGCTCACAAATCAAACCTTGCCATTGGCGAGGTTTGATTTGCTTGATTCATGTTTGTTTAGATGAGTTAGACCAATACACGCTCAATACCGCCGTTGTTGGCAGTGCGGACATAATCTGCCATCCAATTTTCGCCCAAAAGATGTTTGGCCATTTCAACCACGATGTAGTCAGGCTCGGCCTCGATGTCGTTGCGATAGCGGTGCAAACCTTGCAAACACGCGGGACATGAAGTCAACACCTTGACTTCACCTGTGAAGCCATCGGCACGAATCGCATCTGCGCCTGCGCGCATTTCTTGTTCTTTGCGAAAACGCACTTGCGTGGCAATATCAGGACGACTGATGGCAAAAGTCCCCGATTCACCACAACATCTGTCATTTAGTGGCACATCCACTGCCATCAATTCACTCACCACTTTGAGTGGGTTGTGGGTTTTCATCGGGCTGTGGCAAGGGTCATGATACATATAGCGCACACCTTGCGCACCATCCAATTGAATGCCTTTTTCCAACAAATACTCATGAATGTCGAGTAGGCGCGCATTCGGAAATATTTGCTCAAATTGATATTTCTGCAACTGATCCATACACGTCCCACAGGATACAATCACCGTGCTGATGTCAAGGTAGTTCAAAGTGTTTGCCATCCGATGAAACAATATTCGGTTATCCGTGGTGATTTGATCGGCTTTGTCATTGTTACCCGTGGCTGCCTGTGGATAACCACAGCACAGATAACCAGGTGGCAAAATCGTTTGTACGCCCGCATGATAGAGCATGGCTTGGGTCGCTAAACCGACTTGCGAGAACAACCGCTCCGAGCCACACCCAGGGAAGTAAAACACCGCTTCGGTATCAGACGTGGTGGTCGTTGGATTGCGGATAATCGGCACATATTTTGAGTCCTCGACATCCAACAATGCGCGCGCAGTCTTTTTCGGTAAATTCCCAGGCATGGGTTTATTGATGAAATGAATCACTTGCTCACGAATCGGCGCACGTCCAATTGATGAGGCAGGCGCGCTAGTTTGCGCGCGGGTGATGTGCATGGTTTTTGCAATATTGTGCGCCCAGTTTTGTACCTTACCACCCCACTCAAGTACGACTTTTTTATACATCCGAATGCTCGATGGGTCGCGCATATTCAGATAGGTCATCGCCAGTTTTGTGCCCACGTTCGGGGTTTTTTTATCCATTTTGCGCAATAAATTGCGCATGGCAATGGTCACATCACCAAAGTCAATATTCACAGGACAAGGGTTTTCACAGCGATGGCACACCGTGCAGTGGTCAGCGACATCCTCAAACTCGCCCCAATGGGCAATTGAGATGCCGCGACGGGTTTGTTCCTCATACAAAAAAGCTTCAATTAGTAAAGAGGTTGCCAAAATTTTATTGCGTGGCGAGTAGAGTAAATTCGCCACAGGCACATGGGTGCTACACACAGGTTTACACTTGCCACAGCGCAAACAATCTTTGACACTATCGGCAATCGCGCCAATATCAGACTGCTGCATAATCAAAGATTCCACACCCATCAAACCAAATGATGGCGTATAAGCGTTGCGTAAATCCGCCCCCACCATGAGTTTGCCACGGTTGAAGTTGCCGTTCGGGTCAATTTTATTTTTGTACGCGCGAAATGGCGCGAGCTCATCTTCAGTCAAAAACTCCAGTTTGGTAATCCCAATGCCATGCTCACCCGAAATCACGCCATCCAAATCGCGAGCAATCTGCATGATGCGCGCGACCGCTTCATTTGCTTCGTGCAGCATCTCGTAATCATCTGAATTCACGGGAATATTGGTGTGCACATTGCCGTCACCCGCGTGCATGTGCAGAGCGACGAACACCCGTGAACGCAAGGCTTTTTTATGGACCTCGCTGAGTTCATCTAAAATTTTGGTGAATGAAAGCCCCGTGAAAATTCGCCGTAACTCTGGACGAACTTCGCGTTTGTATGAAAATCGTATCGTGCGGTCTTGAATCACATCAAACAATCTCACATCGGGATGTGTCTTCAAACGGGTTTGCAACAACTCACGCGTATTGGCATCAACCATCGTTGCCACGGTGTCAAAAATCTCTGTCAAGGGCGCGTCCAAATACGCCATCCAATACTGCCAACGCGACTTCACACGGGCAAGCATGATTCGCGCATCGTCCACGCGGTTGCCAAGAATCTGAAGTTTGGACAAATCACCATTGCCAATCTCTTCATTTTTGACAATCGGCAAATCACCCGCGAGATAGGCATCCAAACTCGCCAAAATTTTAAACTTATTTTTGGTGGATAGTTCAATATTGATGCGTTCAATCGCATCGGTGTACTCGCCCATGCGCGGCAATGGAATGACCACGTCTTCATTGACTTTGAACGCATTGGTGTGGCGCGAAATCGCTGCCGTGCGTGCGCGATCAAGCCAGAATTTTTTGCGCGCTTCCGCGCTCACCGCGACAAAACCCTCGCCCGTGCGCGTGTTCGCCATGCGCACGACCTCAGAAGCCGCTTGCGCCACCGCGTGTTCATCGTCGCCAACGATGTCACCAAACAACGCCATTTTTGGCAATTCGCCACGGCGGCTTTTGGTTTCATAACCGACCGCACGCAAATACCGCTCGTCCAAATGCTCCAAACCTGCCAAGCGCGTGCCGTTGGTTTTCTCAGTTTGTTTGAGATAATCGGTGATTTCGACAATGCTCGGAATCGACTCGCGTGCCTGTCCAAAAAATTCCAAACACACGGTGCGGGTGAATTTGGGCATACGATGAAGCACCCAACGCGCACTGGTAATCAGACCATCCGTACCTTCTTTTTGCACCCCTGGCAAACCTGATAAGAATTTATCGGTGACATCTTTACCCAGACCCACCTTGCGGAATGTTTGCCCTGCTATGGTTAAAATTTCACGACCAATTTCTTTTTGACGGTCGGGAGAAAAACGCACCAATTCAAAAGTCGCCACGTCGGCATCGTGAATTTTGCTCATATTGTGATCAAGACGCGTGACTTCTAACCAATTACCATCAACGTCCACCATCGTCCAACTGGCTAGATTGTCCAAAGCCGTGCCCCACAAAACCGCTTTTTTCCCACCCGCATTCATTGCCACATTGCCACCGATGCAGGACGCATCGGCACTGGTTGGATCCACAGCAAACACCAAACCCGCGCGCTCAGCCGCCTCAGCGACACGACGCGTGACTGCGCCCGCACCTGTGACGATGGTATCAACCTCGTGGCCCATCAATTGACCGCGCCATTTTTCAACTTCACCAATATGGACTAATTTCTCAGTATTCATCACCACCGAGCGCGCATCCAAAGGCACCGCGCCACCCGTGTAACCCGTACCGCCCCCACGAGGAATAATCGTCAAGCCCAATTCAATTGAGGCTTTGACCAAGCCCGCCATCTCGGCTTCGGTATCGGGCGTGAGCACCACAAACGGATATTCCACACGCCAATCGGTTGCATCGGTGACGTGCGATACGCGTGACAAGCCGTCAAATTTGATATTGCCTTTAGCGGTGTGTTTGCCAAATTTCGTGCGTACTGCGGTGCGCAATCGCGCCATTTCATCGAATTGCTGAGCAAAATACACCACGGCATCCTGCGCTTTGCGCATCAAGGCTTGAACTTTCTCGGCACGCTGATTGCTCTCTTCATCCGTATTGACCGACAAATCTGCGACGCGGCGTTTCTCAATTTCATGCAAGCGATGTTTCAAAGCTTCGACCAAAGCCGCGCGACGCTTGGGATTATTGAGTAAATCATCCTGCAAATACGGGTTGCGGTTGACCACCCAAATATCACCCAAAATCTCGTACAACATTCGTGCAGAACGCCCTGTCCTTCGCTCTACACGAAGTTCGGACAACAACGCCCAAGCCTCATCGCCAAGCAAGCGAATAATAATTTCGCGATCAGAAAATGAGGTATAGTTGTAAGGGATTTCACGCAGACGTGACGGAACTGAAGCCACCGTGTTGGGTACAGCATTCAAAAAATTAGTTTCAATGGGTGCGTTCATAAGTATTTTTCCTGCGACACAAGACGTGGGCTTGCATCAATATCAACACGTCATTTTACCCGATTTCATCACTCTTGCCCGTGCTGAATGATTTATGCTCGGATGCGTTGTTTTTAATACGGTCATTGATGCGCGTTTACATCACTCCTACATATTTAATACACGACATTTCAGTAAATAGTGATAGAATTGAAATATCCGACCAATACGCTTAGGTATCAGACGCGTGGCGGAGTTTTCATCCGAACAAATTTATTTTTTTGCTGTTAAACAAGGAGATTTTATGCGTACCTCTGCTTCTTTACGTTTGCTCGCTATGGGTTTGACCGTTGCGGGCGTTTCATTATTAACCGCATGTGGCGGTGATGCACCTGCGCCAACCGCAACTGCGCCCACAACCCCCGCCGCCGCACCTGCACCTGCTGCTCCAGAACCAGCTGCTCCTGCAGCCACTACTGCTGCGGCCGATCCCCACAAAATCATGACCGAATTGGGGTGTGCGGCCTGTCACAAAACCGATGCCAAATTGGTGGGCCCTTCCTACCAAGATGTGGCTAAAAAATATGCAACACAAAAAGATGCCAAGGCCTACTTGGCTAATAAAATCATGGAAGGTGGCTCTGGTGTTTGGGGTCCTGTCGCCATGACACCCAACAAAAACAACCCAGCCGTGACTCCAGAAAAAGTGGATATCATGGTCGATTGGATTTTGGCTGGCGCGAAATAATCGTTGGGCTTGTTCCAAAAAAATGCGACACACCCGTGTCGCATTTTTTATGCGCAGGTTTGTTGTGTCAATTGAGCGCGCATTTGTTTGCGTATCATTCCTTCGCGTTGGCGTTTGGCTTGTTCCTCGTTTTCGATAATCAACTCTGGAACGACTTGCGGCACGCCATCCGCCATAGCCACCATGGTGAAGTAACAACTGTTGGTATGGCGCACACAGCGATTTTGAATGTCTTCTGCCACGACCTTGATGCCTACTTCCATTGAGGTGCGCCCAACGTAATTGACCGATGCCAAAAATGTGACCATCTCGCCCACTTTGATGGGTTCTTTAAACAGCACCTGATCCACAGAGAGGGTCACCACATAGCAGCCCGCGTAACGACTGGCACACGCATAAGCCACTTGATCCAATAATTTAAGCAATTCACCGCCATGCACATTGCCCGAAAAGTTGGCTCTATCGGGTGTCATTAACACCGACATGATGAGTTCACGCGAGTTAAACGTACTGGGTGAAGGTTGAACGTGCTCCATAATGATTTTAACTTTGCCTTATTTTTGTTCAGGATACTGACTGACTATGCCGTCAAGCATGTCTAACAATACCTGTTTGATTTGCGCTTGCGTACCGCCCATCAACACAGCATCATCCACCGCGTCTTGCGTCAATGCGCGCAACTCTTCAATATTTTCGTTGAGCACCTTGATTTTCTCGACACAAGCAAGCACCGAGCCATCGGGTTTGAGCCATGTGGGCGGAAGGAGTTTTTGAGACATATCAATAGTTATTTGGGTTATTGCGCGAACGTTTAATGTGCTGTATTTCTTCCAAACGCTTGGGTGGATAGGTCTCCCAGCGTGTACACGCGGGGCATTGCCAATAATAATGCGCCGCCTCAAACCCACAATGTGTACAGCGATAGCGTGAGAGTTGTTTGACTTGATTTTGTATCAAACCGCGTATCAATGCGGCTTTGGCTCGCTCGTCCTCAGTGCCCACTTCCTCTTCTTTGATGCGTGCGTTGAGCAACTGATTCAAAGCATTGAGCGACGGGTGTCGTGTGAACAATTGATCCAATCGAGACAATGACTGTGTGCCATCACCGTATTGATTTTGCGCTATCAACCATGCATCCAAGACATCAATCGAACCTGTATCCAAAGCCTGTTGGTATAGATATTCAACACCCTCAGCACTGCGATTGAGCCCGACATAGGATTTCATCATGTCGTTGACCAGTAAAGGAATCGCCTCTGATTGCGCCTGCGCCAAACCTTGCCACACACCCAACGCTTCAGCATGACGCTGCTGTTGGGCGTACCATTGTCCTCTCAATGATTGAGCACGAATGGAGTTGGGACGCTCACTCAATGCCGCCTGAATTTCAGTTTCGGCCACCGCCCAGTCTTGGCGGCGCATGGCCTCAAGTGCCAATTCACAGTGAAAATGCACCAGCGACAGACTGAGCATCAATGCTTGCGAATTGTGTTTATCTACAATAGGGACGTTGCTCACTTGCACCAACTCTGGTTGCATGCCATCTTTCAACGCTTGCACCATGGATATGGCTTGTTGCCATTCTTGTTGTGATTGATAAATGTGTATCAACTGCTGGCGCGCCTCAACTTCGTGTGGCGTACCAATCAATTGAATGAAACATTGCTCAGCGCGATCAAACAAACCACCACTCAAGAATGCATTGCCCAATTTAAATGTCGCACTCAAACGAGGTGCTTCCGACAAGTCAGGGCGGTCAATCAAACTTTGATACACACGGATACCGCGCTCAACTTCACCACGCTGCGTAAACAGATGTCCGAGCGCGAAATACAAATCAACCGTACCCGTGTCCACACGCGTCACGTCAATCAGTGCTTCAATCGCCTTGTCGGGCTCTTGATCCAATAAATGATTGAGTCCTTGAAAATAGGATTTTGGCAGTTTTTTAGACTCTTGCGCACGCTTGCGACTGTCCCACTGCGCCGCTAACCAACCCAACGCGAAAAACAAAGGTAAAACCAATAACCACTCTATTTCAAATTCCATATCAACAACTCTTTACATAGTGAATGGAGGCAAATCGGTCATGGACTCAACTGTTTGAGTTTGCTGTTTGGTGGTATTTCCCAACAGCTTTTCTTGTCGCGCCAAAACCAATTTGTTTTGTTCGTTTTCTTTGCGCAATTTACGCGCATCCCACTTTAGCCCCCAGTATTTAGGTAGTAAAATCAAAAGCCCCAAAATCACACCGAACGCAAAAAACACCAGCAACAACACAATCAACGGTATAGAAAGTTGCAAGCCGTCCATAAGGCTAAACACCACGGTCTGGTTGTTTTGCAATGCCAACCACACCAAAATTAAAAGCACGATGATGCGCACCATCCAAGTAATGATTTTCATAGTAACCTCTGTTGTATTTTAATTTGGCTATTGTAGCCATTTATGCGCGGGGTTGCCTGTGTTTTCACCCATCTTGCGCACATTAAAAAAACCAGCGTCGCGCTGGTTTTTTTAATGTCTACTGCCTACATCTTACAATCGCGCAAAATTACTTTTGCTGATCCACGCGTTCACGCATGTCTTTACCTGCTTTAAAGTGCGGTACTTTTTTAGAAGGTACTGTCACTTGATCGCCTGTTTTGGGATTGCGTCCAATGCGCTCTGGTCGCTGGTTTACCGTGAAACTACCAAAGCCACGAATCTCCACACGTTGCCCCACCGTTAAGGTGTGGGAAATCGCAGTCAGTATCGCGCTGGCGGCCATTTCAGCATCGCGCGCAACCAATTGCGGAAAACGCGCTGCGAGATTATTAATCAATTCAGATTTGGTCATGGGGTATTTTCAAGTAAACATTCAAACACGAAACACATTCAATCAAAAGGGATTACCCGCAGATGCGAGTAATCCCATTGTTTGATTATTGTTGTTCCAATTTGGCTTTCAACAAAGCACCCAAATTGGTTGTGCCCGATGCCGCCGCACCTGAATCTTCAGCAATGTTTTTCAACGCTGCTTGAGTCTCGGCTTGGTCTTTAGACTTGATTGACAACTGGATAGAACGATTTTTACGATCGACCGATACAATCACGGCTTCCACTGCATCGCCTTCTTTGAAGTGTGTACCTGCATCTTCAACGCGGTCATTAGAGATTTCTGATGCGCGCAAATAGCCCTCAACATCATCGCCCAAAGTCACCACCACGCCTTTTGGTTCAACTGACTTGACCACGCCTTTAACCAATGAGCCTTTGTCATTGATGGTGGTGAAGTTCATGAATGGATCGCCTTCGAGTTGTTTGATACCCAAAGAAATGCGCTCTTTGTCCACGTCAATCGACAAAATAACCGCTTCGACTTCTTGACCTTTTTTGTAGTTGCGCAAAGCCGCTTCTGGGGCTTCGTGCCAAGACAAATCAGACATGTGTACCAAACCATCGATGCCGCCATCCATACCAACGAATACACCGAAATCAGTAATCGAACGAATCGCGCCCGTTACTTTGTCGCCTTTTTTGAAGTTCGCTTCAAAGTCATCCCAAGGATTGGCTTTACATTGTTTCATGCCCAATGAAATGCGGCGTTTTGATTCGTCGATTTCGAGAATCATCACTTCCACTTCATCACCCAAAGTCACGAGTTTCTTCGGATCAACGTTTTTGTTCGTCCAGTCCATTTCAGAGACGTGAACCAAACCTTCGATGCCTTGCTCGATTTCTACGAATGAACCGTAATCGGTGATGTTGGTCACTTTACCGAACAAACGGGTGTTTTGTGGATAGCGATTGGCCAGGCCAGACCAAGGATCATCGCCCAATTGTTTGATGCCCAAAGACACGCGGTGTTTGTCTTGATCAAATTTCAAAATTTTCGCTTCAACTTCTTGACCCACCGTCAACACTTCTGATGGGTGACGTACGCGACGCCATGCCAAATCGGTGATGTGCAACAAGCCATCGATACCACCCAAATCAACGAACGCGCCGTAGTCAGTGATATTTTTAACGATACCCTTAACGATTTCGCCTTCTTTCAAGGTTTCTGCCAATTTCGCACGTTCTTCGCCCATGGTCACTTCGAGGACTGCGCGGCGGCTCAATACGACGTTGTTGCGTTTGCGGTCCAATTTAATGACCTTGAATTCCATGGTTTTGCCTTCATAAGGCGACATGTCTTTGATTGGACGCAAATCCAACAAAGAACCTGGCAAGAACGCACGAATGCTGTTCGCCATCACGGTCAAACCACCTTTGACTTTACCCGTTACAGTACCGATAACCAACTCGCCTGATTCGAGGGCTTTTTCCAAATCCAACCAAGCAGACAAACGTTTCGCACGGTCGCGTGACAACACTGTGTCGCCAAAACCGTTTTCGAGTGAATCAATCGCAACGGATACGAATGCACCCACTTCGGCTTCGAGCACGCCTTGATCGTTCAAAAATTCTTCTACTGGGATAAATGCTTCTGATTTCAAACCTGCGTTGACCACCACAAAATTGTGGTCGATGCGCATGATTTCTGCGGTGATGACTTCACCTGAGCGCATTTCTTGACGCGCTAATGATTCTTCGAATAAAGCTGCAAAGCTTTCGTTGTTGGCAACAGATGTCATTGATAATTTCACTTAAAGTTACACAGAGAACTTGAGCGTTGCGCGACATGCCCAACTTTTGACCCAAGACGCTGGAGTTGATAAAACGGATTGTGCGACGCACCATCCGACCCTACAAAAAACCAAAGTACTTTCAAATCGCTTGATGAAATCGTTCGATGACGGTTTGAATCGCCTGCTCCAAACCCATCTGCGAGGTATCCAAAACAAACGCATCGGCAACGGGTTTGAGCGGTGCGAATGCACGGTTTCTATCTCGTTCATCACGCGCATTCAAATCCACCACGATTTTCTCAAGGTCTGTTATGTTAGCAGAAAAACCCTTGTCAATCAATTGTTTATAGCGTCTTTCCGCACGAATTTGGGCATCCGCCGTTAAAAATATTTTCACTGTGGCATTTGGAAAAACCACACTCGCCATATCGCGTCCATCCGCCACCAAGCCCATAGGCTGGGCAAAGTCGCGCTGGCGTTGTAATAACGCTTCGCGCAACACGCCTACTGTCGCGATTTTGGAGGCCATATTGCCCACATCTTCAGCGCGTATCGTATTGCCAACATCCTCGCCCGCCAAAGCGATAACGTCACCTTCAAAACACACATCCAAGGTGCTCGCCCACTGCGCCAACTGTTGCTCATGCACCACATCGAGTGTCGTATCGCTCGTCCAACCTGCGCGAATCGCTTGCAAAGCCACCAAGCGATACAATGCACCGCTGTCCAAATAATGAAAGCCCAAGCGTTGCGCGACTGCCTGCGCCACCGCGCCTTTGCCCGAAGCGGTCGGTCCATCAATCGCAATCACGGGGACGGTGCTGGTCAGATTTTGACTCATAACAATTCCAATACCATTAAAAAGCGTTCATCGCCGTCCAAGTCGCTTCCAAATGCTCGGTGGGCGCGACTTTAAAACCGCTGCGCACATACGCATGCCAACGTCCGACCACCCAACTCATCCAAAACTCGCTGTACACACCGACTTCCACCGCAGGTTGCCAACCCGTTTCCAACGCCACATCACGAAAACTCTGCTTGAGTGAGGCTTGCACACGGTCAATCAGTTGGGTCACACGGATTTGCAAACGCTCGTTTTCGTGCAACAACACATCGCCAATCAACACCCGCGCCATACCTGGATTTTTTTGCGCGAACGCGAGCAGTACGTGCAAAGACTTTTGGATTTTTTGCACCGCGCCCGCATCGGACTGATTGATTTGCGTCAGTAAGCCCAACACGCTGGTTTCAATAAACTCAATCAAACCCTCAAACATCTGCGCCTTGCTGGCAAAATGCCGATACAGCGCGGCTTCCGAGACCCCCAAACGTTTCGCCAAACCCGCCGTGGTGATTTTCTCACCCTCAGGGTTTTCCAACATCTGCGCCAAAACCTGCAAAATTTGCACCCGCCGTTCCCCTTTTACGGGCGATGGCGTGCTGGTAGTTGGTTTTACTGTTGACGCGCTACGCTGATCGGTAGATTGTGCTGGGTTGTGTGCTGTGTTTGTCATTTGAATCATTCTAAGCAAATAGTGAAATTATAGTGATGTTGCATCGTTATCACCAAGTATTTCACCCATTTTTATGTGCTTGTTTGGTTTTGTATGGTTTTATTTATAAAAAAGGCAAACCTTGCGATTTGCCTTTTTCGTTACGACACCCAATCGGATTATTCTTGCTCAGGTGTTGCGTTTTGTACCACTTCTGTTGCGGTATCGTCCAGCGTAAAGTCCATCACTTCAACTTCGGGGGCAGAAAAAATTTCTGCTTCCGCGCGTTGTTGTTCGTGCACTTTTTTGTTGGCACGGGCGCGGTGGAATGCCAAACCTGTACCTGCTGGAATCAAGCGACCAACGATGACGTTTTCTTTCAAGCCACGCAGTTCATCACGTTTGCCCATAATCGCAGCTTCAGTCAAAACCCGTGTGGTCTCTTGGAATGATGCCGCTGAGATGAACGAGTCGGTTGACAACGAGGCTTTGGTGATACCGAGCA
>OBMA010001120.1_pt1 | contig 16353 bp, 9 predicted proteins | sample 1539141 | NCBI WGS metagenome assembly OBMA01 (sample SAMEA3991484, study PRJEB22521) | metagenome | biome: anthropogenic terrestrial biome; feature: sewage plant; material: raw primary sludge | place: Sweden | collected 2012-09-26 | reverse complement strand
ATAATGATAGTTGACTATCAGTAAATTAGCTTAATTATAGCTGCAATGTGGGTTAATTCATTTTAGGGCGTAAAGGTATATGTTTTTTCCCATATAAGCAAAACTTATACCATATTTTTCCCCATACAAGCAAAACTTTTGCATTGAAAAAGCAGTCCAGCTTTGGGTATTTTTACGCTATATATCCACCATTTTGCTTGATATATCCGATAAACTGGTCGAAAAGCGAATTATTCCGAAGCGTCGGCTCATGACCCAGAACGATCATCTGTTTACGGGCCCGGGTGATGGCGACATTCAGTTTGCGGTCGATAAGGTGACCATTCTCTTCAAAACAGTTGGCCGACAGAAAGTTCAGTTGATAGCAATGGCAGATGGTAAACGAGTAGATGATGACATCGCGCTGGGAACCCTGGTAGCGCTCCACCGTGTCAATGCTCACCTTTTCAAGTTCGGGAATATGGAGTTTCTCTATCTCCCGCCTGATCATCGCTATCTGATTGCGATAGGGAACGATGACGCCTACCGACTTCCGGCTGTCGAAGCACGGGCCCATGAAGCGAAAAATCCGATGCAGCAGGTCGGCTACCATACGGGCTTCGGCCATGTTCACCTTATCGGAAAGGGAGTCTCGGCTCTCTGGGGTTCTCCTTTCCTCTGTACACGGCTGAGTTTCGGCGTTCGGCGAAGGCGCTGACGGCGAGGCCATGAAGATCATGCGGTGCTGTTTCAGCAGTTCGTCGAGGGCATCCTCTGATGGCTCGCGGTAGTCCAGTTGTGTTTCCAGCTGATGCTTGAGCGGTACGCATTCCAGATGTTCATGGGCATAGAACATACGATTGGGGAACTCGGCAATGTCGGGGTGCATGCGCCCCTGCAGGTGAAGAATGCCCATGAAGTCAATCCGACCCTGGGCTTGCTCCCAACGGATGAGCCGTTCGAAGAGTGAATTACGACAGTCTGTAAGGCCGATGGCACGCAACAACGGGTCGTCGACTCGCGAGTCGGCCTGCGTCTGCTGTACCACAGCGGGCAGCTGCTTATAGTCGCCGATGAGCACAAAACGACTCTGAGGCGAGCAAGTAGAAGTATCCTTACGGAGAAGGGAAAGCAATCCAACGAGCTGAGGCTCGAGTATCTGACTGGCCTCATCGACAACGGCCAGCGTGAAATGCTTCAGCGTAAAGAGGAACGGACGCGCCATGAGCGACGAGGTGGTGCTCACGATGACGCGGGTGCCGGCAATACGCTGCCGGATGGCTTCCAAGCGGGGATTCTCCTCCACGGCATTGGCCATCAGATAACGCTTAAAACGCGGGTCGCAACTGTACTCGTTGCCCATTCGCAGGAAGTCGATGCCGGCATGGCAGAGCATCTCACAGATTTCGTCGACAGCCCGATTGGTATAAGCCAGCAGCAACACCTCGCCCCCATGTACTCTCTCTGAGGCGTCCTTATTGAAAACAGGAGATGAGGCAAGTTCCTCCTCCACCAGATAGCGAAGTGCCATGCTGGTCTTACCCGTTCCGGGAGGGCCTACGAGCAGAAAGTAATCGCACGACTGCTTGGCCTTCAGCAACACCTCGTCGTAAGCCGGATGATAACTGCGTGACAGCCGGATATCCGGATTCCGGCGCGGCGCACGCTGGGCAAGGAGCAGAGCCCGACAATCGGCCGGCGAAGTCATCAGTTCGTACAGACTGTTGATGGCGGAGCTTCCTCCCATGTCGCTACTGCCATGCTCTACGCACCACAGGTCATCGGCACTTCCGAAGAGCGCCTCGTTCTGTTGACCATCGTTCAGGTGAACAACCAGTTGATCAGTACGGATGAGCGCCATGCTCCCTTTATATAATATATGTGCGCGCGCATCGGGTTCTTCGCTGCGGCCGTAGGTGTAGAGGTATACCATGTCGCCACGCCGGAAGTTGGGCAGGAAGTTCTCGCCCTGGTCGGGCACGGACAGCGTGATGGTGTCTAAACCGTTATACGACACGCTCTTCTCCTTTTTTACGATATGCAGACCGGTATAGATGTTACCCGTCTCGCGTTTCTCACTGAGCGGCATGTTCCATAAGTCGGCACTGCTGTTGCCCACTCCCTCCTGAGCGCCGACCTTCGAGACCACCTGCTCCTTCAGAACGAACGTCATCATCCGGGTGAAATAAGCGCGTTCGAGCGGGGTGAGCGCGTGCAGAGGTGCGCACAGATGGTCGAGTTCCGGCTGCAGGTAGTGCTCGTAGAAGAAGCCCTGCAGATGCTCGGTGTTCAGCGTGGAAGGCATGAGGCGGTCCAGTTGGGCGTCGAAGCCCTCCTGTGCCATGCGGAACTCCAGCGCCACGACCTCGTTGCGGAATCGAATGGCCTCGCGGAAGAGTTTCTGCAGAGGCTCCACTTCCAGGAGTCCGTCGGGCAGCGGATATTTGGAATAGAGCAGGCGGATGTTCGCCTTGCGGGCACTAAGCTGGAAATTATAGGCCAGCACACCGAAGTAGAGCAGCACCTGCACGTAATGTTTCTCCACGTGCAGACTGCCATGGCGGTTGCGGCAGTGACGCTCGATATTATAGTTCTTGCCCGACTTCTGCTCCACGAGCAACTGCAGGTCGGTTGTCATGAGGTCCACACGGCCCTGTATGCCCAGACGTTCGCAGACGAACGACGGTTCGAGCACGGCCTTGCTACGGTCGTAACTGCTGAATATCTCGCCGACAATCTGCTGTAGGTTGCGCACCTGAAGCAGCGCGTCACGCTTCAGCTCCTCGGTGTTAAGGTCGGTGCAGGTAGCATATTCCAGGGCTTTCTCCCTGAAGTTGGCTCGCAGAGTATCCGCTATCTGGTAGGGCACATTGTTGATAATATCGTCGAGGGCACTGCCGGCGAAGTTACCCAGAATAGTATATTTGTTGTTGGGCCGAGCAGACATCCGCTTGAGCGTGTAGAGCAGCGGGTGATGACCGTAGTCCTCGAAGCAGGCGGCCAGCGCACTGATGTCCAGCAGATAGTCAGGCTCCACGACGACAAGCCTCGGGACGACCACGCCACCGTTCCTCGTCTCGCAGTCGAGCAGGTTGAGTTGCATGCCCTCATAGAGCAGGTCGCCCAGGTAGTTGAGGTCGATATAGTCGGGGGTATCGGCATAGTCCACCACCAAAGGTTCCTCGGCACCGTTCTGGTCGGCGGTCACCCGCAGGGTTTTGTTATCCCACGACTGCACGGTGCAGCGAATATAGCGGTAGTCAATGTGCCGGGTGGCCTCTCGGGGACGGTTCATGACGGGCAGACGGCCCACGAGGGCCGCGGGGACATCAGTCTGGAACACGGCCGAGATGAAAAGACTCAGCGCCCGGCAGTCGTACACCACGTCCTCGGCCAGCAACGGCCTGGCGGTGTTACTATCGCGTCGCATACGCTGAATGGCCACGGTGTCGGCAGGTTTGACCCTGTAGCGGCGGCACAGAGACTCCACCTGCGACGACAGGTTGCCGAAGGCATGGCGCGTGTCGCGCAGTCCCTCGCCGCAGAGCAGCACCAGCGTCTCGTGCATCAGCCTCCCTGCAAGGTCAGGAGAAGCGTCGAGCACGGCGGCGACGCGTCCGAAGAGTTCATCGGCTGTGATGTTATTTTCCATTGATGATGATGTAATTAAATGCAAAAATACAACTTTTATTTTGCAATGTCTCTGATTTCCACTAATTTTGCACCACAAGGAAGGGGTGTGATTGATATCGGAAAGGAAAAGAGAGACGTCTTCTTCTTGTTCCGTCTGCCTTCCAAACCCGTCCCAACAAACAGCAAAAACAGAACAATATGAACAAAGAGGAACTAATGCGCAGAGCCATCGTCCTGAGTGAGGAGAGTGTGAGAAAAGGCGGCGGTCCGTTTGGTGCCGTCATTGCCAAGGATGGCGAAATCATAGCCGAAGCATCCAACAGCGTGACCATCGACCATGACCCGACAGCCCACGCCGAAGTCAACTGCATTCGCAAAGCCACCCGGAAGCTCGGCACCTTCGACCTCACGGGCTGCGACATCTATACATCCTGCGAACCTTGCCCCATGTGTCTGGGTGCCATCTACTGGGCCCACCTCGACAAGATCTATTATGCCAACGACCGTAAGGATGCCGCAAAGATAGGTTTCGACGACGACTTCATCTATCAGGAGATGGCGCTCTCCCCACAGGACCGTCACAAGAAGATGGCTATTCTCCTGCCCGAAGAAGCCATCAAGGCCTTCCGAATATGGGAAGAGGATACGCAGAAAACAAAATACTAAAGTCCAGAACGGCCACCGGAGAGGCCTAGGGATTACACATAAAACTAACATGAAAACATGATGAGGCAAAAAATCGCAGCCATCCTCCTTGTCCTGGCCTTCTCCGTATGCGCGCTGCCCTCGGAAGCAATGCAGAAAGCAGTTTTATTTTCTACTGTCCGCCCAACCTGTCGAAATAGGAGATGACCTCTTCCCACGTCTTAAATTCATCGCTGCCGTAGGCCAGAGTAGCCCCCATGAAATTCTTGGAGGGACGGACATCGACAAAATAATCGCCATAGAGCAACGACTTCTGATTGGTGAAGATGACATGGTCGTGGGCCGGCGTGGAGAGATACTGCTCCGTCCACTGCTGCACCCGGGAGAGGTAAGCAGGGTCATTGGTCGGCGCCGGCGCCACCACATACACGTTGTAACGCTCTATGAGAAACTCGTAAGCCTTGCCAAGGCTGGCCTTCGGATGGCCATACTCATCTATCATCGTGTTCACATCCATATAGACGATGGGGCGCTCGCGGCTTTCCTGACGGTCGCTCACCCATCTGATGACCGGCACCACGCCATGCAAGAAGCTCTTGTCGTCCATACGATGCTCGCCATGGAAATGGGCTGCCTGCGGATAATGACGACGGAAAAGGTCGAAAGTATGCACCAGCGGATCCTCATCGCCGAAGAGTCCCCACACGCGCTGCTGTTCCTCGGCCGTCACGCGGGCAAAGCACTGCTCGGTCATCTCCTTGTATTCCTTCACCAGTGCCTTGGTCACGATAAACTCCTGCACGCCGTCCTGGCGGGGGTTCTGGTAAACCTGCTTGCCCATCATGTTGTGCTCGTGCATGGTTTCGCCCATCTGAAAGGCCGGGTTCACCAGAATACGGTCGAAGCCATAGAGCATTTCCGTATACATGCCGCCCATCGACGTACCGATGACGAGGTCGGGCTTCTCCTGCTGGCATTTCTCACGAAGCAGCGCCATGGCCTCCTCGGGATGCAAGGGCAGGTCGTAAGCGATGACCTCTGCCCCGGGTAGCGTGTCCTTAATGCGCTTTACGGTACCCGACTGAGCCGAGCTACCAAAGCCGTGCACGTACATGATCTTCCGATTCTTCATCAAATCGGGGAACTGGCGAATGTATTGATTTTCCATTTCTTTCTCCTTTTAATGTGCAAAATTAAAAAACTTTTTCGTATATTTGCAGCATCAACTATCGAAAACGAATCACTATGAAGAAAATAATCTGTCTGGCCTCAGCATTATTGATGGCTATCAGCATGCAAGCAGCCGTACAACCCACCTTCACAGAGTGGCATGACCTACAAGTGAACGACATCAACCGACTGCCAGTCCATACCTCCTTTTTCGCTTATGAGAGCCGCGACCTGGCACTTAAAGGCGACAAGACCGCCTCACGCAACTATCTCTCGCTCGAAGGGCAGTGGAAGTTCAAGTGGGTGGCCAACGCCGACGAGCGCCCCACCGACTTCTTCAAACCCGACCTCGACGACTCCTCATGGGGAGAGATGACCGTGCCAGGCATCTGTGAAGTCAACGGCTACGGCGATCCGGAGTATGTGAACATCGGCTTTGCCTGGCGCGGCCACTTCAAGAATAATCCTCCCGAGGTACCGGAAAAGGACAATCACGTGGGTTCCTACCGGCGTACCATCGTCATCCCCGACTACTGGGACGGCCGGCAAGTCATCGCTCACTTCGGCTCGGTAACGTCGAACATGTACCTGTATGTCAACGGAAAGTTTGTCGGCTACACCGAAGACTCGAAGGTGGCGGCCGAGTTCGACATCACTCCTTTCATCCATAAGGGTGCCAACCTCATCGCTTTCCAGACCTTCCGCTGGTGCGACGGTTCCTATTGTGAGGATCAGGACTTCTGGCGACTCTCCGGCGTGGCCCGCGACAACTATCTCTACATGCGCGACAAGAACCTGCACGTAAACGACCTGCGCATCAGCAGCACCCTCACCGACAACTACCAGAACGGACAGCTCACCGTGAAGGCCACGACACCGGCGTTCACCAGTCCTATAGCCTTCCACTACTATCTGCTCGACGCTGCCGGCAACACGGTGGCCCAGAACACCCAGTGGTACGGCAAGAAAGGCGACAACACCGTCAAGGACATCACGCTGACCTTGGCAAACCCACAGAAGTGGACTACCGAGACACCATATTTGTATACTCTGATGACACTCGTGATGCAGCCTACGGCCATGAAGGGCAACAAATACACCAAGGCACGCTTGTGCGAAGTGCTCACCCAGAAGGTGGGATTCAGAAAAGTGGAAATCAAAGGCGACCGCTTCCTCATAAACGGCAAGCCCCTTTACATTAAAGGTGCCGACCGGCATGAGATGGATCCCGACAACGGCTACCTCGTGTCGCGCGAACGGATGATTGAGGATATACAAGTGATGAAGCGCTTCAACATCAATGCCGTACGGACCAGCCACTATCCCAATGACCCGCAATGGTACGACCTCTGCGACGAGTACGGTATCTACCTCGTGGCTGAAGCTAATCAGGAGAGCCACGGATTCGGCTACGACGACGACGCACCCAGCAAGACACCGCTCTTCGCCAAGCAGATATTACAGCGCAATCAGCACAACGTGAGCATCAACTACAACCATCCCAGCGTCATCATGTGGTCAATGGGCAACGAGACGGTAGACGGTCCTAACTTCACCGCTGCCTACCAATGGATTAAAGCGCAGGATTCGGAGCGCCCCGTTCATTGGGAACGGGCCGGAAAGGGAGCCAACTCCGACATCTTCTGCCCGATGTATTTCCCACAGACGGCCTGCCAGCGTTACGCCGACAGCAATGCTCCCGAAGACCAGAAACCGCTCATCCAGTGTGAATACAGCCACTCCATGGGCAATTCGTGCGGCGGATTCAAAGAGTACTGGGACATCGTGCGCCAGAATAAGCGCTTCCAGGGTGGCTTCATCTGGGACTTCGTCGATCAGGGGCTGCACCGCTATCCCATGAAGAACGCCAAGATAGAACTGCTGCGCAGTGCCGCCGACACCACCAGCACACTGAAGTTGCAGAATCCGAACGTGCTCTACACCTATGGCGGCGACTACAACTCGTATGACCCCAGCGACAACAACTTCAACTGCAACGGCCTCGTCTCACCCGACCGCGTACCCAATCCGCACCTCTACGAAGTGGGATACTATTACCAGAATGTATGGGCCGAGCCGTCAGACCTGGCCAACGGCAAGATAAAAGTCAAGAACGAGAACTTCTTCCGTAACCTCAAGAACGTCCGCATGACCTGGTCGCTGCTCAACGACGGAAAGGTCATCGAGAGCGGAAACATCGACAACCTCGACGTGGCGCCCCAGCAGACGCGCGAATACAATCTGAACATGCACCACGATACCGCCAAGATGACGGGCGAGCTGCTGCTCAACGTCGACTTCTTCTTAAAGACTGCCGAGCCACTGATGGCTGCCGGTCAGGAGATAGCCTACAACCAGCTGGCCATTCGCGACTGGAAGCCCGTTCCGACCGAGCAACTGCTGGCACAGAGCACAGAGAAAGTGACGTTCACTGATAAGAAAGGCAACACCGAAGTGACTGCCGCAGGCACCAACTTCACGCTGGTCTTCAACCGTACAGACGGTTTTCTCACCCGCTACACCGTAGATGGCAAGAACCTGCTGGCCGACGGCGGAACGCTGAAGCCCGACTTCTGGCGCGCCGTCACCGACAACGACATGGGCGCTAACCTGCAGAAGGAGTTCAACGCATGGCGCAATCCTACCCTGACGCTCACCGCCCTGACCGTCGACAAGAAGAACAATCAGGTCACTGCCAGCTATGACATGCCGGAGGTGAAAGCCCGGTTGCAGCTCATCTACCGCATCGGCGGCGACGGAACGCTGGCCGTGACAGAACAGATGACCACCACCAAGGGCGAGAAAGTTTCCGACCTGATGCGCTTCGGCATGACCTTCGAGGCACCTTACGCCATGGACAAGAGCAACTATTATGGCCGCGGCCCCATCGAGAACTATGTAGACCGCAAGTTCTCGCAGCGTCTGGGCCTCTACGAGCAGACCGCCGATGAGCAGTTCTATCCCTACATGCGCCCCCAGGAGACCGGTAACAAGACCGACATTCGCTGGTGGCAGCAAACTGACGGCAACGGCAGTGGACTCAAGATGAGCAGCGAGAAGTTCGAAATGAGCGCTCTGCACTATGCGCAAAGCGACCTCGACGACGGCGATGAGAAAGACCAGCGGCATTCTCCTGAAGTGCCCAAGTCGAAGTTCACCAACCTCATCATCAGTCAGGCACAATATGGACTGGGCGGCATCAACTCATGGGGTGCCATCCCACTTGAACAGTATCGGTTGCCTTACGCCGACCGCACCTTCACATTCGTATTATCACCCGTTGTGAAATAACGCCATCTATGCATATAAAGAATCTCATTCCGGTCATTCTCCTAACTCTTGCCCTACAGGCACGAGCCAAGGACGACGTTCCGGCGCCAGTACCCATTGGACCAGTACCATCGCCACAACAAGTAGACTGGCAGAAAATGGAGACTTACGCGTTCATCCATTTCGGACTGAACACTTTCAACGATCGTGAATGGGGTTATGGCGATAGTGACCTAAAGACCTTCAACCCTACCCGCCTCGACTGCGATCAATGGGCCCGTACACTGGCGGCAGCGGGCATGAAAGGCATCATCATCACCGCCAAGCACCATGACGGCTTCTGCCTATGGCCCACCAAGTACACCGACTACAACGTGCGCAACACCCCGTACAAGAACGGGAAGGGTGACATCGTGGGTGAGCTGGCGGCCGCCTGCAAGAAGTACGGACTGAAGATGGGTGTCTACCTATCACCCTGGGATCGTCATCAGGCCTTCTACGGTACGCCCTTCTACCTCGACTACTATCACGCCCAGATGCACGAACTGCTCACTCAATACGGCGACATCTGCGAGGTATGGCTCGACGGCGCCAACGGCGGCGACGGCTGGTATGGCGGAACCAAAGAGAAGCGGGAGATAGACCGCCGCACCTATTACGACTTCCCCACCCTCCACAAGCTCATCTACAGTATGCAGCCACGCGCCATCATCTTCTCCGACGGTGGCCCGGGATGCCGCTGGGTGGGCAATGAGAACGGCTATGCCTACGCCACCAATTGGTCGTTTCTACGCTCACGCGATGTCTATCCGGGCTATGACAAGTCGTGGGAACTACAGCAGGGGCATGTCGACGGCGACGCCTGGATACCTGCCGAGTGTGATGTTTCTATCCGTCCGGGCTGGTTCTATCACGAAAGCGAAAACCAGCGCGTGAAGAGCGTGGGCCAGCTGGTCGACATCTACTATCGCAGCGTGGGCCATAATGCCACTTTCCTGCTCAACGTACCTGTCGACAAGGAAGGCCTCATCAACCCCATCGACTCGGCACGCGTGCTCGATTTCCATCGGCAGATTACCTCCGAACTGAAGACTGACCTGCTGAAGGGAGCCTACATCGAAGCCTCCAATGTGCGCGGAAAAGCCTACAGCGCCACCAACCTGATCGATGACGACTACGACAGCTACTGGGCTACGGCCGACAGCATCACGCAGGCCGACCTCACCATTACCCTGAAAAAGGCCACACGCATCAACCGGCTTAAGCTACAGGAGTATATCCCGCTGGGACAGCGTGTCAGGCGGTTCACCGTGGAATATCGCCAAGGTGACACGTGGCTGCCCCTGAAGTTGAAAGAGGAGACGGCCACCATCGGTTATTGCCGACTGCTGCGCTTCCCGACGATTACCACCCGCAAACTGCGCCTGCACATCACCGACGCTCGCGCCTGCCCGTGCTTGAACCGTCTGGCTGCCTACTATGCGCCGAACGCGCTCGAAGACTACGCTGAAATGCCCACCGAAGAACTCAAAGGGTTCACTTATGCGACCATATCGTCTACTGCCGACGCCCTACTCATGGATCTCAGCGAAACAAAGACCGTGAGCTCGCTCTTCTATCTGCCTCCGCAGGGCGACCAGCGCAAGGGCCTCATCGCCAACTATGAGATTCTACTGGGCGACACCCCGCAGACGCTGCACACCGTAGCCACGGGCGAATTCAGTAACATCCGCAACAATCCCATCAGGCAGGAAGTCTACTTCACGCCCACCGATGCCCGCTACGTGATGCTGAAAGCCACCCGTATGGTCACCAATGGAGAGCCGATGAAATATGAAAAAGTGATCGTAAAATAAATCCGTTTTATTCCTTTTACATCGCCCTCACGTCCACTAGCGGCGTGAGGGCGATGTTTTTTCTGGAACCGAACGGAAGAAGACACGGCTTCGCCTGCTGCCGGCAAAGTCACAGGAGCACCTACAGTTTCTTCATGTCAATAGACTTTTGACATCATTCAGGTGCTGGCATGATGAAAGGAAATATGCGCTTATTTTGACGAACTCACCCTGTCGACAGACCCAAAAATCGTTTCGGAGATAAAAAATAGCCTCATGTGTAAACTGGTGTAATAAAAAGCTTGCCGGAAGGTGAGCTATTGTTTAATTTTGCAGCGTCACCGGACAAACCGCCGATGGCAAACGCGAACAATTGGCCGATTGTATCAAACGACAACAACAAGTTAAACCTTTTAAAAACTGTAAAGAAATGAAGAAATTGATTTTAATGGCAATGATGGCAACGATGACTGCTGCCTCTGCCAACGCGCAAACCACGAAGGACGAAACGCAATGTAATGCGAACGCAGTCTACCTGACCACCAATACGGAAAAGGAAAATCCAAAGTCAAAGGCCAAAGGCCGTGTGTTCGAGAAAGTAGAAGTGAAGCCTCAATTCCCCGGAGGCGAAGCCAAGCTCATAGAATACATCCGCAACAACGTGCAATACCCTGAGGCTGCACAGAAGATGGGCATCCAGGGCCTTGTATGGGTGTCGTTCATCGTAGAACAGAATGGAAACATCAGCAAAGTAAAAGTGAAGAACCCTGTAGACCCGAACCTCGATGCCGAAGCCATGCGCGTAGTGAAAAGCATGCCAAGATGGACGCCCGGCATGGAGAAAGGCAAAACGGTAAGGGTGCACTACATGCTCCCCATCAACTTCAGAATACAATAAGCAAAAGTCTGACGACCACCTTTCGGAAAGCTAAGCTGGCGGTTCCGCATGACAATACAGACAGCATTGCGCCGCCTTACCAACCGCTTTGCTTTCCGGGAGAGACCCTTTAAGTAAAGTCCCTGTTCGGATTCGACCTACCGAAGAGGGCCGGGAGGGCGAAGGCCTCCTGCCAAACAAAAGTGAATACACATGAAACGAATTTTCATTATCCTATCTCTGGCGCTGCTTCTGGTGGGTTGCTCTACGGAGCAGTCCCACAACGGGCGGCTCCTCACGGCCGAGCGACTCATGGACGAGCGTCCCAACCAGGTGCTGGCGATACTCAATCCCGACAGCGCCCAGCACCTCTCCTCGGCTGCCGACACAGCGCTCTACAACCTGCTCTACACCCAGGCGATTCTGAAAAGCGGACTATGGCTCGATAAAGCCTCGCTCATCAACCGTAGCATTGCCTACTACAATGCCATCGGCGACCGTCACCATCTGGCCCTAAGTTACCTCTACCGAGGCATGAACGCTCTGAAATCGAACCGCTACGGGGAAGCCATGAGCGACGCCTTGCGGGCTTTCTCGATGACCAAGGTTGTAGACAGCAAGCATTTCGACTACGAGGTGAACGACGTGCTGGGGCGCATCAACAGCGACGTGGGCTGCCATCAGCAGGCCCTGCCCTACTTCAGGCAGGCGCTACAGGCCGCCACAGCACTGACCGGCGACACACTGGCGCAGGTGCTCAGCCTCAACTATCTGGCCCAGACCTACGAACAGCTGGGGCAGTACGCCAACTTCACGCGCGCCATGGTCCGCTGCCAGCGGCTGCTCAGGCATGTAGACCTGACGCAGCAGGCCAACGTAAAGACCACGCTGGGCGAATATTACATACGCATACACCAGACGGCCAGAGGGCAGCGGCTGCTCGAAGAAACCTCCATGGCCGACCTCTCGCGGCGCGCCTCACTCATGCTGGGCAACCTCTATGCCCGGCAGGGCAACCGCACGAAAGCCGTCGACCTGTGGTACGACGCCGTCATGAGTTCCATACCGGCCATCCGCATGGAGGCCACCACGGAGCTGATTAACGATGCCCGGCGGCAGAACAATCCCGAAGACGTCTTCTCCTTGTTGAATATCCGCGACCAGACGTTCCGCGATGCACCGAACGCGGGCACCGCCAAAGAGATTGCGGCGCAGCAGAACAACTACTGGAAACAACTCGATGAGCACCGGCAGTACCGCCGGTTCATCGGTCTGCTGTACGTCATCATCGGCCTGCTCGTCGCCCTGCTCATCTTCATCGGCTATCACCGGCGGCGCATACGACTCTTCCGTACCAGAATCAGCGACCTCAACGGGCACTATCTGGCCGATCTGGAAGCTTACCATACAGCCACGGGAGAGGTGGAACGACTCAAGAAACGTATTGCCGACTACTAGGAAGACCGCCAACAGCCCGACGAATGGAATATCAAGGAGACGTTGCAGACCCATGCCCACATCTTCCATCTGCATCGACTGGCCGCTCGCAGCGACACGGCCAAGCCCGAAGACTGGGACCAACTGCGGCAACTTATCACCGAGTACGACAGCCGTTTTCTGCCTGCTCTGAATTCCTGCGGCAACATCAGCGGGCGTGAACTCGCCATCTGCATGCTCATCCGCCTGCGCTTTATCCCTTCCGAAATTGCCCTGCTCACAGGTCTGTCGTCGCAGCAGATTACCAATATGCGCACACGCCTGCTGCAACGGCTCTTCGGACAAAAAGGAAGCACGCGCGACTTCGATGCCCGCATCCGTCAGTTGACCTGACCACAAAAGTGCGGGGGTGACAGAAAAGGATTCCCCATCTATCACCCCCGCACTTATGCTCTTCAACGGAATAGATTCTACGGCAACGCCGCAAAAGCCGCATCATTTCTTCCACACTACGTGACCAGCCATAAGGCAGGCGGACAGGCGTCAGAACATTTGTTGCACAGAAGACCCTTTCTTCATGGTATTGAAATGGTAGGAAATCTGGAGCAGACCATAGCGCGAGACACTGTTGTTCCAACTCTCCCTGATTCCTTGCGAGTCCATATATCGGTATGTGTTCGATGTCTGGTTCAGAATATCATTCACCCTCAACGTAATCGACAATTTATCTTTCAGGATAGAACGTCCCAGTTGGGCGTTCCATATCATGTTGTTTGTGTTCATAGACGCCTCCTGATACCCCCGCCGACAGAACATCGTCGCGTCGGTAGCAAACTGAAGTTTCCAGGGTAGCGTCCAGTTAACGGTGCAGCCGTAGTTGTATTCCCAGGCGTTGATGGTGTTGAAGTTCGCGCTGTGACTGAAACTACGACGCCAGTCTACATTTCCGTTCAGTTCGCATGTGAACTGCTTCAGCGTGTAACTGAGCTGGAGGCGCTGCGACGAGTTGTAATTGTTCACCTTGCGGAGCTGCTGGGTGAAATCCTTCGTATAAGTGACGTCAAAGTCCACGCTGCGTGAATAGTTCAGACTCGTCTCCGTGTTCATCAGCAGATGCCTTTTCTTGTCCAGCGGCATACCGAAGTTAAAGGAAGAGCCCGCCTGCCAGTTACCGTTCACATTGTCCTGCATATAGGTGTAGGCACCCGTCGCCGAGTCGTAGCTGCGGTGTGAACCGATGGCATTGCGCGTCAGGCTGGTGTTTATATCCACCCGGTAGTTGATCTGGCGCGACGGCCACGACCGTCCAAAGTTAACAGAAAGCGAATGGGTGTCGGTATTCTTCAGATGCGGGTTGTTGATTTGACGCGACAGAGCGTTCTGGGTGTTGTCGTTGGGCATGAGCGACTGCAAGCTCGTCGTGGTTCGGTTGGTTCGATAACTGACCATATAATCGAGCGAGTCGCCAAAGCAATAGAATATCAGCGACGGCATGAACGTAGAATAGCTTCGGCGGGCTACCGTGTCGCAGATATTGTTATGATAGCTCAGCCGTTCGGACGTGCGCACCTGCGGCAGTTCGATGCTCAGGAATTTCTTGTTCTGCAGGTTGTATCGAATAATCACCGTGCCGCTGTACTTGCGTGTGAACAGATTATAATGATTACTGTTTCCCACATCCATAGTCAATTGCAGGGAGTCGCGGGTAGACGGCAGGTAAGTCAGTCCGTGCGTGGCGTCGGCCTCCCACTGGGCGCCCAGCCGGTCGAGGCGGTAGTTGGCATTCAGCGAGTTGTTCTGTTCCTGATCGTAGGACAGTCTGGCCAAGATACTCAGTCCACTCAGGAAGTTGAAGGTATAGACACTCCCCACGTGGTAATTATAGCGCCGCGAGTGCATATCGATGTAGCGATGACGGTAGTCGGTACTGTCGTTCTTGATATAATCGGTCTGATCGCGGCTGAACGAGTCGCTGGGTTTTTCGCGCGAGGCATTCGTGAGGAATTCCAGTTCCACATTGTCGCCCCACGGTAGCACGTGCATGACGTTCACCGACAGATTGCCGCTAAGCGAGCGACTCTGCGACAAGGAGGCCGAAGCATTACGGTTGATGACCGTCTCCATCAGCGTCTGACTGCGAAAGGACGAATAAACCGAGTCGAGGACAGCTATCACATTGTCGTAGCCTGTAGGATTGGTATTGAAGGTAGCCGAACGACTACGGTTCTCCTGATGGTTACTGACATACGAAAACTGCAGAGAAGAATTCACATGGAACGGCTTCTTCATGTAAAAAGAGTTGTCGAGCGAAAAGTTGTAATTGTTTCCCTTTCCCACCGACATGTTTCGGCTGAAGATGTTTCCACCTGTGGAGAAGGTCTCGCTCGACGTGATGTTTCCATTGTTGTTACGGCTCCAACTCATGCGAGCCGACACATCGTCGTGCATATCGTTGTCACGGCCTACGAAGTTGGCCTGCAGCGATAGTGCCCTGTTCTTCGACAAGTTGTCCGATGAGAGGTCGGGATCGTTGCTGCTCCGGTAGGGTTTCGACCGACCCGACTGATTGGTACTGCCGATGAGCGTCACACTCGTGTGGTCGGAGAAGTAAGATGTCATGCTGCCTAGATCATAGCGGTTGTTGGTGGCCGCTCCTGCGTTCACGTTTCCCATGACGCCGCGCGAGTATTCCCGTTTGAGCTGCACGTCCATCACGTAGTCCTTCTTCTCCACCTCGCGGTCCATCCACTCACTGCGCTCCGTGGTCTTGTTGTACACGCGCAGGTTTTTAACCGTATAGTAAGGTAGATTTTCGAGCATCATCTTGTTTTGTCCCTTGAAGAATTTTTTGCCGTTGAGCGTCAGATAGTCCACCTTCTTGCCGTTGATGTAGATGGAGCCGTCTTTGTCCAGCTTGGCGCCGGGTAGCTGTTTGATGAGCCCGTCGAGCATTGAACCGTCGGGCACGTTAAAAGCATCGGCATTGTAGATGATGGTGTCGCCGCGGAATACCATTTTTATCTTGGTGGCCGTGACGGTCACGCCGTCCAGACTAATGGTCTTATCAGTATTCTCTTTCGACTTTTTCTTTAAGAATATAGGTGACATTTCAAAAAAGGTGTTGCGCACGATGTGCTTCACACTGTAGTTCATGGTGGTCGTCTCATAGCCTTTGTGCGAAGCACGCACAATGTAAGTGGCGTCATGAGCCGGCACGCTGAAGCTAAAAAAGCCCTTAGCCCAATGTTCTATGGTTAAGGTGTCCATCAGTGTACTGTCAGGTTTCATGAGCACGATATGGGCGTTCAGACCTACATGCGTGAACGAATCGAAAGCCGAACCCACCAGTCGAATGGTGCGTTCCTTCTTGGGTGTCGGCTTATGGAGGGTGTCGACAGGGGCGTACGCCCGGGCAACGGTGGTCAGAAGAAGTAACAGAATAATGGTTTCCAGTCTCGGTCGCCCGTGTTTATAAAACATTCTCGTGATTGTTGATTTAATATTGTA
>OBMA010001119.1_pt1 | contig 16366 bp, 15 predicted proteins | sample 1539141 | NCBI WGS metagenome assembly OBMA01 (sample SAMEA3991484, study PRJEB22521) | metagenome | biome: anthropogenic terrestrial biome; feature: sewage plant; material: raw primary sludge | place: Sweden | collected 2012-09-26 | reverse complement strand
CTTGAAGTCGCGACTATAACTTCGATGTTCCTTTTTTTTCTTTGACTTTTCCATCATTTAATTGTTAAAACGATGTATACCTTTTCTGTATTAAGTCACGTTGACTCTCCGGAAGACGTAAATCGCAAAATCGGAGCATATTTTTTACGTATTAATGTTCCCTTTCCGGTTTTCTCCTTCTGGTTTGATAAATATAAAAGCTAGATTCAAGTAGCAAGTGATATGTTTTTTTGTGAATAAAAATTTACAAAACAACGAGAAACGCCAAGAGGTAGTCTTGTGGCGTGGGCTCGCAGCCATCATGACCAGAGTTAAGTATCCAAACAAAAAGAAAAGAGTAGACTTGAATCTCCCCAAGATTAATTTCCTTTGAATATGTACAAACAATACATCTAAAAAAGTTCAAACCGCCTTTTTAGGTAATCTGAACCTATTCTTTGTGCTTTTAGGGTTTTACCTGACAGCAATATTTGGTTTTATAGAGGAAAGATAATAATTTTTGCTAATACTTTTTGCATTATCACAAAAAATCACTACTTTTGGGCATTAAATCAAAAGAAAAATCAACAGTGAAAAATAATATAATAATTTTATTGATGTTCTTATTGCCCTTTTCTGCTTATGCGCAGAAAGTCACACTCAGTTCATTTGTTACAAAAGATGGCGGTCTGTATAAGGGCGAGATGGAAAGTGGAAAGCCTAATGGAAAAGGTAATACCACTTTTAAAAACGGTGACACCTATGAAGGCGAATATGTAAAAGGTCGGCGTCAGGGATATGGTATATATTCGTTTTCTGATGGTGAGAAGTATGAGGGACAATGGTTTCAGGACCAGCAACATGGGCGTGGTACCTATTATTTTTCAAATAACAATAAATATGAAGGCTTATGGTTCCGTGATTATCAACAAGGACATGGAGTAATGTATTATTACAATGGGGATAAATATGAGGGCTATTGGTACCAAGACAAACGTCAAGGAAAGGGAAAGTATACGTTTTCTAATGGTGCCTATTATACAGGTGAATGGGTTAATGACCAAAAATCAGGAAAAGGTTTCTTTGATTGGGGAGATGGAACAACTTATGATGGAATGTGGGCAAATAACCAGCGTTCAGGCAGAGGTACGAACCGCTATGCTGATGGTGATGTGTATATTGGAGACTGGGTTGACGATATTCAAAGTGGTAAAGGTATTTACAAATTTCAGAACGGTGATATCTATGAGGGCGATTATTCCCAAGGAGAACGCACAGGAGAAGGTATCTTCAAATATGTAAATGGAGATAGATATATAGGACACTTCAAAGAAGGTGACAAGGAAGGTCAAGGCACACTTACATGGAAAAATGGTGACTCCTATACAGGGCAATGGAAAAACGACCTTCAGAATGGCCACGGTAAATTGGAAAAGAAGAATGGTGATGTTTTTGAAGGTAATTTTGTCAATGGAAAAATTGAAGGTGAGGTGATAATCCACTATGCTGATGGTTCTAAATTCAAAGGAGAATATCAAAAAGGCAAACGCAATGGCCCTGCATTGGAAGAGGACAAAGACGGCAAACGTTTTGAAGGAACTTATGTTGATGATGTGCGTGACGGTAAATTCGTAGAAAAAGACCATAATGGGCAGATTCTTGCCCGTGGATATTATGAGTCTGGTCGAAGATTTAATGATTAAATTATAATATTATGGTAGTAGACACTTTAGACAATTTTGAGAAATATATTTCTCTGAATCCTTTATTTAAGGATGTCTTGGAATTTATCAAATCCAATGATTTGAACAAACTGGAGATTGGCAAGCATTTGATAAAAGGTGGAGATTTGTTTGTTAATGTTACAATTGCTAACGGAAAGGATAAAGACGGTGCAGTACTAGAAGTCCATAAAAAGATGATAGATATTCAGATACCTTTGGATGCAAACGAGACATACGGATATACTCCTCTTTCTGATTTACCAGACGTGGATTTTAATTATGAAAATGATTGTGGTAAATTCCGTGGAGTTCCTGTACAAAGTTATATTACATGCTCAAATAAAATGTTTGCAATATTCTTCCCTCAAGATGGACACGCTCCATGTATTTCAGATGAACCAAAGTTCAAGAAAGTAATATTTAAAGTAAAGGTTTAATTATGGCAACAAATAAGGCGATAACGAATGATAAAGTTATCAAAAGTCAAGTACCACAACATATTGGTTTGGTTGAAAATGACGGCTATCTGGAACCTTATGAGGATGTAATTCGTGGGCAACATGAATATGTAGTTTCGAAATTGAACCAGTTGACGGAGAATGGTAAGAAGACACTCAGTGATTTTGCTAATGGTTATGAATATTACGGATTACACAAGACGGATTGTGGGTGGATATTCCGTGAATGGGCACCAAATGCAACGGATATTTATTTGGTAGGAGACTTTAATGATTGGAAGGAAGTTGCCAAATATAGAGCTAAACGCATTGAAGGCACTGGTAACTGGGAACTTGAATTGTCTGAAAAGGCAATGAAACATGGTGATTTGTATAAGATGTACGTTCATTGGAATGGTGGAGAAGGAGAGCGTATTCCAGCTTGGTGCAGACGGGTGGTGCAAGATGATAACACCAAGATATTCTCTGCACAAGTTTGGAATCTAGAACCATACGAATGGAAGAAAAAATTTAAACCAACTACCTCTCCACTATTGATATATGAATGTCATATAGGAATGGGGCAGGATGCTGAGAAAGTTGGAACTTATACGGAATTTAAAGAGAATGTGTTGCCTCGTATAATAAAGGATGGTTACAACTGCATTCAGATTATGGCAATTCAGGAGCATCCTTATTATGGAAGTTTCGGGTATCATGTCAGCTCTTTCTTTGCTTCATCATCTCGTTTCGGAACTCCTGAGGAATTAAAATCTCTTATTGATGCTGCTCATCAAAAGGGTATTGCCGTAATAATGGATATTGTTCATTCTCATGCTGTTAAAAATGAGATTGAAGGATTGGGTAATCTTGCTGGTGACCCTAACCAGTATTTCTATCCCGGTGATCGTCATGAACATCCGGCATGGGATAGTCTTTGTTTTGATTATGGCAAAGACGATGTCATACATTTTTTACTGTCAAACTGTAAATATTGGCTTGAAGAATTCCATTTTGATGGTTTCCGTTTTGATGGTGTTACATCAATGCTGTATTTTAGTCATGGATTGGGTGAGGCATTCTGTAATTATGGTGACTACTATAACGGTCGCGAAGACAATAATGCAATATGCTATCTGACTCTTGCCAATAAATTGATTCATGAGGTAAACAAAAATGCCATATCTATAGCAGAAGAAGTGAGTGGAATGCCAGGACTTGCTGCTAAATATGAAGATGGAGGATATGGATTTGACTACCGTATGGCGATGAATATTCCTGATTTTTGGATTAAGACAATAAAAGAACTTCCGGATGAGGCATGGAAAGCAAGTTCCATCTTTTGGGAAGTTAAGAACCGCCGTGCTGATGAGAGAACGATTTCATATTGTGAGAGCCATGACCAAGCACTTGTTGGCGATAAAACAATTATTTTCCGTTTAATTGATGCTGATATGTATTGGCATTTCAAAAAAGGGGATGAAAATGAAAAGGTACACCGTGGCATTGCTTTGCACAAAATGATACGTCTTGTCACAGCTACAACAATTAATGGTGGTTATCTTAATTTTATGGGTAATGAGTTCGGACATCCAGAATGGATAGACTTTCCACGTGATGGTAATGGATGGAGCTATAAGTATGCTCGCAGACAATGGAATTTGGTGGATAATATGGAATTAGATTACCATTATCTTGGCGATTTTGATCGTGAAATGTTGAAAGTTATGAAAAGCGAAGTTAATTTCAACAAGACTCCTGTTCTGGAAATATGGCATAATGATTGTGATCAGGTTTTGGCATATATGCGTGGAGAATTAATTTTTGTATTTAATTTTAGCCCTATGCATTCGTATTCAGATTATGGATTTCTTGTTCCTACCGGTTCGTATGATGTTGTATTGAATACAGACGCAAAAGAATTTGGTGGAAATAGCTTTGCTGATGATACAGTGACGCACATAACAAATTATGACCCAATTTATGTAAATGAGCATAAGGAGTGGCTAAAACTTTACATCCCAGCTCGTTCTGCAGTCGTATTGAAGAGAAATTAAATATGTCAAGTTATAAAGTTAAGAATAGCACCATCATAATGAGAGTGATGTGTGCTATTCTATTTTTAGTTTTTACATTTAGTTATCTGTTCTATTATCAGGCAGATATATTGGCAGTTGGGCAACATGTGTTGTCTAAAGGACAGACCCGTTATGATAGGACTATTGGTGCTTTACTAATTACAACGATTCTATATATGGTGCAGTTGGTTGTCTTAGCAATAACTAAATTATCAAAACGTTCACACGCATTAACGTATTTCCCATCATTGCTTATATTGACTATCATCACAGATATAAGTCCAGATATTGATATACACTTCTCGTTTGGCTCTTGGGTATGGCTATTTCCATTGATATTGATTATATATGGAGGAATAGTGTGGATGTTGCGCCAGATTCAACCTTATGAACCAGATACAAATTCGATTGGACTTTTATCCAGGATGATGTGGTTGAATGTGATGACTATCATTACAATGTTTGTCTTTGTAGGGGTAATTAGTTCGCGACACGAAATATTCCATTACCGTATGCATGCAGAACAATGTTTGCTACGAAATGATTACGATGGAGTTCTTAATACAGGTGCTAATTGTGGTGATGCAGATATGAGTCTTACAATGATGCGCGCTTATGCACTTTCACAAAAAGGAGAATTGGGTGAAAAGTTATTCGAATATCCAATTGTAGGTGGTTCTCGTGTTTTATTGCCTGATAGCGTGAACGTTAAATTACTTATGTATCCTGAGGCTAAATTATATAATTATATAGGAATATATCTCATACAAAGGATGTCAACAATAAAATATCTGAATTTCATAATCAATCATAACATCTACAAGAAGCCTGCAGTTGATTATCTGTTATGTGGTTATTTGCTTGATAAAAATTTGGATGCTTTTGTTAAAAATATAGGTAAGTATTATAAGGTCAATTCAAAATTGCCTAAACATTACCGTGAGGCGTTGACGTTGTATACTCATCTGCGTTCAAATCCAATACTTGTTTATCATAGTAATGTTATGGATGCTGATTATCAGGATTATCAGGATATGGAACGTAATAATCCTGATAAAACATTGAGAAAAAATGACTTACATGAATCTTATGGCAATACATATTGGTATTATTATCAATATGCTCCATTACATAATTAATCAATTAAAAAATATTTTCTTTAGTTCAAGTCAATTAGAGAAAATATCTTCTGTTTTTTTTGTCTCAACAGGCTTATAATTGGAAAATTTTATTTATATTTGCATCAATAAAATTAATTAATGAAAAGAAAAATGAGATCAAGAACATGTGATTGGTATGAAACGAAAATCCGTTATGAAAAGACAATGGAGGACGGAATGCAGAAAAAAGTTACAGAACAATATGTTGTAGATGCTCTCAGTTTCACTGAGGCTGAAGCCAGCATCATAGAGGAAATGTCTTCATTTATCAGCGGTGAATTTAAAATTACCGACATTAAACCGGCTGTCTACAAGGAGATATTCTTCAGCGACAATGATAATGACGACCGTTGGTATAAGGCAAAACTGCAGTTTATCACTATTGATGAGAAGACTGAGAAGGAAAAGCGCTCCAATGTAAACTATTTGGTTCAGGCTGGTTCGTTGCCTATGGCTGTGAAACATATTGACGAGGTGATGGGTGTTACAATGATAGACTATGCAATGGCAAGTATTACGGAGACTCAAATCATGGATGTGTATGAGCATAATAAAGTTCTGAAAAAAACTGAACCAAGTGACAAACCTGAATATGAGCAACAAGATACCTTAATGGAGGCATAAAAGATGAATGTCGATGTCGCAAAAAATCTACACGATGTATTGGAAAACTTGCCAGAATGCGTTAGATTGGTTGCTATAACCAAATATCATTCCAATGAATACATCGAGGCAGCTTATGCTGAAGGACAGCGGGCGTTTGGTGAGAGTCATGAGCAGGAGCTTGCTCAAAAGGTTAAAACTCTGCCAAAGGATATTGAGTGGCACTTTGTTGGTCATCTGCAGACCAATAAAGTGAAATTTATAGCCCCATACATATCGATGATAGATGCTGTCGACTCAATGAAGCTATTGAAGGAGATAAATAAACAGGCAGAGAAGTGTGGACGTTTAATCAAGGTGCTACTGGAACTTCACATCGCTACAGAGGAGACAAAATACGGTCTCACCCTTGATGCATGTCGTGAATTGTTGGATGATGGCGATTGGCGCATGTTGAAGAACGTTAACATATGCGGACTGATGATGATAGCGTCTAATGTGGCCGATAAGGAGCATATTAGAAGAGAATTTCAGCTTGCCGCTGATTTTTATGATGAAGTCAAGGCTAAATATTTCGCTGATGTTGCTGAGTTTAAAGAGCGTAGTTGGGGAATGAGTCATGACTATAAGATTGCTGTGGAATGTCGCTCAACAATGGTAAGAGTAGGGACGACAATCTTTGGACCCCGTGTTTATTGATTTAAAATGCTAATGACAATGAAAGTGTTATTGTTGAATGGAAGTCCACATAAGACAGGCTGCACATATACGGCCTTGACAGAGGTGGAGCGTGAACTGAACAAATGTGGTGTTGAGGCTGAGCATTTTTGGATTGGTACCAAGCCGACAATGGGTTGTATTGCTTGTGGCAAATGCTTAGAATCAAGGCGTTGCTGGTATGAAAAGGACCGTTTGAACGAATTTCTGGGCAAGTTGGAAGAGTTTGACGGCTTTATCTTTGGTACACCAATTTATTATGCAGGCATCAGCGGGCAGTTGAAGTCTTTTATGGACCGTGCTTTCTACGGAAAGGCAGGAATGTTCTGTAACAAGCCAGCTGCAGCGGTGGTAAGTTGTCGCCGTGGCGGTGCGATGGGCGGTTGGGAAGATGTGACCCGTTTCTTTGGAATGACAAATATGCCTATAGTAACTAGTCAGTATTGGAATCAGGTGCATGGCAACACACCAGAGGAGGTACTTCAGGATTTAGAAGGGTTGCAGACAATGCGCCACTTGGCTCAAAACATGGCGTGGATGCTGAAATGTATTGAAGCTGGTAAAAAAGCCGGCGTTGTCGAACCTGATGTTGAGCCGATGATAAGAACGAATTTCATTAGATAAAATAAAAACCGATTGTCGTATGATAATCGGTTTTTATTTTATCTAATGAAATTCGACATTCTTGTTATTTTACAATGAATTTTTTGTTGTTCTTTATGTATATACCTTTTGATAGCGTATTTGTATCTTTTCCAATATATCTACCATCCAATGAATATATACGATCGTCTTTGATTATAGCGCTATTTTCAACAATGATATTGTTGATGTCGGTTGATGTTTTCTTACCCAAGAAATCAAACGTTATTACGCCATCTGTTTCTTGGATATTTAATATAGGTTTATTCAATAAAGTTCCTGTATATATGATAGGTTTAACGGTACTTGTATCGGTGAGGAAATGAACGTTGCTCGTTCCAGGGAATGGGTCACCGTCCATTTGGGCATAATACGAGCTGGGGTCGGTTGCATTATGAGCATTAAGAAGCAAACCATCGGCTGCTATCAGTGTCATTCTGGGATGTCCAAGAGTATTGTTTACTGCATTATATGCCAATGAAAAATAATTCTCATCATAATCTACATGATAAACCAGCATACCATGACCTTTCTGGGTCGTATTATTCCAATTCTCATATTGCACATTTTCCAAGATGAAATATTCCTTTCCAGTGACATCATTATTGTTCATAAATCTATAAGCCTTTCCTCCATTATCAATTGTCTTTAGTACCACGCTCGTCGTATCTTTGAGAGTGTCAATTGACATCCATCCCAGAGCCTCACGCTCCCAAGCTGAATATTCTGAGGGCCTGTATCCATTATTAACATATTCACCACCATCCATTAAATCCCAAAATTCTAGTTCCTGATTGTTTGCATTTTGGCATTCTTCAGAAGCTTCTCTAGTGGTATATAAATCGGGCAATCCCATACAATGCGAAAATTCATGGCAGAAAAGCCCTACACCATTTATTCTTTTATATGGATAGCTTTTATAAGCACCAGGGATTCCATTGAGTTCATTGCACACACCAAATCTACATACATTTTTACCATTATAAATTACGTTTGATACAGTTCCAGATTGAGGGCAAATACAATCACTGGAATTTCCACTGTAACTCTCTGAATATCCTGCGAATATAATAAATACCAAGTCAACATTACCGTCATTATTTTGGTCATATTGAGAGAAGTCTACCCCGGATTCATATGCGGCTTTACATACGTCTGGTACAAAGCGGCTCATGTCATCATTACCTGCACCGTAATATTTCAACGGATTTTTCAGTGTTACTGGTCCATAAATTGAGAACTGAGGTTTGAACTGCCCAAAACTCATGTCGTTGAAGTATTTTGATACGCTTCCGAAATTCCTATTCACTGTACCATTGCCAACACTGGATAAAGTTCCTTCGGCGTTAAGATATTGATCGAAAACTACCTTTGGATCGCTATCCATAAATGTGGTGTCGGAAAACTGAGCCAATATGACAAGAACTTTAGGCGTTCCTGTATGTGGAAATAGAGTACTACTGGATTGTACAGCCTCTTTGAACGCTCTTGTCTCTAATACTTTTTCATGGCTAGCAGAAAAGAATTTATCCTTGTTTTGTGCGTTTATTAGCTGGGTTTCAATTGCTCCACGTTGCCCGGTCTCATGCGCTAATTGGGTAGTTTTACTGACATTTCCATTATCATCGATAAATGCAACATAGTAGTTGAAACCTTCGTGATAAAGCAACACTCCATCAGTAGTTGTATAATAGTGAAAATTTTCATCACCATACCCAATTACTGTGAGTTGCGTTCCGTCACTTTGGGTGATGGATACGGGTATTGTAAGTACCTTACCTGCCCATGATGTTATATACATGAGTGTAAAGACAAATGCAAGTACAATCTTTTTCATACATTCCTAGTTATTTATAAAAATATTGGCCTTTATTCTTTGTTTGTTTTCCATACTCAATGGCGTGGTGCGGGCAGTGGTGATAGCACGTAAAACACGTCAGACAACTATTATCGTGTTTCCATTGCGGTTCATGCCCCAAACCACCGATGATATCATTTACAGGGCAGACATCTGCACAGATTCCACATTTCACACACCGCTCACTTGCTACATGGAAAGGATTGTCTGTTATGAGGTGATTCAGAAAATATTTTCCGATGATTCGACTGTTTATTCTTGGCCAGTTGCCGCGGGATAGTTTGAATATACCTTTATCTCTATTGACAATATATTGTTCAATCTCTTTTATGTTTTTAGCTGCTTCTAGCTTCTTTTCCTTTTCCTTTTCCGGTTTGTCTACATCCATGAATGGCAAGCCTACATATGATTCTGGCATTATAAGTGAAAATGCGCTGTCAGCTCTCAACCCGATTTCAGACAAGTCCTGTTGAAGCAAGTCGATTGTCTCACCAGTTGTGTCACCTGCTGTGCATAGTGCATAGCAATAGTGGGTGTTGGAATTTACAATATTGATTTTTTTTATGAACTGACGCACCAATACCGGTGGGCGCCATCCATGTACGGGAAAGCAAAAGCCTATGCGTTCATCATCGTTCAGAGAGAAATCGCATTCGCCATCTTTCACATCGGGAATGAAAATCAGCCTTTCACCAGTTGCTTCTGCCAGTTCTCGGGCTGCCCATTGTGTGTTACCTGTTCCTGAAAAGAAGAAAATCATTGTGCAAAGATAATGTAATTTATGTAATTGACAAAATAAAAGTTGTGAAATACAATTTGTTTCATGATTTTTATATAAATTTGCACTACTTATGAAAACAAATGGTAAAATACAGCTTTTCCCGTTTTTAAGAGTCGTGTTGATGCTTATTGCAGGCATAATTGTCGGTGATATGCTGTCGGATATCTTGCCTTCGATAATGTATCTTATTGTATTAATTGTTACCATAGTTCCTCTTTGTTTCATTAGAATGCGGCCTGTAACAGAAACCTGTCTTATCTTGTTTTCTTTTTTCGTCTTGGGAATATGGCTTGTTGAGTTAAGTGAAGATGACTTGGAAATAAGATTACCTAAGGGCGATGTAATGTATGAGTCTGTATTGACCAGCCAGCCAGTAGAGAAGGGCAAGGTGTTGAGGTGTGATATGATGATTACTAAATGCGAAGGACTTGTTTTCAGGCATCCTTTTCGTGTTAAAGCCACAATTTTGCGTGATACTTTAGATAATAGATACCGCAATTTGCGGGTAGGGGATGGTATCGTTGCGTGTTCATCTCTTTCTGTTCCAAAGAACTATTCTCAAAGCTCTAATTTTGATTATCGACGTTGGTTGCAGGTTCATGGTTTTGTAGCACAGACTTTTGTCTTTTTTAATCAATGGGAAAAGGTGGCAATAAATATATCTTCAGTTTCAAAACTAGAAAGGATAAAAATTAAGGCTCTAGCATTTCGTCAGAAAATGGTTGAAAGATATAAACGGTCTGGGATTGATGGTCAGCAATATGCCATACTGTCAGCGATGACCCTTGGTGATAAAAGTCAGATAACCAATGAAATGAATGATTCTTATTCAATTTCTGGTGCATCACACATACTGGCATTGTCTGGTCTTCATCTAGGTATCATTTATGCTATGTTGATGATGTTCTTTCCACGGCATAGATGGAAAATGCTTAGCCAGTGTTTTTCACTTGTATGTATATGGACTTACGTAGTGCTTGTTGGTATGGCTCCATCTGTATTACGGTCTGCTGCAATGATAACAGTATATGCTGTCGTATCAGTAGGCAACAGAGAAAGGATGTCTGTAAATACACTTTCGTTGGCAGCTTTCATCATGCTGCTGTTTAATCCTCTAAATTTGTGGGATGTTGGATTCCAAATGTCTTTTATTGCAGTATTGTCAATATTCATTTTCTATGATAAACTGTACCATATTATGTCTTCACGCATATTGTCATCATCGTTGATTGTAAGATGGATATGGGGCATGACTGCCGTGTCTGTATCTGCACAAATAGGGACATTCCCTCTTGTCATGTTTTATTTCGGACGTTTTTCATGCTATTTTCTTGTCACTAATTTTTTTGTTATACCGGCAGCAACGGTTATTTTGTATTCCGCATTTTTAATGTTTTTATGTTCTCCTTTTATTATTATTCAGAAATATGTGGCAATATTGCTTGCAGAAGTTGTTCGTTGGATGAATATTGGCGTGATGTCAATCGCGTCATTGCCATACGCCAGCATTGAGAATATAAAAATTAATAAAGTGCAACTGATATTGATATACATTCTAATATTTTGTGCATATTATATCTGTCATTATGTCAGAAAAATGTATTTAATATCCCGAGTATGAGTAAAAATTGTCTGTAAACCATCGTTGTCTTCTCTTTTTTTGTAACTTTGCACTCGTTATGAAGCGCTATTTTATATATTTCAGTTATGATGGAAAAAATTATAATGGTTGGCAAGTTCAGCCAAATGGAAATTCTGTGCAGTCAGAATTACAACGGGCATTGTCTGTATTGTTGCGCCAGCAGATTGTAGTCGTTGGGGCAGGAAGAACAGATGCAGGTGTGCATGCACGTATGATGGTTGCTCATTTTGAATTAGAACAGGATATCGATTGCGTACAAATAACATATAAACTTAACCGCATTCTGCCTCGTGACATAGCTGCTGACAAGATTGAGCCTGTTGAGGATGACATGCACGCTCGATTTTCGGCCAAGAGTCGCACTTATCATTATTATGTTCATTCGAAGAGAGACCCTTTTGCAAGGGCGTATTCATACGAACTGCATTGGTTGCTTGATTTCGATAAGATGAATGAAGCAGCCTCACATCTGCTTAATGTGAATGATTTTGGGGCTTTTTGTAAAAGCCATGCGGATGTGAAAACCACTCTATGCAATGTCACTGAGGCACAATGGATACAGATATCTCCGTCTGCGTGGTATTTCAGAATTACTGCCAACAGATTTCTTCGTAACATGGTCAGGGCTATTGTAGGGACTCTCATTGATGTGGGGCGAAATCGTGTTAAGATAGAAGAATTTGATAAAATTATTGAATGTAAAAATAGAACGGCGGCTGGTGAGAGTATGCCAGGTAATGCGTTGTTTTTGGAAAATATAGAATATTAATATTGGTATTATGTGGCTAATGTTGGCTTTTGTTTCAGCAGTGTTGCTGGGATTTTATGATTCGTTTAAAAAAAAAGTATTACGGAATAACGCAGTGATACCGGTATTGTTTCTTAATACGTTATTTTCATCATTGATTTTCCTTCCGTTTATACTGTTGTCGACAAATACAAGAGTGCTTGACGACTCAATTTTTCATGTGGCTTCTGGCGGATGGGGGATTCACAAATATATATTACTTAAAAGTTGTATTGTACTTTCGTCTTGGGTGTTCGGATATTTCGGAATGAAGCACTTGCCTCTCACTATCGTAGGCCCAATCAATGCCACGCGGCCGGTAATAGTGCTTGTAGGTGCACTACTGTTTTTTGGTGAGCATCTAAATGTCTATCAGTGGATTGGTGTGATACTTGCTGTGACATCTTTTTTAATGTTGAGCCGTAGCGGAAAGAAAGAGGGAATAGATTTCAAGCATGACAAATGGATATATTTTATTGTTTTGGCTGCAGTACTCGGCGCAGTGAGCGGACTGTATGACAAGTATCTCATGGCGCCTGTGGAAAATGGTGGAGTGGGGTTGGATCGTATGATTGTCCAAAGTTGGTACAATATTTACCAATGCTTCATGATGGGTGTAATGATGATTTCTTTGTGGTGGCCTACTCATAAACACACAACACCCTTTCATTGGGATTGGTGCATCATTTTTATTAGCATATTTCTCAGTATTGCCGACTTTGTTTATTTCTATGCGCTCAGCTTGCCTGGTGCGATGATTTCAATAGTCTCAATGATCCGTCGTGGTTCGGTAATTGTAAGTTTCCTTTTTGGCGCTGCGGTATTCCATGAGAAGAACCTTAAAAGCAAAGTTGTTGACTTGGCTTTGGTATTGTTGGGAATGTTATTTTTGTATTTCGGTTCCAAGTAAATAGAGCTTACTGAATTATATGAATCTAAATAATTGATTTACAGTGTAATAAAATTTAGAGTTAAACCAAAGAAGAAAGTACGTCTGTGTGTGGAGTACATGCGGACGCATCTATGTCGAAATATCAATATAACCCTTGAAACTTTTGATAAAGTAGAATTCAACTGTTTAACAGTGTTGATTCTGAGAAGGAAATCTCGAAATATGACTATCAGGATCTATTCTGTCCGGATGACTTATAAACGGGATTGTAGCGAAATGAAATAATAAAATAAATTGGTTAAATAGTTACAATTTAAAACAGAAAGCATACTATTTTGAGTAAATAATAAAAATTGTCATTTATCGCTTTCCTTTTATCATTTAAAATAATTATCTTTGCAGCATAATTGTAAATAATATATGGCACGTAACATTTTTAGGGGTTTGGGTATTGCACTCATTACACCTTTCACTAGTGATGGTTCTATTGACTATATAGCACTGAAACGACTACTAGAGTATCAGATTCAGAATGGTGCGGATTTCATTTGTATTCTTGCTACGACAGGGGAGACTCCTTGTCTTACCAAGGATGAGAAGCAAAAGATAAAGCAACTTGTAGTTGAAGTAGACAATGGCAGAATCCCAATTCTTATGGGATGCGGTGGAAATAACACCGCAGCTGTCGTGGCAGATCTTAAAGATACCGACTGGACAGGTATTGATGGCGTGTTGAGTGTGTGCCCATATTACAATAAACCATCTCAAGAAGGACTCTACCAACATTTTAAGGCAATATCAGAGGCTAGCCCTCTGCCTGTTGTGCTTTATAATGTACCTGGTCGTACGGGTATAAACCTAAAGGCAATGACAACCATCCGTCTTGCCAATGACTGCGACAATATTGTTGCAATCAAAGAGGCTAGTGGAAGTTTGGAACAAGTGGATGAGATAATAAAAAACAAGCCGGAACGATTTGACGTTATAAGTGGCGATGACGCACTGACATTCTCCATGGTGGCAAGTGGTGCAGCTGGAGTTATTTCTGTTATAGGCAATGCGCTTCCAAAAGAGTTCTCACGAATGATTCGTCTTGAATTCAGAGGAGAATATGAGCCTGCCCGTAAGATTCATCATAGATTTACAGAATTATACAGTTTACTTTTCATAGACGGCAATCCTGCTGGTGTCAAAGCGTTGCTTTGTGAAATGGGTATGATAGAAAATGAACTACGCTTGCCTCTTGTGCCTACTCGTATTACTACAATGAAAAAAATGGCTGGAATATTAAAAGAATTACGAATCTGATGGAAGAAAGAAGGGTCATACATGAGATTACCCCATTAATGGGTAAGGATGTGCTGTATATTGCAGACCGTCACAAGAAAGAATTCACTTATCCTATTCACAATCATGAAGTTTATGAACTGAATTTTGTTGAACATGCTTCAGGGGTAAGGCGTATTGTGGGTGACTCGCAAGAAGTAATTGGCGAATACGATCTTGTACTAATAACCAGTCCTGACCTTGAACATGTATGGGAACAATACGAGTGTTTGAGCGAAGACATCCGTGAAATCACAGTACAGTTTGATTTCAATTTAGCTGAAGATAACCTTTTCGGTCGTAATCCTTTTATCAGTATGCGCAAGATGATGAATGAAGCTCGCAAAGGATTGTGCTTTCCTTTGAGTGCAATAATGAAAGTCTATACCCAGTTGGATGAATTGAGCAGTATAAAAGATGGTTTCTATGCGGTCATGCAGTTTATGACTATATTGTATGAGTTGTCAAAGAGTGAAGGCTCTCATACCTTGGCTACATCGAGTTATGCGAAGGTAGCAATAGAAGATGATAGCCGTAGGATATTGAAGGTGAAAAATTATATAAACACCAACTATATGGACGAGGTACGTCTTGCCACCCTTTCAAACATGGCGGGTATGAGTCCAAGTGCTTTCAGCAGGTTTTTTAAATTGCACACTGGTAGGAATCTTAGCGATTATATTATAGACATACGCCTTGGATATGCATCACGTATGTTGGTAGATACAAGTTTGAGTATCTCGGAAATAAGCTTTGATTGTGGTTTTAACAATCTTAGTAATTTCAATCGGATTTTCAAACGGAAAAAAGGTTGCTCACCAAGTGAATTTCGTGAGAATTATCACAAGACACGAATAATCATATAGCAATAATTACATAAATAAAAAGAGCATTGATTTTCACCAATCCTATCATTAAATGTTTTACATATATTGCTTCTATATAAGAGGAATTCAGTCTTACTTTTATACTGAGATTAAACTTTTAGCGGACAGCAATAATTTTTATATAGAAGCAATATTTCGTATAATCAATAGTTCATAGCCCGCAGTTCAAAATAGCTTTGTGGATGGTTGCATATCTGACATTCCAGTGGAGCATGAGGACCCACAACTATATGCCCACAATTGCGGCACTGCCAAATGCAATCTCTATCACATGAGAATATCAATTTGTCCTCAATATTCTTCAATAGTTTGCGGTAACGCTCCTCGTGAGTCTTCTCTATTGCTGCTACACCACGGAATTTAGATGCAATCTCAGAGAATCCTTCTTCGTCTGCCTCCTTTGCCATGCGATCATACATGTCTGTCCACTCGTAATTTTCACCGGCAGCCGCAGCAACCAAATTCTCGATGGTAGATTTTATCGCTCCACCCTCAAGATATTTAAACCACAGTTTTGCATGTTCTTTTTCGTTGTCAGCTGTTTCTAGGAAGATTGCGGCTATTTGCTCAAAACCGTCTTTCTTTGCCTTTGATGCGAAATATGTATATTTGTTACGAGCTTGACTTTCGCCTGCAAAAGCTTCTTGCAGATTCTTTTCTGTTTTTGTTCCTTTTAGTTCTTTCATAATGCTTCTTATTTTTGATTTAATCCTTAATTCCGCAGCGTTATTATTTATAAAAAGTGCAAGTGTCTGATAAACAAAAGTCTATAAAAACTTGGCTATGTCAGAAAATCATTTACCTTAGTGCCACGAACCCCTAACATACAAAATTGTTCTGACATGGCAAAAGT